>ERZ824488.1009-NODE-1009-length-33498-cov-3.869778_pt1 | contig 33498 bp, 31 predicted proteins | sample MGYA00519936_ERZ824488 | MGnify/ENA primary metagenome ERZ824488 (study PRJEB31778, sample SAMEA3449153) | human gut metagenome | biome: human gut; feature: human-associated habitat; material: faeces | place: United Kingdom | collected 2010/2012 ... | reverse complement strand
TTGCTACTAAGAAATGACCACCCTCATGAATCAGTACTAAAAACCCTAATAAAAATATTATTTTAATTGCATTTAACAAAAAAGTAAGCACTTTTTCCTCCTAAATCAACAAAGTTATTAAATAATATGCAAAAGGTGCTGCAAAAATTACACTATCAAACCTATCTATAAATCCTCCATGTCCTGGTAAAACATTAGAAAAATCTTTAACTTCTGCATATCTTTTAATACATGAAGCTGAAAAATCACCAATCTGACCAAGCAATGTAATAATCAATCCAATAATTGTTATTAATAAATAATTAATTCCTAGGTCAAAAAATACATTAAATATTACTGTTGCTATTAGTACAAGTCCTACTCCTCCTATAACACCTGCTATACAGCCTTCAATTGATTTTTTAGGACTAATTTTACTAAATCTATGTTTTCCAAATTTCATCCCAATTAAATAAGCAAATATATCACTTCCCCATGTTGCTAAAAACAAAAATGCAATATAAAACTTACCTAAATTAGCACCATTGTTTTCATATCCATATAATAATGCAACAAATGAAAAAAATCCGACAATATATATGATACCAAATAATGTAATAGCAATATCAGCTACATTAGTTTTCATATCTGAAAAAACTACATGCATAAATAATATAGCCATAACAGAAAGTAATGTTAATCCCAAATATCTAATTAAATATTCACCTAAAATAATATGTAATCCAGCTATACTAAGTGCAGAAACAAATCCAATCCAATATACCGGATTAAACTTATGAGCAACACACTTCATATACTCATAAATTCCACACATAGCTAATATAGCTATAATAACATCCAAAATGTATTTGTTTCCAAAAATTAAAATTATAAATACTGCAGGTAATCCCACAATTGTAGTTAATGACCTCTTAATCATAATAATTCTCCTAAATTTATTTTGCTCCAAATTTTCTATTTCTATTTTGATATTCTTTAATAGCAAAATCAATATCTTCTTCCGTAAAATCTGGCCAATACTTATCCATAAACAAAAATTCTGAATATACAATTTGCCATGGTAAAAAATTACTAGTTCTAATTTCTCCACTAGTTCTAATAACTAAATCTGGATCTGGAATTCCTGATGTATATAGATACTTTTCAATAGTTTCTTCACTTATGTCATCTGGAGAAATTCTTCCTTCTTTAACATCTTGAGCTATTTTTTTCACAGAATGAACAATTTCATCTCTGCCTCCATAGTTTATGCCTATTGAAAAAAGTATTCCATCATTATCTTCTGTTCTTTCTTCACATTTTTTTATACTTCTTTGTAAACCAGTTGATAAAGCACTTATATCACCTAAAACTTTAACTTTTATATTTTCTGTATCAGCTCTTTTTGAATAATCATCTAAATAGTTTTTCAAAAGCAACATTAATGCCCCAACTTCTTCTTCACTTCTTTTCCAATTCTCAGTTGAAAATGCATAAACAGTAATATATTTTATCCCTACCTTTTTAGCATATCTAACAATCCTTTCTAGTTTTTTTGCACCTTCTTTATGACCTAATCTATAATCTATCTTATTTTCTTTTGCCCATCTTCTATTGCCATCCATAATAATTGCAATATGCACAGGTATATTCGATTCTTGCATCAAAATTCATTCCTTTCAATATTAGCCTATATTGACATTATTTCTTTCTCTTTTTTCTCCAATATAACATCTATCTCTGCTATTTTTTTATCAGTTAATTTTTGAATTTGTTCTTCAGCCTTTTTCAATTCATCCTCTGTCATCAAAGCTTCTTTTTGTAAACTTTTGGCTTCATCCATTCCATCTCTCCTGATAGCTCTTATTGAAACTTTAGATTCTTCTGCTATTTTTTTAATATCTTTAACTAATTCTTTTCTTCTTTCTTCAGTTAATTCAGGGAAAGCTAATCTAATAACCTTTCCATCATTATTAGGATTTAATCCAATATCAGATGCTAAAATAGCTTTCTCAATATCTTTTAATACACTAGCATCCCAAGGTTGAATAACAATTAATCTTGCTTCTGGTACAGAAATACCAGCAACTTGATTTATTGGAGTCTCTACTCCATAATATTCAACAGTAACCTTATTTAAAACTGCAGGATTAGCTCTACCAGCTCTAACCTCAGAAAAATTTTCTTCTAAAACACTTAATGTTTTATTCATTCTTTCTTCTAACTTATCAAATTCCATATTTTTTCTCTCCTTCTATTTAACTATAGTTCCTATATTTTCACCCTTAACAACCCTTACAATATTTTCTGGATCTTCAAGAGCAAATACCAATAAAGGTATATCATTATCTCTGCATATAGCAATAGCTGTTGCATCCATAACTTTTAAATTTTTATTTAAAACTTCATCATAAGTAATTTCTGTATATTTAACAGCATTTTTATCTATTTTTGGATCAGCTGAATAAACGCCATCTATTGTTTTAGCTACCAAAATTACATCAGCATTAATTTCGGCTGCTCTTAATGCTGCTGCAGAATCAGTTGAGAAAAATGGATTACCAGTTCCTCCTCCAAAAACTAATACAGCACCTTCAGCAAAATGTTTTTCAGCATCTCTTTTAGTAAAAGTATCAGCTACTTGAACCATTGTCATAGAAGTTTGAACAACAGCCTTAACTCCCATTGATTCTAAAGTATCTTTAATTGCTAATGAATTCATTATTGTAGCAAGCATTCCCATATAATCAGAAGTAACTCTTTCCATCTTATGTCCATTTTTGCCTCTCCAAAAATTTCCTCCACCTGTAACTATTCCTACTTGTATTCCCATTTTTACTAGTTCAACAACTTTTTCACAAATGGCATCAACAACATCAACATTAATACCTGTTTTCTGTTCTCCTGCCATAGCTTCACCACTTAATTTTAAAAGGACTCTTTTATACATTTTTCAATTTCTCCTATCTTTTTTTCTTTTGTAATTCTATCATATTATATATAATACTGCCACAACTTTTTCAACTTTTTTCAAAATTTAATATTTTTTATAAAATCACTATGGAAATTAAAATTTTTATGTATTTTTATTTGTATATTATAGCAAGGTTAATCACACTTTTTATTGCAATATATTTAATTTTGAGAAGTTTCCTATAATACAAAAAGAATCACATTACTGTGATTCCCATCTTACTAACTTAATATCTTTATATGTAGACAAAACCTCCATGTATTTTTGATAATCTTCTTCCCATAAAACATTTGGAACTTTATCAAAAGCATCAAAAACTCTTTCCGCTTCACGTAAAAAAACTAATTGTTCATTCGTAGTTAACTTTTCATACTTCTTAGAGAACGCATACAATTTATTTAAAGTCTCATTAGCCTTAATAAAAGTCCAAAAATCCTTAACATTCATTCCTGCCATCTTGATCTGAGCAACAGCAAGCCCTATCAACATAACAATTATAATAAGAAGCATAAAAATTATCACAAGAAACCCTGTCATACTTTTACTCCTTTGTACAAATCTAAAAAAATTATAACATAACAAAAAAAAGATAGCAAGAATAAATATGCGAAAAAATATCCCCAGATTTTCTGAGGACATTTTTACTACAACTATTCAAAAAATATAAAACCTAAAGTCATTCTTAAAAGCTGACAATTAGGCTCTCTGTCAAACTTTAATAAGCAACACTCATCACGTTTGTGACAATTTCTACAATCATATGGTCCAACTCTAACATTAGGATAAAAATACACATCAAATACTCCCATATATGCCTTTGGACTTTCGCCCCAATGTGCTTTTAAATAAGTCATGCTAGTCTGCGGAGTTAAATACTCAAATTCATCTCTTAGAATACATGATAACCAACCATAAGTATAAAGATTTCGGAAGAAAGAAATATTTTTTATTGATATACTTCCATCAACACTAATATTATTCTTCTCACACTCAAACTGAATATTATAATACAATTTATCGTCCTGCACATACAGCTCATAATTTTTATACATAGGTTCTTCTACACATCTGCACTCTCCTACATTGTTCCGAATCATTTTAAATGGCGGAACAGGTTTCAAAGGATTATCTACAGAAGTATCTTTAAAACAAAAATCATATTCACCTACTTCATGCCATCTTCCACAAAAAGGACATATAAAAAACATAACCCGGTTGTTTAAAAATTTTTTATCCATAAAAACGCCTCCTTATACTTAAGAAATCATGTGGATTTCACTAATTTTGTAAATTCATTCTTCTCAAATTGAATAGCTAAAGGAATTATAATATATCTACTTTCTGAATGTTTTTTTAACACTTCAGGTATATATAATAACCTTTCATCATTCACTACATTCATTTTGGGAATATTACATTCATCAAATTCAACACACTCCTGGCATTGTTTTCTCACTGGCATTTTAGTTTCGAAAATAATTCTAGCATTTTCAAAATCAATATTAATAAGTTCAATTCTTATTTCACTTCTCAAGTCAGCACTAGAATAATTAAAACAATGTGTAAATTCACAATATAAAGTATCTTCATAAGCATAAAACTGGCTAGAGTGACAATCTCTAAAGCTGTGCATATATAAAGGACCTAAATCCCTTCGCTTTTCAAGCCATCTTTCAAAGCTCCATTTTGAAGTGAAATTAAGATAAATAGTATCAGATTTGTTAACAGGCATCCAATCATGCCATCTCCCACAAAAAGGACACAAATATTTTGTAGGTTTTAATTGCTGTAATAATCTCCGCTTCATATTTCTACCTCCATTATTAATATTTGTTTGAATAGTTTTAATTTTTGAGTAATTTCATTATAATATACTCTTTATCTATTGGTAACATTGAGTATTCTAACATACTTTACATAAAATTTCAACCCAGTGTAACATTTCAGCATAAAAAAACTTGCATAAAAATAATTTTTATACTATTATAAAAAGGGTGTCAAAAATGAAAGTTTTTAAAAATAATCCAAATCTAAATACAATATGCAAAAAGAAAGCAAAAACTTTCTTCATTTTCTCATTCCAATTAATTAAATATCAAAATTAATACTAGATTTATCTCTAGTATTTTTTTTATGCTAGATTCAGTCCTATATCTAGCAAAACAATAATATTTAGGAGGTATTCTTAATGGAAGAAACAACAAATCACAGCAAACTAATTTTAGACGTAAACGAAAAACCAAAAATAGCACAATGGATTATTCTCGCACTACAACATGTATTTGCAATGTTTGGAGCAACAATTTTAGTTCCAATATTAGTAAATTCAACAGCAGGAGCAGAAGTATTAACAATACCAGTTGCATTAGTCACATCAGGAATAGGAACATTAATCTATATTATATGTACTAAAGCGAAATCTCCTGTATACCTAGGAAGTTCATTTGCCTTTATTGCTCCAATTGCAATTGGTTATACAAAAGGTGGAATCGCTGGAGCAATGACAGGAATTATGATTGTCGGTATAATATATATAATATTTTCAATCATTATAAGATTCATAGGCAAAGAATGGATTCACAAATTATTACCACCTGTTGTAATTGGTCCAATGATAATGATAATAGGATTAGGCTTAGCCCCTAATGCCATAAGTCAAATAGGACTTGCATCAGATTCAAAATTAGAATGGAAAGGCGTAATTGTAGCATTAATAACATTTTTAACAACAGCATTAATAATGGTAAGAGGAAAAGGATTTTTAAAAATAATTCCATTTTTAATAGGAATAATTGTTGGATATATTAGTGCAATATGTTTTGGATTAGTTGATTTTCAACCAATCATAAAGGCTTCATTTTTTAGTATTCCACATTTTAACATACCATTTTTAAGCTATACCCCATCACTAGCAGCAGCATTAACTATAGCTCCTGTAGCTCTAGTAACAATAGCTGAACATATTGGTGATCATACAGCTTTAAGTGCAATTATAGGAAAAGACTTATTAAAAAATCCAGGACTTGATAAAACACTTCTTGGAGATGGAATAGCTACTTTCGTAGCAGGCATTCTTGGTGGACCAGCAAACACAACATATGGTGAAAATACTTCAGTAGTTGGTATGACAAAAATAGCTTCAGTTTGGGTAATCGGACTTGCAGCAATATTCGCAATATGCCTAGGTTTCCTAGGAAAATTTACAGCAACAGTTGGTACAATACCAAATTGCGTACTTGGTGGTGTATCTCTTTTACTTTACGGATTTATAGCTGTAAATGGTCTAAAAGTCTTAATTGAAAACAAAATTGATTTTGGAAAAAATAAAAATGTAATTCTTGCATCAAGTATGCTAGTACTAGGACTTGGAGGCGCTATATTATCATTCAATTATGGTGACTTTTCACTATCCTTCTCAGGAATGAGTTTAGCAGCAATAATAGGTATTCTATTAAATCTACTATTACCAAACGAAAAAGAAGAAAACATTACAGAATCACAAAATAATATAACAAAGGAGCAATCAGAAATGAAAGATGATAAAAAAGAAATAATCGAATTAAACCATCCTTTAATTGAACATAAATTAGGGATATTAAGAAATAAAAACACAGGAACAAAAGAATTCAGAGAACTAGCTAAAGAAATAGGAACTTTCCTTTGCTATAAAGCAATGGAAGACGCAAAATTAGAAGATACAGAAATTGAAACACCTATATGTAAAATGAAAACTAAAAAATTAAATGAAGATAAATATGCATTTGTACCAATATTAAGAGCAGGCATGGGAATGCTTGATGGTGTAATAACAGTTATACCAAATGCAAAAATCGGACACATAGGAATGTATAGAGATGAAAAAACACATAAACCTGTAAACTACTTTTTCAAAGTTCCTAAAAACATTGAAGAAAAAGAAGTCATACTTCTAGACCCTATGTTAGCCACAGGTGGAAGTGCAATTGACGCAATCGATTTACTAAAAGAAAAAAACGTTGAAAAAATTAAATTCTTATGTATAATTGCAGCACCTGAAGGACTAAAAAAAGTTCAAGAAAAACATCCAGATGTACAAATATATTGTGCAAAAATTGATGACCATCTAAATGAAAACGCATATATAGTACCTGGATTAGGTGATGCTGGAGATAGAATTTACGGAACAAAATAAAAATATTTATTCTCTACTTTTAATAAAAAGGTTATTACTTTGAAATAATAACCTTTTTATTGCTTTCATCAAAATCTAACAATATCTTTTTTCTAAAATTAATTTCTTTATAAATCAATTTTTCAACAATAAAATCTTCAATATTTTTCTCTATTTCTCTCCTAACTGTTCTAGCTCCATACTGAAAATAATCACATTTTCTAACTATATGCCACTTCAAATTTTCTGAAACATCAAATATAATTTCCTTTTTTCTCATTACTTTTTTCAACTCATCTAACTGTTTATCCAAAATATCATAAATATTTTTTTCGTTCAAATGTTTAAAAATAATAATTTCATCTAATCTATTTATCAATTCGATTTTCAAAAATCTTTTTATTTCATTAATAACATCTTTTCTTCTAAAATCATATTCTCCACTTTTGAATCCAATACCATTTTTCTTATTCATAATATCTGCTCCAATATTAGAAGTAAGAATTACCAAAGTCTCTTGAAAATTAGCAACAACACCATTAGAATTTGTAAGTTTTCCATCTTCCATAATCTGTAATAACACATTTAATACATCACTATGAGCTTTTTCAATTTCATCAAAAAGCAATACACAATATGGCATTTTCCTAACTTCATTAACTAGATTCTTTTCATCATTATAACCAACATAACCAGGTGGTGCACCAATCAATTTTGAAACAGCATTTGGTTCCATATATTCAGACATATCTAACCTAATTATATTTTTAGGATTTCCAAAAAATTCTTCAGCTATAACTTTTGCCATTTCAGTTTTTCCCACACCAGTAGGTCCTAAAAACAGCAAACTTCCAATAGGTCTACTAGAATCTTTTAGTTTTAAACTTCCCCTCTTAAGAACTCTAACAACACTATCTACAGCATCATCTTGACCAATAATTCTATCACTAATTTTTTTCTTTATACATCTCAATTTTTCCATTTGTGATTCATTTACATTTTTTAATGGAATACCCACCAATTCAGTAATTACCTTTTCGACATCAGCCTCATCCACAGTCTCTTTTAGTCCATTGATTTTAACTCTAGATGCAGATTCATCAAGTAAATCAATAGCTTTATCAGGCAAATATTTCTCAGGAATATATTTTATAGAAAGTCTAACAGCTGATTCTATAGCCTTTTTAGAAATACTTACATTATGATATTGTTCATAATTGCTTTTAGTTTGTTCTAATATTTTTATAGTATCTTCATAAGAAGGTTCTTTTACAATTACTGATTGAAATCTTCTGGCAAGAGCAGTATCTTTTTCAATATATTTTCTATATTCCTCCATTGTGGTAGCACCAATCAATTGTAACTCTCCCCTAGCAAGCAAAGGTTTTAATATATTAGCTGCATCAATTGCACCTTCTGCTGCACCTGCACCAACAATCATATGCACTTCATCAATAAATACTATAATATTTTTATTATCTCTAATCTCTTTTATACACTTTTTTAACCTATCTTCAAAATCACCTCTATATTTACTTCCAGCTAATAATTGAGTCAAATCTAAACTAATAATTTTTTTATCTTTCAAGAAATCATCTACATTTCCCTTACATATTCTTAAAGCTAATTCTTCAATAATAGCTGTTTTTCCAACACCAGCTTCTCCTATCAAACATGGATTATTTTTATTACGTCTTCCTAAAATTTCAATAATTCTCGAAATCTCTTTTTCACGTCCATATGCACCATCAAATTCACCCTGCAAAGCCATTTCTGTCAAATCTACCCCATACTTAGTCAATTCAATCATTTTCGTATTATTTTTCTTTTCATCAGAATCACTGTAAATCTTTTGGTACAACTGTTTAATCATTAAATTAACATCTATACCAGAATCAACAGCAATCTTACAACCAAGCGACTCTTTATCTGAAAACAATGATACCATCATTTGCTCTGTTCCAATATATTCTGAACCAATTTTTTTAGATTCTAAATAAGCACACTTCATAGTATACCTAAGTCTAGGTGTCGTTCCAATCAATTTATCAATACTCTTATTCTTTCCTATAATCTCCTCAATCATTTTATAAACATATTCAACATTAATTTTATTTTCTTTAAAAATACTTGCAACAACACCAAGCTCATTTTTTATCAGTCCATATAATATATGCTCAGTTCCTAAATAAGAATGACCCATTTGCTTAGCAAATTCTTCTGAAATATTCCAAACATTTTTTGCAGCCTCAGTTAATTTATATTCCATGTACATACACCTCAAATATATTATTTACACAAAAAAAAGAAACATACCTCCAAAATGGTATATTTCTCCAATATTATATATGTTATTAATTTTTTAAAACAGTTTCTTTAAGTTCAGATGTACAATTAGGGCATCTAGTTGCTTTATATTTTATCTCTGATAAACAATATGGACATATTTTTGTCTCAGGTTCCTTCTTTTCTTCTTCTTTCTTTTTCTTACCTTTTCTAAATTTCTTACTTAGTTTTCCTTCAACTTCCTTATTCATTCTTTCCAAACGTTTATTAATTCCATTCACAATTTTTAAAGCTATAAAAATTGATAATGCTATAATTAAAAAATTTATCAAAGCTGTAATAAAAGATCCGATTCTAATTTGTGCACTAGAAACATTTATAACCCAATCAGTATAATCTACACTTCCTGTAAAAAGTGCTGTAAATGGCATAATTATGTCCTCAACTAATGATTTAATAATTGATTGAAAAGCACCTCCAATTACTAAACCAATTGCCATATCAAAAGCATTTCCCTTCATAGCAAATTCTTTAAACTCTTTAAAAAACTTCATCTCTTACTCCTTTTATTCTTTATTTATAATCCCATAACTAAAGTAGCAATATTAAAATAAATGAATACTGAACATGTATCTAATATAGTACTTATCAACGGTGCAGCCATAATAGCTGGATCCATTTTTAATTTTTTTGCTACCATTGGTAATAAACATCCTAAAGACTTTGCAATTGTAACAGTTCCCATTAATGTACAGCCTACAATAATTGCTAACTTAATATCTTTGTATTGAGCTAATATTCTTATTGAATTAGCTATAAATAATGCCATACCAACCAAAACAGCAACTCTAACTTCTTTCCACCAAGCCTTTAAAAAATCTTTTAATTTTATTTCGTCATTTGCTAAACCTCTAATAATTAAAGTAGAACTCTGTGAACCACAATTTCCGCCTGTTCCCATTACCATTGGTAAAAATGCTACCAATAAAGGAAGTGCAGCAAATGCATTTTCATATTGAGTAATAACCCCTCCTGTAATTGTAGACGAAATCATCAAAATAAGCAACCAAAAAATTCTATTTCTTGCATGTTTAAATACACTAGTTTTAAAATATGTATCATCACTAGGTGTAATAGCAGCCATTTTTTCAAAATCTTCATCCATTTCTTCATGCATAACATCCATAGCATCATCAACTGTTACTATACCAACTAATCTATTTTCATTATCTACAACAGGTAAAGAAATCTCATCATATTTATCAAACTTTTTAGCAACATCTTCTTGTTCTTCTAATGTAGAAACTTTAATAAAATTAGTATCCATAATATCTTTTACCAACGAATTTTCATCAGCCATAATTATATCTTTTAAAGATACAATTCCAATTAATTTTCTAGTCAAAGTAAGTACATAACACACATATATACTTTCAACATCATCCCCAACTTTTTTTATTTTAGCTATAGCATCTTTTGTAGACATATTTTCTTTCAAATCCACAAACTCAGTTGTCATAATACTTCCAGCACTATCCTCTGGATATCTCAAAAGTTCATTTATCAACTTTCTATCTTCTGAATTTTGAGTCTTTAATATACGTTTTACGACATTCGCAGGCATTTCTTCAATCAAATCAACAGTATCATCCATAAAAATATCATCTAATACATTTTTTAACTCACTATCAGTTAATCCATTTATCAATTTTTCTTGCATGTCATGATCCAATTCAACAAAAGCTTCAGCTGCAGTGTCCTTCGATAATAAACGGTAAACCACTACAATCTGTTCATCTTCTAATTCGTCAAAAATACTCGGGATATCAGCACTATTAACACTTCCTAATAATTTATGAATTTCTGCATACTTTTTTTCTTCTAATAATCTCTGTAACTCTTTTACCATTTTATTATCTCCTTCCATATATTATTTTAATTTTTATATTATAAAAAGTTTGATTTCATATAATACAAAAAAAGAGTCCTTTACTTTTGCACAGTAATAAGACTCCAAATTAATATTCAATTAATTCAATTTATTATCCATATACCGTACAAGCTTCAGCGTTATAGGGCAATGAAATTACATTAAAGCATGCCTTGATTCGACATTCTCTGTTAACCTGCGCGTAGTGTCTCCACTAGTTTGCGGCAGTAACCCGTATCCCTATACTGGCCTCACCTACCATGTATCTATTTACAACAAAATTATTATACTACGCTTCTTTCTTTATGTCAACTTCTTTTTTGTCATTTTTTGTTGTTTTTTTCTTCTCTTTTTTTTCTTCCTCTTTTGGTTTCGTTTTCTTAGAATTATTTATTTTACAAACTTTGACTTTTGCAATTCTTCTTTCATCAAATTCCTGAATCTTAAAAACAAGCTTATCAGTTTCTATTATAGGATTTTCTTCCTCTGTCGGAACTCTATCCAATAATTCCATTAAGTAACCTGATAAAGTATCACACTCTGTTTCAATATTTTTTATGCCAATTAATTTCTCAAAATCATAAATGGAAATCTGTCCATCAACAATATAAGTATTTTCATCTATTTTTTCGTATTTTTCCTCAACAGGGTCATACTCATCATAAATGTCACCCACAATTTCTTCTAATATATCCTCCATTGTGACTAATCCAGCTGTTCCTCCATATTCATCAACAACAATAGCCATATGAGTTTTATTTTTTTGCATTTCTTTAAAAGTCTCATTAATCCTTTTAGTCTCTGGAATAAACATAGTATTTTTTAATAATTTTTTTATTTTTACATTAGAATTCGCTCTTAATAATTCTTTAATATATAATATTCCAACAATATCATCTATATCCTCATTATACACAGGAATTCTACTATATCTACATTCTTCCTCAACTAATTTCTTATTAGCCAAAGAAACTGTCAAACTATCTTCTAAAGCAAACATCTCTGTTCTATGTATCATAATTTCTGATACCTCTTTATCATTAAGTTCAAAAACATTATTAATCATTTCTTTTTCATCATTATTAATAGTCCCTTTTTCCTGACCAACATCAACCATCATTCTAATTTCTTCTTCAGTAACAGTTTCTTCATTTTCTTTTTTAACACCAAAAATTTTTGAAACTTTATCAGTAGACCATGTTAAAAACTTAACAAATGGAGACATAAATTTAGCTAACGCAGAAATTATTGATATTGAAAATAATGAAAATTTTTCTGCATTTTCCATTGCAATTCTTTTCGGAACTAATTCTCCAAAAATCAAAGTAAAATAAGATAAAATAATTGTAATCACAATAATAGAAACATTCTGCCAAACAGTTACAGAAAAAATATGTGTTATATTAAATAGTAACTTTGCTAATTCACTAGCAAAAACATCTGACGCAAAAGCACTAGATAAAAATCCAGCTAATGTAATCCCTATCTGAATTGTAGCCAAAAACTTGCTTGGGCTTTTAAGCATCTTTTCTATTTTGATATATTTTTTATCCCCTTCTTTCGCTTTAACAGAAATCTTTGCATCATTCAAAGATACAAAAGCCATTTCTGTAGCTGCAAAAAACGCATTAAGTAAAATTAAACATATAAGTAAAATTATTTGAATCATCATATCCTCCTAGTACATTTTCAGTGAATTCTTTCAATTCACTAAGACTATCTCTTTTTATTTACAGACTCACAATTAATATACCATTAAATTACAATATACGCAATCATATATAAGAGCAAAACTAAAAATTTTCCATCTTTTATATTATTCTTATCCAAAAAAATCTTCATATTACTAATTTAATATGAAGACCTTTTCAAAAGTATGCAATTATTTCAATTACTTAATTACAATATTTATCTAAACTAATTGCAGTTGTAGTATATATTTTTGTTGTTCCACCTGGATAATAACACATTAAAGCAAAATTCTTTTTGTATGGATCATATGCAACACTCTCTAGTTCAGCACCAGATAATGTAACATGATAATTACCTAAATAAGCTCCTGTTTTAGCATTATAAATATATATATAATTACTTCCATATGACTTTGTATCTATAACTAACATTAGTCCATTATATGAACCAACATCTTGTCCTTGATGATATTGTGAACTTTTCATTGAAAATGAACTTAGTTTCTTTAATGAACTATCATATCTTCTTAAAGTTTTTCCTGCCTTTGTATAATATTCATTTTTGAAAGTATCATATGCAATTCCACTAGAAGATTGATTTAACTTTATTGTTTTAGTACTAAGGCTTTTAACACTTTGAATATTATTAGAAGAAAAAGCTATTAATTTGCCATCTTTCATAGTAGCAACATGAATCATTTTTGTATTTGGATTATATGCCATACCATTAGAATGATATGAATTTATAGAAGCTTTATTTTTATAATTTCCACTTTTATCATATACCTGTATCATAGCTTTACTTTTAGAATTATTGCTTGATTTCTGAGCTAATGCACATATATAGTACTTATCAGTCACACAAAAAGATTGACCAATATAACAAGATGATACTTTTGGAAGAACAGTTGCTACTCTTTTACAATTACTTGAATTTAAAGTCTTACTAAATGTTTTTCCTGTTTGTCCCGTCTGTTCTGTTTGCACTGTTTTTACTGTAACTTGACACTTTGCGCTTTTTGCACCTGCTGTAAACGTAATTGTTGCAGTTCCATTTGCAACAGCTTTTACATTACCATTCGAATCAACTGTAGCTACTTTTTTATTACTAGTTGACCATTTACCTGAAGTATTTTTACTTGGATTAATTGTTGCAATTAATTTTTCACTATTTTTTCCATTTTTATATAATGTTAATTTACTTTTATTCAAAGAAACTGACTTAACTTCTGTTTTTGAATTATTATTACTATTATTGTTTTTGTTTCCACTGCTATTACTATTATTATTGTTGTTTTTGCCATTATTATTATTTTTATTTTCATTATTATTACTATCACTTGATGGTTTAGATTGTTCACTCTTTGGAACTTTCTCTAAATTAGTTTCTGAAGAGATTTCTGTACCATCATCAAATCTAGCAATAACTTTTATAGTATAATTTTCATCTAAAGATATTCTCCACTTAGATATAAAATAATTTTTTGATTTTGCATTTATAGAATCATCTATATAAAATTGAGCATAATTGCCTGCATTATCTTTCAAAAACAATTTCACTGACACCATTTCACGATTTGATGAAACCTTTATAATTCTTCCACTAGAACTATTATTAACTTTTTCAATTTTAACAGAATCCGTTGCAAAAGCAGTTTTAAAACTACATATAATACCTAAAAACAATATAAAAATACATAATTTTTCAAAATTAATTTTTGATATTTTTTTCATTTAATTCACCAATCCAATCTAATATTAAGTACCTTTTTGTCTTCTTCCATCGTTACCCAATTTATTATATTTCAATTCACCAGTAGATGTAAAAGTATATATAAGAGTTCCATTTTCTGAATACTTCAATCTACTATCATTAATTCTAGAATTATTTAATATTCTTGATCTAGCCTCATCTGTACCAGTACGATGTTTCAAATTAGTAACTGCTCCATATTGAGGATTTAATTTTTTCATAGCAGAAACTGAATTATTAGGTGAATATGAATGATGAGCCGCTTTATAAAAGAAAACTTGACCAACAGAATTAGCAGCTTTTGTTTCGGCATTGATATGAAGTTTTTTATCGTTTACAATATCACCTGAAAAATAGCATTTTTTTCCATGAATAGTAACTAAGGCTGTAACACTATTAACATTTTCATTTCCAGATTCAGATTTCAAATTATCACCTGTATTGTATAATGAAAATTTAAAATCTCCACAAGAAAACTTTTTATTTTCTGCTTTTGAAACAAAACATATAGGAACATTTTTCTTCTGAGCATTCTTAATCATTCTAGCGTAATTATTCGTTCCTTCGCTCTTACTATTTGAAAGATCTTTTATATATAATTTTTTGACTTTTATTCCACTATTTAATATTTTCTTAAATCCCCCGATATGATCACCATGCATATGTGTTAACAATATAAACTCTAATTCATCAACACCTATATCATTTAAGTATTTTATAACACGATCAGCCTGAAAATTAAAAGAAGTATCTATCATTGCATATTTTCCATTGCTCTCGAAAACAATTGCATCACTTGCTCTTACCTTCTTCTGTGTCGCATCAAAATCCTGAGTATCTAAAATATATATTCTATCATTTCCAGCAGGCAACTTAACTGTATGTCCATTTAGTTTTGTAGTATAACCACTCGCATCTCTAACTGTTACCTTGCAAGTAGCTTTTTTTCCATTAGCTGTAGTAACAGTTATTGTAGCTGTCCCTTTAGCCTTAGCAGTAACTTTTCCATTAGCATCAACAGTAGCAACTTTACTATTATTTGTTGACCATTTTAAAGTTGTTTTTGCATTAGACGGTGTTATCGTCTTAACTAATTGTTTTGTAGCACCAGCAGTCATAGTCAAAGATGTATTATTTAAAGTAATAGATTTAACCGCAACATTACTATTAGATGGTGACGAAGATGGAGATGTTGACGGTTTACTTGATGGTGATACTGACGCCGATGGTGACGGTGAAACTGATGGAGACACTGAAGGTGATGGCTCAGTCGAAGGTGTCACTGAAGAAGTTGGTGAACTTGATGGTGTACTTGTCGGTGAACTTGATGGCGAACTTGATGGTGTAGGTTGCTCTGGTACTTTTGAAACATCTGCAACATTAGACTGTTCCTCACCATTTTCATCAACAACAACTACCTTTATTTTTGACCCTTCTGAAGTAGATAATTTATATCTAGAAATAAAAAATTTTTTGTTATTATAACCAGATTCTAAATTAGTATAAAATAAAATCCATTTATCTGATACTTTTTTATAAAATCTTACTTCTCTTACTTTATTATCAGAATGAACATTAATCTCTGCTCCACCAGATGATAATTTTGTTTGTTCAACCTTTATAGAATTAGCATTAACTACATTCAACATTAATACTAACATTACAAATATTATAAATGAAATTATATATTTTTTTCTCTTTGGTAGCATACTTTATTCCTCCAGAACATTTTTCTTTTTTACAAAATATAGTATATATATAAATCATCACACAGTCAATGAAAAAAACACACTTTTAAAAGAAATGTAATAAATATTTTCATCCCTAAGATTAAGTCATTTCAAAAAAAGGAAAGCATAACTTTCCTTTTTTCAATAAATAAATTTTATTTTACATACTCATTTAAAGGTTTTATTCTATATTCCAAATCAGGCATTTGAGCAGTTGGAATATATCCAGCTTTAGCATTGATAACATCAGGAATTCTATTAACAATACTAGCACAAGTCAATTCAACAGTTGCAGGTCTTGAAACAACAATAGTTGTTTCTGGTTCACCACAAATTGTCCATTCATTTTTATCAAATTCATCTTCAGCATATACTTTTCCAATGCATTCTGTTTCCAATGTGATACCCTCTCTAGTTTCTGTTGTAACAACAGCACTCATTCCAGTAGCATCTCCAGCTTTAATATTCATATTTAAAGTTGAAGAATACAAATCTTTATCATGAGTTTGAGGAACACATTTTTGAGTTTGAGAAATAACTGTTAATCCTAATTTATCTGCAAGCCAACCATTAACATTCCACATATAAGAAGGAGTATACTCTCCACGTTCAATAATTTTTAATCTGTCATCATCTGACATTCTATCAACAGAAGCAACTTCTTTATCAAAATCCTCTAAAGAAAGTCCAGCACCATGAGCTTTAGCCAAAGCAATTCCATAATCTTCAACATTATAACTTGAACTTCCCTTTATTTTAGTAATTTTATGTGTAGAACCACCAATTGAAGAAATCAATTGGCCCCAATAAATATCTTGGTAACCACTACCAGTAATAGTACAATTATTCTTTATAGCCTTCTCATCAAGTCTATGTGTTAATATTGGATTTGAATTGCCTGGGAAAAAAGCCTCCTCACAAGTAGTAATAGCATTTATTCCAAGTTCAGCACACAACATTAAAGGCTCCTCAACATCAGCCAATAAACTCATTGTAGTAACAATACAAATATCAGGTTTCAATTCTTCCATTATTTTTCTAGCATCTTTAGCATCTGAAATCACAACACCTTTATGATCACATCCCATAACCTCACCAATATCTTTACCGATTACATTAGGATTAACATCAAAAGCTCCAACAATTTCAGCACCTTTCTCATACACATATCTCATTGTATACACAGACATTTTTCCTGTTCCATATTGAACAACTCTTACCTTTCTATCCATAAAAAACCTCCTTAAAAATCTTTATCATAAGTATAACCATTTATAAGCTTTTTATAAATTATATAAATAAATTTTTTAATTAACAAGAGCATTTTCCATATTTTAAATATAAATCATAAAATTTCACTATTATCAGACAATATCTTTTTTATAATTTTCAATAATATCCATACATTCATTATAATTATCTAAAATCTCACCTATTCCAATTTGCCTATCAATTATTTGAGAAATCTTACAATTAAACAAATCTTCACTTCCCTCTCCCCAAATTACTGCCTTTTTATAAATCTGTTCTAATTTATAAGTAATTTTATCCTTTAAAATCTTATCCAAAATTTCTTTATATCCAATCTCATTGTTTTTAATGTTCACACCACCTTTATGACTTCTTATTATTTTTATAAAAAAATCAAAATCACTAAAAATAAGTTTAAAACCCTCTCGTCTAATATGTATTTGCTTCTTATATTCCTCAATATTAGATGCATCTTCCAATCTTTTTAATTCAGAATCAATACACTCTAACATTTTCTTATCCATAGCCTCCTGAACATCTTTTTCTTTTCTACCGTTTCTCATAAAATTCATCCTTTCTTCATTAGTTTAGAACAAAATTTGCAAAATAAACTTCCATGCAATGTTCTTTTTATAATATAAAAAATTATAACTAACAAAAAGCGAATAAATTGTCACAATTTGGCAGTAAACAAATTTTTCTTTTATTTTTTATATTCTTCATTTAAAACAAAAAAGTCACATGTTAACATTTGAAATATCTAGTTGCATTAAAATTGCATTATTTTTAAAATATTGTAATAAAATATTTTTATAGATTTTCAATCAAACTATTGAAAAAGAGCCAAAAAAAACACATAACTTATGTTATGTGTTTGGTGCGTTAGCGGAGGACGTATTCGAAAAATGTCTCGCACAAAAGCACCTTATTATCCGTTTCAAAACCAGTTATAGCAATAGTTTCAAAAAATGTATATACAAATGTGAGTTTTTTTGCTATTAATTATATTTACAATTTAACATAATTTTTTGAATTTTACAATAGAAAATGTTAAAAAATTTCATACTTATATAATACCTCTAATAATTTTGTCTCATTTTCTATAATTGCTTTTTTCATATCTTCTAAAGTTCCTGTCTCATAAACTAGTTTGCTAAATTCATCTTGAAAATCTGAAAAACGAGTTCTTATAGCTTGTTCCGTTTTAGGAGAAATTACTTTTAAAATTTCAGTAACATTATTCTTACATTTTATATGTAACCTAGTATATTCTGCATATTTATTGCTATCAACAGTATTTTCAATCTTTAAATTGTTATCTACTAGATTATATAATTCATCCTTAAATTCTTTTATGTACTTTATGCTATCTGGCAATATAAATGTCTGATACCAATATAGAGAATATTCTTTTTCTTTTTGATTTTTATTTAGTTGTCTTTCTTCTTCTCTATATTTTTGGTCATTTTTAAAAATGTATATAACAAATATAAAATTTAAAATCGAAATCAAAACTTCTAGCATATTTGCTATTATATCAAGCTCTGTACGATTTATTATCCAAAGTATAACTTGTCCTATTATTATACTTAGAATAAATGCAATTATTGGTGGTAAAATTTTATTATTTTTATTCATATCTACCCTCCAAATACATCTACATTATTCAATGCTTCATCTATACCATCTTTAATGTTCATTTTTATTGATTCATTATTAGTATTAAATTGATATTTCTCTTCAAACTTTTCCTTGCCTAATTTTTTTACGCTTTCTCCAAACATACCTAAAAAATAAGAAGAATTAAACGAAAAAACATCATTAGGAATTATGATTTCTATTTTTTCATTTTCCTTTTCTATTTTTTCTAGATTTATTTTTTTTCGAATATTTTCACCATTAGTTCTTCCTGCAAGTACTTTTTTGCTGTCAATATAATTTTTTAAATCTATTTTATAAATATTCATTTTAATCTCCTTTTTTCAACATTTCAGTTATATATTGTCTATCTAAATAAAATTCCATTGATATTACAGTTCCTATAAACTTATTTTTTAAAGCATATACATAGTTTGAATCTGGTTTCTGATTCAGACTATTTTTATCATTAAATGCAATAATTGGTACTTTTCTTCCATCTTTATACACTACATCTTTTAAAGTATATGTTCCATCAAATAAAATATGACATCCTCCTGAAGTTATAGACATTATAGGTTTTTCTTCATTTATTTCAGCTCCTATTGCCATAAAACTTTCAATTAAATCGATTGTTCCCTTTCCTTTAGTATCCTGTTTATCTATTCTTTGCTTACTTACATTCTTTTGTAAAGCATACAATGTCCATAATACTTCTTCATTAAAATTTATACCAAAAAAGCTATGATGTTTTTTTGTATGTCGTTCTAACTGTTTTTTTGTATATTTAGTAGTATCTTCTGCTTTTAGTCCTTCATATATACTATTCCCGAAATTCATTAATACTAACCTGCATTTACCATAATTTTTGCCTTCTTCTGGTCTATCAAAATAACCTAGTGCGTGCCAAGAACCTAAATTTCCACTGTATTTTATTGCATTGTCAAATACTTCTCCAAACATTTTTCCAAACTTATTTTTTCCATCGTTTGACAACGTATATCCTTGTGTGTGCAAACAGTTATTATAATATTCTACTAGTTTTTCACACATATCAGATAAGTCTAAATTAGATAATGTTTCTAATGTTTCTGTATCTTTTGTAGATATATTCCTAATTCCTAAATGTTTTGGTAAACCTGTTATATTAAACATTTTTCTCGCTACTCTATCCTGAGGTGCTGTTCCACTTAATCCTATTTTCCTCATCTTTGATAATTCAACAACAATTAAATCTGTAATTAATGATGCACATAATCCTAACTCTTTACAATTATCATAATTAAAATAAATTTCTTTAATTTTTTTATTATTACCACAATAAAAAATCTTTTTCAATGTTAAAATTGTTTCATCTGGATTTTTTATAAAACTAAAAACTTGTGGTATATCTATTATAACCTTATGTTCTTTACTTTTTCTTCTAACCTTTTTGATAAACTTTTCTCTCTTTAGTAGTTCTATTATCTTATTATGTCTTTTTAATTGAACTATTTTCGGTGAAAAGTTAATTTCTTTGTTTTTGTACTTTTTCTTTTTATTGTATCGATGTCTTTGCCTCATTATTTTTTCTAATTTATGCTTTAAATACTTTTTCTTTCGTAATTTTTTTCTAGTTTTTCTATTTATCATCCTTTTACCCTTTTATTTATTAGATTAATCTTATATTAAATATACTATCTGATATTTTATCACAAATTATTAACGTTTCAAATGCTAAAAATTCGTAGTATTATAATAGATTCCATAGTGCCAATCAATTTTAATCTTTCTTTAAGCTCCTTTTATTTTCTTTTTCTAATTGTTTTAAACTTTTCTTAGGAGTTGGCAAGTCTTCTGGCATAATTCCGTCCTGCTTGTCTAATTGCTTTTCTGACTATTTTTCCAATTTTATTATGAGTATCACAAGCTTTCTTTTCAGTATCAACTTTATCTCTTTTTAATCTTGATTCTGTTTGCGTAATACGAAATAAATTAGCTGCAAGTTCTTCACTTCCCATATTGTCTAAAATATCTTCTCTATATCTTAATCCTTTTCTTTTAGCAATATCATCTGCTGTTTCTCCATTGTATAAACCTTTATATCCAGAATTATGAAATTTATCAAAATTTTTAACTCCTGCATTTTTAGCTGCTTGATTAAGTGAATAATTTCCTTTTTTTGTTAAATTTCTTTGGTAAAATCTTTTTTCATCTTCCGTTAATGAACTATACTCTTTTTCACTAATTTCTTGTTTTCTAGTTTGAATTGCAAAATATGTTTGTGCAAGAGCAACAATTTTTAATCTTGGATTTGCATTTTGAGCTATAAGATAGCAAGCATATCGTGTTAATTTATAATCTTTTTGTTCTCTTTTTGCACCAGAACCTATTTCTACCATTTTGTTGTCAACAACGAAATGGTCAACATCAGTTATTTCAGAGTTTTTACAAGCTGTTCTTGCTTTTTCAATTACTGCATCAAAATATCTCCAATCCTTATAACTTAAAACTTTCATTAATTCTCTAGCATACCAATATTCAATTCCATTTTCATCAATGTGTTTTATATCTTCAAAAGTTTTATTATTGTAATTTTCTTTGTTATCTAATTCTTTCATTTATCAACATCTCCTTTCTCTACTCTAATTATTTTCTTATTTTTAGTTTATGACACTATAATGAACTTGTACTATATCTTCCTGTTCTCTTACTATTTTTTCAAGTTTTAATTTATTTTCAAAATAATTACCTTTAAACAGTGGTATTCCTTTATTTAATACAAATGGATTATAATTTAAAATTATATTATTCACAATACCTTTTTCCATAAAAGCATTATTTATTGTTGCACCACCAGAAATAAATAATTTTTCATATTTCAAATTTTCACATACTTTTAAACAATCTTCTATTGAATTACAATGTGTAATATTCGAAAATTTATTTTGCCTATTACTTGTTTCACTTAAAATAATTATATTTATGTCTTTTAAGTCATTTACATAGTCGTCTCCCCAAGACAATATGTTTTCCCAAGTTTTTCTTCCCCATATTAGTACATCATATTCTTCTAAGAATTCTAACATTATCTCCCAACCTCTGTAAGATAGAAAATCTTCATTTCCATCTTCTGTAGCAATTAGTCCATTGATAGAACATGCCATTTCAACTGTTATATTTCTCATAATCATCTCCTATAAATCTACATTAAAGATAATTTACTATATCTTCAAATGTGTCATATCCACTTTCACTATTTATATGTCCTGCATTTGGTATTAAAATTTGCTCTGTTGCAATCTTATTTGCAAAATCTTTTTCTACTTCATATTTTACATATGGATCATTATCTGAATAGAAACATATTATTTCATTTGCATATTGTTTTACATCTTCTAAGTTATCAAAATACATTGTTCTATTTACTGTATCATATTCTTCATTTATTCCTAAATAGTTGTTAAATCCACATACAAATATTAACTTTTTCACTTTCACTTTATTCTGTACTAAAAATTTGCAAACAAATACTGGTGCAATGCTATGTGCTATTATTGTTGTGTTTTCATTGATTAATCCTAAATCTAAATAGTATTTAAGTAGTTTGCTCCAATTTTCATAATTTTGATAATCAACTCCTATTGGAAATTGTGGTACATATACTTGTTTTCCATCTGTTGATATAAAATCTTGTACCCAACTAAACCAATTTCCAAATGGACTTCCAAAACTTCCATGTATTATAAAATAATTTTCCATATTCTACCTCCTTGTTTTATGCTATTTTTCAATTTCACTCTCATATGTATCTTTGTATTGCTCAAACTTAACTTTCGCTCTTTGTAATCCTGTATCAACTGCCATTTTTAAATAGTATTCTGATAATCTTAAATTCCTTTCTGTTCCAACTCCATTGTAATAAAAATTTGCGCCTAAATCATATATTGCAGGTAAATGCCCTTGCATTGCACAAGCATGTATTAATTCAAATGCTTTCTTTTCATCTCTTTCAATATCGCCATATCCAAAATAGTAATAAGCTCCTAGGCAAAATTTTGGAAATGATTGTTTCCTTGGATTTTCTTTTTCTTTCTCGATAAGTTCTAACAATGGTTTATAAGCATTTATATGTATTTGCTTTGCTTTTTCTTTATCTTGTTCTACTCCATCTCCAAAATAATAACAAGCACCAACTCCATATGTACAACAAGGATCTCCTAATTCTTTTCCTTTTTCATACCAGTACATTGCTTTTTCATAACTTTGCTCTGCTCCATTTTCCTCACTATCATAACTTCTTCCTAAAATATAGCATGCAAGTTTATCTCCATTTTTAGCTTTTCCTTCTAAATCTTTTAAATCAAAAGTCATTGGCTTTATACTATTATCCATTTTCTGTTTCACCTAATTTCTTTAATAAAATATATCTTTTTATATTTTTGTCTTTCTGATACCAAGTTTGTTCTTCATATCCTAAATCTTTTAAATTTCTTAAACTATAAACATTTCCAAAAGTTACTTCTGCAATAATATTGCTTATTCCTTTTTCTCTAGCTCTTTCTTCAAGATATTTTACTAATGTTTTCTGTAATCCATAACCTCTATACTTTGGTAATACTACAACACCATCTATATCTACACAACTTCCATTTAAATTAGGAATCATTTGTTTTAATTCTTTCATTCTATTTGAAACTGATAAGAATATCCATGCTATCATTTTATTATCTATAAAAGTACCATATATCTCTCCATCATTTATTGGATCATTCAATATTCTTAAGTATGTTTCTTTTTTAAACGGCAAAAAATACCCCTTTTCTTCTTGTTCAAAATTCTCTATTATAATGTTTTGTATATTGTATATTTCACCAACATCATTAATGGTGCATTTTCTTATCTCTATATTTTGTTTTCTAATGTATTTAAAAAGATATTTATATTCTTCTTCATGTATTAATAATCCTTCTGCTTTTTCTTCGACCATTTTTTCTAAATCTTTGTAAAATACATATTTAACTTCTGATACTTCATTATCTTCAAAAATATATTCTTCAATCTCTTTATTACAATTTAATAAATATACATATTGAAATTCCATATTTTTAGGATTTTTCGTGCTTTTAATTGTTGCAATATATTGTAAATCTTCTTCTTTTACTTCAACTCCCAATTCTTCCTTTAATTCTCTAATAGCTCCTTCAATTACTGTTTCTCCAGCTCTAATGTGTCCTGCTCCAGAAATGTCCCAAAAATTAGGATGAGATTTTTTTGTTGCACTTCTTTTTTGTAATAGAAGTTCCTTTTTATCATTCATAATCCAGACGTGTGCTGTTCTATGAAAATTCCCGTCTTCATGTGCTTGTGTTTTTTCTTTTATTTCTCCTGTTGGATTATTATTATAATCAAATATATCTATATATTCCATAATTACTTCCTATCTTTTAAATCTTTTTATATATTTATATCATAATTTACAACATTTTCATAGCTTTTTATTAATATTTGTATATATTTAATTTTAAATAATTAAAGGCTGTTACCTTTATATAACAACCTTTAATATTATTATCTTGCATATCTGTCTTTTTTCTTTGTTTTAGTAATATCTTCTTGAGCCATTTTCATATGTCTTTCAATTTTTATAACTTCTTTAACTTTTGGTGTATCTTCTAAAATATAATTTGCTATTTTTAGATTTTTTCTATACTTATTTAAAATAGTAGTACATTCATCTCGCTTTGTTTTGTATTCTTTTATTAGATTATCATCTGCGCAATTTCTTAGCTTGTTTCTATATTTTTGTCTTAAATTGGTAACACTTTCTATATCTTTTTCAGTTTGTGAAATATAATTTTTTACATCATCTAATGTTTTAAATTTCTCTGTCACAATAACTCTAATTTCATTAGAATATCGTTGCATTTTTCTAACTTCTTGCTTCATTTCTGGAGATAATGGTTTGTAATTTTCTCGTTTCGGCATTAAGCCTAATAAATGAAATAGTAATATAAAAAGTACATCAATTCCACTCATTTTACTAATATCTTTTAAATTTCCTTTATATTTATAAACTTTACATTTTGTATAATCTTTTTTTGGTTTTATCAATTTATAATATTCATCTTGCACATAACATGGATTTTGAAAAACTCTTTCTGCAATATTTTTCGGCAAATACTTTTCTCCTAACTGATACATTCTTACTGCTTTTTTATCATTTATTGAACGAATTGTAGGATATTTTCTATTATTATCATCATTTATAATATAGCCTTTTTTATACATTACCTTTTTAAATTGTGAATAAGTTACACATATTTCCATTGCTTCATCCATAGCTTGTCTCATTAAATTATATTTGGTTGGCTCACCTCTTTTCTCTGCGAAATATATATTTCTTGGTGTTTTTCCTTTTGGCTTTTTAATAACTGTTAGTCCATATTCTCTGCATAACTCATCTGATAACTCTCTGAAATGATAATATGCTCCTTTATTACAATTAAATTTTTTACCTGTAAACATATTAACTGAATTTACTACAAAGTGATTATGATATGTGCCAGTATTAAAATGTGTTGCAACTATTACTTGATGCTCATTCCACATTTTTTCTGCCAGTTCTACTCCTATTTTATGTGCCAATTCTGGTGAAACCTCTCCAGTTTTAAAACTTTGATATGCATGATAAGCAATATTTCCTGTAGATTTATCAAATCTATTCTGTACTGCTGTCATTTCTTCATAAGCTGTTTCTCTATTGCAATTTACTCCAGTTACATACATAGTTTTTTCATTTTTATCAATAGTTTTCTCATTATTTTCTGCATATTTTAGTACCTGTTTCAAATCAGAGAATATTGTTTTTTCTGGATTCTTTGCATAATTTACTACACGAGAAAGACTATCTTTAATTGCCCATATTTTCGTTGTTGCCATTGTCATCACCATCTTTTTTGTGATTGTAAATGTCTAAAAAATCACTTTGCATTTTTGCTATTTTCTCTTTTATTTCTTCATTACTCATATAAGGAAATTCATTTTTTAGTTCAACAATTCCTGCATAAATTTTACGAAGTTCTTCATCTGGTATTTCATAAATTTTTTGTTGTAATCCAACTTTTCTTAAATACGATGATAATTTCAAGTTAGCCTTTTGGGCATTTTTCTGTAATTTTTTCTTTTCATTTTCACTTACTCTAACATTAATTCCTATTGTTCTATTTCTCATATTTTTCCACATCCTTTTTCAAAAATTTTAGTTCATTTTTTATAAAAAGTTTTTTCATTTTTCTTTTAATTTTTCCTAATTTTAAGATAGGGGTTATAGGGGACAAAGTCCCCTTTCATCGTAAGATGTCGGATTTGTGACAATACAAATCCTATGCTCGCTACACTTATAGACATCAAATTTGTATATACATTTCGTTCTGTAGTTCTACTAGCAATTTCTTATACATAAATTAGTTCATTAAATTCAATTTCCTCTGCTTCATTTTTAAAATTGTTCATCATTCCTACCCAATATAATTGATTAGTATTTTTCATTTCTTCTGTTAAATTATTTTCCTTTTTTAATTGCTCAACTATAAGATCAACTCTTGCTTGTACTATTTCTTGTATTTCTTTTAAATGCTTATTGAGAGTTTTGTTCATACACATTATTATATATTCTGCTTTCTTATTTTCTTTCAAAAATTTTAGTCTTAATCTTCCGTATTTATTTAAAGTAATTTTTTCTTCTTTTTCTAAAACTAAATTAGGAATATAGTAATCGCCAACCTTTGTATATTCAATTCCATATTTATTGTCAATATTGTTTTCTTTTAATTCTTTACTTTCCATTTTCAATTCCTCCATTTACTAAATTTTTTAACTAACTTTTTCTCGTTCTTTGACTCTAATTGCTCCAACAATTCTATTTGCTTTTTTCTGTGGGAACTTTTTATCATCTGTAATTAGTTCAACTAATTTAAAAAACTTTTCTCCATTTTCATTTATTTCATCTATTGTAATATATTTTTTCTGATAACCTTTCTTTGGTTCATCTAATCTTGCAATCTCGTAATAAGATACTTCATAATAATCATTTAATTTGTCGATATAATCTTGTAATTCTTGCTTGTCCATCATAATTGTTGTTCTAACATCTTTACCATTTTCATCTGCAATATTCATATCAAACATTCCGTTTTGCATTAATTTATATATTGCTTCTATAAATGTTTTTCTTAATTTGATATTAACTAATTTATAATTACCTTTTTTGTCTTTATCTACAGTGATACTTTCTAAAAATTTTGATATAAATTCCTGTTTTTCTTCTTTTGTTTTGCTTTTCCATTCTGCTATCAGCATATCGTAAAATTTATTAGAACGAATTAGCTTTTCTTTTTCTACATCTCTATCTGCCATTAAGTGTTGTGGAGAAAAAGTTTGCTTATTTAAGTCAATGGCTTCAATTCGTTTTTGTTCAAGCAAATTTAGCTTTTCATCAACTTCTTTATATTCTTTTGAAAATTCCTCTACATCAACAATTTCTTTTAAATATGCTTCTTTTATTCTATTCTTTCGACCTTGTAATGATGATATTTCTTTATCTAGTTTAGCTGTATTTCGTTCTTTTTTATCTGCTAAAACAGGATAAAAGTATTTCTTTACTGTCATATCATATTCAATTAAGTCCATTATCATTGGCATTACCTGTTCTTCAATTAAATCTTCACGAAGATAAATTTTACAATCTGTGCAATGGTAATACATATATTTTTTCTTTTTCCCACCTGTACCTTTACATTGCATTATTTTGCCACATTTTGGACATATCATTTTCTGCATAAATATATAAACTCTGTCTCTGCAATAGGCTCTCTGATTTTTCTCTTTTTGAATTTGAACATCTTCAAACATTGCTCTTGTTATTATTGGTTCTACAACATTAGGATATATTATAGGCTCTTTCCCTTGTTCTTTCGCTACTCTCTTAAACCTTTCATAATCTCCTACGTAAATTCTATTATTGATTATCTTTTCAATTTTGCTATCTTTCCATTTTTTCGGTGCTAAAACCTTTTCTTCGTTTAGGATATTAGCTATTGTTTGATAACTTTTGCCTTGTAAATACAGATTAAATATTCTAATAATAATATCTTTTGTAGTTTCATCAATTATCACTTTCTTTGTTTCATCTCTTTTGTAACCTAGTGGGCAAGTTCCTGGTATATGTCCACATTTTATTGCACCTGTTAGACCGAATTTTGTTCTTTCGCTTACTATTTCAATTTCTAATTGTGATAAAACTGTTAGCATACGGACAAAAAATCTACCGATTAGCCGTGCTGGTGTTTACATCATCACGGTCGCAAACAAGATAGCAATGATGCGTTTCTAAATCTGATATTAAAACCTCTAAATCTCTTACAGACCTCGTAACTCTATCTAGTTTATATGCAATAATATAATTGATTTTACCTGCTCGCATATCTTCTAGCATCTGCTGAAAAGCTGGTCTGTGTTCCATATCTTTTGCGGATATTCCTGCGTCCTTATAAACTTTGTAAATTTTATAATCTTTATATTCACAAAGTTGTTTTAGCTTTTCCTCCTGTTCTCCTAAACTAAATCCTTCCCTTGCCTGATCTTCTGTACTTACACGAATATAAATTCCTGCGACTTTTCTTTCTTCATTCATTACAACATTACCTCCTTCTTTTAATGAATATAGAAAGACACTAAAAAAAGTGCCACATAGCATATCGGCTTAGCTATTGACACTTTAAAGTTTTTATTTATTGTTTTAACTATCTCTATTTTTTCTTTTAAACATAATTAATAAATCAATATAGTACAATTTTTTAAAAACTCTAAAATATCAACATTTTGACTTGCTATGTTATGTATTCATTAAATTTTGATAGTGGATATTTATTTTCCAAACTATCTATGTAAAAGTAATCTTGCTCATTAAAGAATAAGTACAGCTTATCTTTAATAATTACTCTGTGTGGCTCTACATACGCTAAATTGGTATGTTCCACAATTCTTAAGGTACCATTGATAATTTCTGGTTTAACCTTTTTCATTTTGCAAGTCCATTCAATTTTAGAGAGTAATTCTTTACTCATATTGATTTCTTTTTTAATTATATGTAACATAATACCACAAAAACCTCCTTTTTTCAATATTTTTGGTCAAAAAAAGACCGTTTCTTTTGAAACGGTTTAAGATTTTTGTGTTCATCAAAATTTTTGTTGTCTTGGAATTAAGTTATATCAAGACTTTCAAAAAGTTCGACGAAAACTTGTCTTGGTGGGCAGGGATGGATTCGAACCATCGTACGCTCTCGCGGCCAGATTTACAGTCTGGTGCCATTAACCACTCGACCACCTACCCATTGTGGTGCGCCCTCAAGGATTCGAACCTTGGACCTACCGGTTATGAGCCGGTTGCTCTGACCAGCTGAGCTAAGGGCGCATGTCTCAATCGCAAGTCCTATTATAATGGATTAATTATATTCTGTCAATACTTTTTTTAAACTTTTTTTATTTTTTTCAATTATAATACAACTTTTTATTTTTAGTATGTGCATAATCTTTATACTCTATGTGTTTTTTATCTAATATATTGATTAAATATGTCTGGAAAGTTTATAGAACCTTCCAGACATACTAAATTAACTAGGCATTTTTATATAATTAAAAATGATTTTCTCCTTGTCCTTCTGGTAGAACCGGAAATTCAAGGACAACTTTAATTTTCATTATAAATCTTATTGTTCTAATAAATTTGCAATTTATAAATCTTTGCCATAATGATGGCTTAACATCAAATCTTGTTTCTTGCATATACATATCATTCAAAATTTGATCATCAGATTTTTCTTGTTCCTTTTGAGCAAGAATTGAATTTACTTTTGGTTGTGGAGTATTCTCTACCATTGTAGCTGCTGCTATATTAGCACCACCAACTGCAACTTGTTTTTGAGGTTTAACAACTTTTTCAACCTTTTCTTTTTCTGCTTTTGGCTGTTTAACAGCTTTCTTAGGTTCAACAGGTTTTGGTTGTTCTTTAATAACTTCACTTTCAAGTGGTACATTAGCAACTTCCTCAATTGGAGCTGGAATATATTTTAAAGCATCAGCAATTTCAATTCCTATATAACTTAAAGCTTTTGATTTGTCCTCTATTCTCTCCATATCAATTTCTATATGGAAATTAGATTCCAAATTGTTTATTCTAGCATCAATCAACTTTCTAGCAGCTTTCTTTTCTTCATCATCAGTTCCTTCAGAAAGAATTTTTAGAGATTCTCCTATGTCTTCTGAAAACTTAACAGAAGCATTTTCTATCTCGTTTTCATATCCCTCTTCTTTCTTTAAAACTTTTGAAAGAACAGTTTTTAATTCAAATGCTGAACTAATATTCTTTTCTCTTTGTATAATTAATTCCTCAATTTTCTTTGTATTTTCCTCAAATTGATTTGTTGCAAATTCAACTAAATCATAAGCAGCTTTATAAACACTTCTTGGAAAATTCTTTTTCTTTGGGTATTCTTCAAGATAAGTTTTTATTGATTCAACTAAATCTTTAAAATATGTATCTTCTTCCAATTGAACAATCTGTTTTTTGCTCTTAGGATTTATCATCTTTTGAACTTTTTCAATATTAGACAATATCTTTTCTTCCGTGATTACCATCCTCACGTTTACTATGCCTTGTTTATTATTAAATAATTTTCCAAACAAAAATGACATTGTAAACAGACCTCCTTCAAATTCGTACAATTTTCATTACTATCTAAATCAATTATAGCTTTAATAAAAAAAAGATACAATTACTTTTGTATCTTTTTTATGTTACATTTTAGTTACAATCCTTATTTCCCTAAGACTTTTTTTATTTCTTCATGACGTTTTACTTTTTGAGTCGTTGTTTTTATTAATTCTTTATCTGTAACTATTATTTCTCTAATATATTTATATGCAGGCATCGTTTTATTAATTTTCTTTACATGTTCCCATATATAATCTTTTATTTTGCCTTCATCTGTTGTTCCCAATAACTCTTTGATTCTTTCTTTTTCATAAACAACTTCTGCATTAATCTTTGATTCTTTTTCATCATTATTATTTGCAGGTACACCATATACAAATGATTCTTTTACACCATCAATTTTGTTTATTAATACTTCAATTTCTTCTGGATATATATTTTTACCATTTTTCAATACAATAACAGTTTTCTTTCTTCCAGCGATAAATAAAAATCCATCTTTATCAAAATATCCTAAATCACCTGTATGGAACCATCCATCAATAATCGTTTCTTTTGTTGCTTCTTCATCTCCATAATATTCAAGCATAACTGAATCAGCTTTTGCAATAATCTCACCAATTCCTTTTTCATTTGGTTCATCAATTTTTATTTCAACACTAGGAAAAGGCTTCCCTACAGAACCTACTCTAGAATATTTTGGAGTTCCATTTCCAGCAGCTAAAACAGGAGAAGTTTCTGTTAATCCATATCCTTGCGCCATATTAATACCTAATGCATTAAAACCTTTTTCTACATCAGGATCTAATGCAGCAGCACCATTTATAAATAATCTTACTTTTCCACCAAGCAAATCGTGAATTTCCTTAAATATCTTTCTACGAGCATCTATATGTAATTTCATTAGTAAATTGCTAATTTTCATACCCTTTTCAACTTTTTCTAATTTACCTTTTTTCGCTATACCTCTCATAACTTTTTTGTACATATTTTCATACAATACAGGTACAGAAATCATAGCTGTTATTTGATATTCTTTAATGTTTTCAGCTAAATGTTTAATTCCATCACAATAACATATTGTTGCACCAGCATATATAGGATATAAAAAACCAACAGTAGATTCAAATGTATGATGCAAAGGTAAAAATGAAAGCATTCTATCATTTGTTCCAATATCAAACATTGATGCAATATCCTGTAAATTAGTACAAATATTCTTATGAGATAAAGCTACTGCCTTTGATTTGGCTGTAGTTCCAGATGTAAATAACATTATAGACATTTTTTCTCTATCAATTTTTGCATCCACAAATCTCTTATCTCCATCGCTAAGTAATTTCTTTCCTTTTTCTGTTAATTCTCTTTGTGATAAAATTTTCTCACTCTCTTTGCTCAAATCCATAGAAATATAATATTTTATTTTAGAAATCTCATCATTTCTAACTCTTTTCATTATTTCATCATATTTGCTACTAAATATGATAGCATCAACTTCTGAACGTTCAATTAAACTTCTTATTTCATTTTCTGGTAATGATTTATCCATAGGAACAACAATTCCTGTACCACAAACCACAGCCAAATATGCAACAGCCCATTCATATCTATTTTCAGAAATAATAGCAATTCTTTTATCTTTCATATCTAAATTAATTAAAGAGGTTCCAAGTGCATTAACATCTTTTGAAAAGTCTTTATAAGATATATCTTTAAATTTACCAGGTTCTTTTGTTTTAAATCTAAAAGCTTCCTTATCTCCAAAAGCCTTTTCAGATTTTCTCAACATATCTTTTAAATCTGTTATTTTTACATACTCATGTATTCCCTTGTCCATAACTTATCCCACATTCCTTCCTCAAAATAATATTAATTACTTTATTTTACATCTTTTTTTAACCCATAAATCATTTTATCAAACTCTAAGCATAATTCTTTAACATCTATTGCATTTCCTGATTTAATTTTATACATAAATCCTGCACATGTAAATGAAAAAATTTCAGATGCCATAATTTCAGGATTACCTGATTTTAATTCACCATTTTCAATTCCTTCTTTTACAATCTCCTCAATTTTACTAATATATGTATTAATATATTTTTGGCATTTTTGATTTCTCTCATTACTTCCCCAGACTTGTGATAAATATATTGTAATCAAATTTTGATATTTAGTTATTATTCTAAGCTGAAGTAAAGCAATTGATCTCAATTTATCAATTGAACTATTTAATTTAGAAACTTTTAAATCAATATTATTTATTAAAAGTTTTGTTCCTTCTTCCAACAAAAAATTGTAAATTTCCTCTTTACTTGAAAAATGATAATATAAAGTTCCTTTTGCAACTCCAACAGTAGCC
>ERZ824488.1007-NODE-1007-length-33517-cov-6.301118_pt1 | contig 33517 bp, 31 predicted proteins | sample MGYA00519936_ERZ824488 | MGnify/ENA primary metagenome ERZ824488 (study PRJEB31778, sample SAMEA3449153) | human gut metagenome | biome: human gut; feature: human-associated habitat; material: faeces | place: United Kingdom | collected 2010/2012 ... | reverse complement strand
TAAATAAGACAACAGTTTTTAGTTATACAGGAGATTCTCAAGAATATGAAGTTCCCAAAGATGGCTATTATTATATAGAAATGGCTGGAGCCGAAGGAGGAAGTGCTAAATATTCAACCTCTTACTCTGGAGGAAAAGGAGCCAAAACCAGTGGTTATGTTCATTTAGACAAAGGAGAAACTTTATACTTTTATGTCGGAGGAATGGGCTCAAGTCATTCAGGGACTACAACTGATAATAAAGTAGATAATGGTAATGGTTATAACGGAGGAGGCCAAGGCAATTTTTATGCCAACAATAGTAGTGCTGGCGGCGGTGGAGGAGCAACAGATGTAAGACTAGTAAGCAACGAAGAAGCACCAAAATATAGATATGTCAGAAATTATATAAATGGTTCAAGTGTTAACACTGGTAATCATTGGGTAGAAATTGAAGTATATAGTACTTCTAATCAATTGCTTTCCACTGGTAAAACAATTACTCATAATGGTACAAGCTTAACTTATGGAGGGACCGCAACAAGTTTAAAAGCTCTGACAGATGGTGATACAACTTCAGCTAACTATGTTGAAGTAAGAGGGACAACTAATCCATATATAGAAATAGATTTAGGACAAGAATATGATATAGGAAGAGTAAAAGTATGGCATTACTATAATGATGGCAGGATATATAACAATAATAAAATAGAATTGTTAACAAGTGATAAAACTGAAAGTAAAATTGTATTTGATAGTGATACTGAAGAAACTTATCAAGAAACTAGATATGGAAAAACTGTATATAATATTTATGAAAAAAGTTTAATATCCAGAATAATGGTAGCAGCCGGAGGAGGTGGAGCAGACTCACATACTAAAGCCCCAAATTATTCCGGCTACGGTGGATCTGGAGGAGCACTATTTGGAGGGGATGCCCTTCAAGCTAATACTTATTGTTATCAGTATGGAACTGGAGGAACTCAAATAAGTGGAGGACAAGGTCCTAATTGTGAAAATGGTACATCTTCCTCTTACTATTTAAATGGACAATTTGGAATAGGAAATAATAATGGTGATACCTCTGGTGGAGGAGGTTACTATGGCGGTGGTGGAGGTCATCACGGTGCAGCAGCTGGAGGTTCTTCATATATTTCAGGATATGCTGGAGTAAATAGTGTCGAAGAAAGTGCTACAATAACACATACCAACCAAACACTTCATTATTCAGGTAAATATTTTATTGGCGGAAAAATGCTTGAAGGACAGAATGAAGGAAATGGTTATGCCAAGATAACTTACGTTGGCACAAAACCAGAAAAGAAAACTACAAAATTAGATAATGTAAGATATATTAAGAATTGTATATATGGTAATACAAATATTGATGATAATCACTGGGTAGAAGTTCAAGCGATAAAAGATGGCGTAAATATAGCCAAAGGAAAAAGTGTAACAGGCAATTATTCAGCTCGTAGCGATAGACCATATACTCTTATAACAGATGGAGATTTAACAAGTGATAAGTATGCTACTACAGTAAATAGTGGATCTAACGAGCAAATTACAGGCTTTGTTAATGAGTGTATAACAGTAGATCTAGGAAAAGAATATGATTTAGATGAACTAGCTATTTGGAATCTTACTTACGAACAAAGAAGATATTATGATAATATAACCTCAGTTTCAAGCGATAATAAAGAATATACAGAAGTAATAGATGAAGCTAGTATAGAAACCAGTAATGGTCATAGAATAAACGCTTATACAGATACATATAATGGATATATCCAAGATGACTTAGTATTATGGTATGATGGATATGCTAACACTGGTACAATAAGAAATGCCTTTGCAACAACCTGGAAAGATTTAAGTGGAACAGGAAATGATGTTACAATAAATGGAGCAACCTGGAATTATAATTATCTATCATTTGATGGAGTAAATGATTATGCTTATAAAACAAGTGGAGCAGTATATAATATTACCAAAGAACATACTATTGAAGTACTTTTTAAACCAGAAAAAATAGCTTCAAGCTATCAATCAATATTTAATACAGTAGATAGTGGAACAGGAGTATCACAATATGGTTCTCTTTGGATAACTAGTGGTAATCAACTTAGATATGAAACAGCAGATGGCTCTGCAAATAATCTGTCTCAAGGATTAGGACTAAATAGTGATGATGTAAATAAAAAGTATTTAATGACAAATATAAGAGATGATAAAACTTATAAAACTTATAACCAAGGAAATCTTATAAAAGAAGATATAACTACTTGGAATGCTAGAACTCCCAATCCTGCCATATATATTGGTAAAGCAGCATCTTATTATTTTCAAGGCAAAATCTACTCAATTCGTGTTTACAATAAAGCTCTAACTGAAGATGAGATACTTCATAATTACTTGTACGATGTGGAAAAATTCAATATAGAATGAAAGGCTATTTATTAAAGTCTTTCTTTTTATTGACTTTTTATCTATTTAATTTTAAAATAAAATTAGTGTTAATTAATAAACTTAATATTATTTAACATAGAAATGGAGGTAGTTATGGATTATACATATCTTTCCATTTTGCTTGTCATTATAGGATTACTTGTAGGGATTGGTTTAACATTTATAATAAATCATTTTAGAGTAAATAATGCTGAATCTAAAATAAAGGTTTATCTTGATAAAGCTCAAAAGGAAGCTGAAAAAGTAAAAAGAGATATGCTTTTAAATGCTAAAGAAGAATCACATAAACTAAAAATGGATTTAGAGAAAGAATTAAAAGAGAAAAAAGCTGAGATAAAAGAGTCGGAAGATAGGCTTATTCAACGTGAAAGAAACATGGATAAAAGAGATGAAAATTATCAAAAAAGAGAACAGCTTTTAGATGATCGTGAAGAAAAGTTACAAGAAAGACTTAGAAAAATTCAAAATGATCAAGCTGAAATGGAAAAGCTTAAAGAAGAACAAATTGAGCTTCTTTCTAAAATAAGTGGACTTGAAAAAAATAAAGCTCGTGAACTTATTATGAAAAAAGTAGAAGAGGATATGAATTTAGAAATTGCTAATTATATAAAAGAACGTGAAGATGAAGCAAAATTAAAAGCTGATCGTGATGCTAAAGATATGCTAGTTAGTTTAATGCAAAGATATTCCTCTGATGTTAGTAATGAGCAAACAGTTTCTACCATAGAGCTTCCTAATAATGAAATGAAAGGAAGAATTATTGGTAGAGAAGGAAGAAATATTCGTACTATTGAGGCTATTACGGGAGTTGATTTAATTATTGATGATACTCCAGAAGCTATAGTTATATCATCTTTTGATCCTTTGCGTAGAGAAATTGCTAAGATAACTTTAGAAACTTTAATTAAAGATGGAAGAATTCATCCAACGAGAATTGAAGAGGTTTATGATAAGACTGTAAGAGAAATGAAGGAAAAAATTATTGAAATTGGTAATAATGCGTTATTTGAACTTGGTATTACTAAAGTAGATAATGCTTTAATTGAGATTATTGGTAAACTTCATTTTAGAACTAGTTATGGTCAAAATGCTCTTAATCATTCGATTGAAGTAGCACATTTAGCTGGAATAATGGCTGCGGAACTTGGAGAAAATGTTACTTTAGCTAAAAGAGCAGGTCTTTTACATGATATTGGTAAAGCTATAGATCATGAAATGGAAGGTAGTCATGTTGAGATTGGTGTGGATTTGGCTAAAAAATATAAGGAAAATAAAGTAGTTATTAATGCGATTGCTTCTCATCATGGGGATGCTCCCGCAGATAATATTATTTCTAATTTAGTACAAATTGCAGATAGTTTATCAGCTTCAAGACCTGGAGCTCGTAATGACTCTTTAGAAAATTATATTAAGAGACTTGAACAACTTGAAAGTATTTCTAATGATATCAAAGGAGTTGACAAGAGTTATGCTCTTCAAGCGGGACGTGAACTTAGAGTTTTAGTAAAACCTGAAGAAATAGATGATTTAGAAAGTTATAAAGTTGCTAGAGAAATAAAAGAAAAAATTGAAAAAGAAATGCAATATCCTGGCACTATTAAAGTTACGGTAGTAAGGGAAACAAGAGTTACGGAAGAAGCCAAGTAAGTTGTAAAATGGATAAAATTTATCCATTTTTTTATGTTTCTATTTATAAAAGATTAGTTTTGTGTTAAAATTAGTATAGTAGGTGGTTATATGGATATAAAAATGCTTTATTTATCCGTTATTATCATATTAATACTAATTTTATTAGTAGTTTTTATTGTGGTTTATCGAAAAAAGAAAATTACAAAATTAAAAGAAAAATTAGATGAATTAGAAAGACAAAGAAATTTGATTATTGCTACTCCAGTTATGACAGAACTTTCTAAAATTGAAGTAATTGTTAAAAATGAACAATTAGAAGATAAATATGCTGATTGGAAAAAACGTTATGAAACTATTAAAAACGATAGATATAGTGCAATTACCGATAAACTTTTAGAAGTGGATAATTTAATAGAAACTAGAGATTTAGATGAGGCTAAAGATAAAATAGTTGACTTGGAGATGGAAATATATAAGCTTAGAGTTAGTACTGATAATCTTTTAGATGAGATAAGAGAAGTTACAATGAGTGAAGAAAGAAATCGAGCTATTGTAACTAAGTTAAAATCTAGATTTAGGGAGCTTGAAAGAACTTTAGAAAATAATAAAGCAGCTTATGGTGATGTGGTAACTAATATTGAGCTTCAATTTGAAAATATTGAGAAGAAGTTTAATGATTTTGAAGAAGTTATGGAGCAAAATGAATATGAAGAAGTTGTAGGACTTGTTAAAGTTCTTGATGAGATGATTGCGCATATTGGAGTAGTTATCGAAGAACTTCCAGATGTTATTTTACTTACTGATAAGATTATTCCATCGAGAATAAAAGAAGTTAAGGATATTTATGAAAAATTAATTAATAAAGATTATCCTTTGGATTATTTAAAAGTTCCTTATAATTTAGAACAAATTGAGAATAAACTTAGTGATATAAAAACGAGAATTAAAATTCTTAATTTGGAAGATAGTATGTTTGAACTTAAAACATTTTTAGATTATTTGGATAATTTATTTAATGATTTTGATCTTGAAAAGCGTAGTAAAAAGGTATTTGATGAGACTGCTAAGAGTTTTAAAGTTAAATTACAAAAGGTTAATAATATAGTAACTGATATATATGAACAATTAGATGATATTAAAGGAATGTATGATTTAACTGATGATGATTTAAATGATTTAGAAGATGTTAATAAAGAACTTTATAAAACTAATAATCAGTTTAATAGTATTATTGGAGATTTAAAAAATAAAAAGTATCCTTATTCTAAACTTAAAAATAGGATTATTAAGTTGTCTAATGGTTTTGGAGTGATTGAAGAAAATCTTAATATGTGTCTTAAATCTTTAGGTAGTATGCATGATGATGAAATGAGAGCTAGAGAACAATTAGATGAAATTACGGATTTACTTAAGAAATGTCGAAGTAAGATTAGAAAACATCCTCTTCCTATTATTTCTAATAATTATTTTGTGGAATTAAGTGAAGCTAATGAAGCTATTTATGAAATAGTTAAAGAATTAGAGAAAACTCCGATTACAATTAAGACCTTAAATATTAGGGTAGATACTGCTAGAGATTTATCTTTAAAACTTTATAGTACTACTAATGAAATGATAAAGACAGCTAGACTGAGTGAAATGACAATTATGTATGGTAATAGATATAAGCCAGTTGATAAAGATATTGAACAGGGGTTAGATGTTGCTAGCAGGTTATTTTTTAAGGGAAATTATAAAAGATCACTAGAAACAGCAATTGCTGCGATTAATATAATTGAACCAGATATTTATAAAAAAATGCTTAATTTATATAAAGATGAATAGCTATTGGATAGCTATTTTTTTATTGACAATTTTGTTAGTTAGTTATACTATATAAGGCATAACTGGAGGGAAGATTATGAAAAGTATAAGTGATAAGAATTGGGAAGATAATGTTAGTGAGGAAAGTAGGCTTAAATCAGGTTCTGGTTTTGTGTTTAGAGTTTTAGATAATAATATTCTAGAGAGTGATTTAGTTTGTGAAAGAATTGATGATGATAAAGCTTATATGATATTTCCTTTTAAACTAAAGAATCTTAAAAAGAGTAATTTAGAATATAAATATAAGGTTTATCAAGAGTATGATCCTAATAAAAAAAGTTTTAAACTTTTAACTGACTGCTATATAGGATTTTCTATTGCAGAACTTAACAAAATTGCTTTAGATAATGATGCTATAGTTTCTTTAGAAGATAAAAGTGATGATGAGTCTAAGTTTAAGTTAAAAATAAAGGAAATAACAGAGGAAAGTAAGATAGATAAAAAAATTAGAGATAGACATATGTAAAGATGTGTCTATTTTTTTTAGCTTTTTTGATTAGTTACTTTTTTTATGATAAAATTATAATGGTGAGATAATGGGTGATTATATAGATAAATATTTAAATTATCTTTTATATCAAAAGAAGTATTCATCTAATACTGTTTTAGGTTATCATGAAGATCTTTTGTTTTTTAAGGATTATTTAGAAGTTAATAGTTATTCTTTTTTAGAAGTTAGTTATGAAATTATAAGAGAATTTTATAATTATATGGATAAACAAAAGTATTCTAAGAATACTATTTCTAGAAAAATTAGTAGTTTAAGAAGTTTTTATAGATATTTAGTGAGAAATAATTATGTTAGAATTAATCCTTTTAGTTTAACTAAAGGTCCTAAAAAGGATAAATTACTTCCTAAGTTTTTATATTATAATGAGCTTGAGGAATTATTTGAGGCGTGTTCTTTGGATAATTTATATGGTGCTAGAGATAGACTTATTTTAGAAATATTGTATGCAACTGGTATAAGAGTTGGAGAGTTAGAGAATATAAAAATAGAGGATATAGATTTTAGTGATAATTCTCTTAAAGTACTTGGAAAAGGTTCTAAAGAAAGAATTGTTTATTTTGGAGAATATGCAAGAGAAGTGTTAGATATTTATTTAAATTTTAGAGAGGATAACTCAGAATATTTGTTTATAAATAAAAATAAAGAAAGACTTACTGCTAGAGGAGTACGTTATATAATTAATAAGATTCTTGAAAAAACAAGTCTTAATGTTAAAGTGTCTCCTCATATGCTTAGACATTCTTTCGCTACTCATTTGCTTAATGAAGGGTGCGATCTTTTAAGTGTTCAAGAACTTTTAGGACATGAATCTTTAAGAGCGACTCAAGTATATACTCATGTTACTAATGATAGATTAAAAGATGTATATTTAAAAACTCACCCAAGAGGAAAAGGATTTGTAGGTGATATAGATGAATTATAAAGAATTAATTACTAAGTTAAAAGAAAACAATTTACTTATTTCATATGATGATGTTAGGATAAATATAGACTATGTGTCATATAATTCTAAAGATGTTAAGAACAATACTCTTTTTGTGTGTAAAGGGGTAGAGTTTAAAAAAGAATATCTTGAAGAAGCGATTTTGAAAGGTGCTAGTGTATATATTAGTGAAAAGAAATATGATGTTTCAGCTTTTGGTATTATTGTCTCTAATGTTAGAAGTGCTTTATCTATTATTAGTTCGATGTTTTATACTGATGATTTGTTTAAAATAGGAATTACTGGTACTAAAGGGAAGACTACGGTTAATTATTTTATTCATAATATTTTAAAACATCATTTAGGATATGAACCAGGTATAATTGCTACTCATAAATATTATGATGGAAATGGTTGGGGAGAAAATGAACTTACTACTCCAGAAAGTTTGGAACTACATAAATATTTTCATAATATGACTTTAAATAATCTTAAATATGTGTCTATGGAAGTATCAAGTCAAGCTGTTTTTCATTCTAGAGTATTTGGTATGCATTTTGATATAGGAGCATTTTTGAATATTAGTGAAGATCATATTTCACCTTTAGAACATAAGAATTTTGAGGAGTATTTTAATTGTAAAGTTGGTTTTCTTAAACTTTGTGATAAAATTGTTCTTTTTAAGCATACAGATTATTATGAAGAAGTTTTAGAAAATATTAGTGATAAAGAAGTTATAACTTATGGTTATAATGATGCTGATTACATAATTAGAAATGTAGAATTTAATGATAATATATCATTTGAAGTATTTGATGGTAAGAATAAAGAACTTTATGAAATCAATATGTTAGGACGCTTTAATGTTGTTAATGCTACATGTGCTATTGTTATTGCTAAGCTTTTAGGAGTTAGTTATGAAAATATTTGTAAGGGTCTTTTAGAAACGAGTGTGTCGGGAAGAATGAATTTAATAAGTGGAGGAGTTTGTCCAATTATTATAGATTATGCTCATAATAAGCTTAGTGCAGAAGCTTTATATAAATCATTGAAAGCAGATTTTCCTGATAAAAAAATAAAGGTATTATTTGGATGCACTGGAAATAAAGGCTTTAATAGAAGAAAAGAAATGGGAACTTTAGCAGGGGAATATGCTAGTTATGTTTATTTAACAGCAGACGATCCTGGAAATAGCACAGTTAAGGAAATATGCGAAGATATTAGTAAATATATAGAGAAGTATCATCATAATTATGAAATTATTGAGGATAGAAAAGAGGCTATTAGTAAAGCTATTAGTGATGTTACTAGTGATGATGTATTAGTTTTAATGGGAAAAGGTGATGAAAATTATCAAATAATTGGAAATGAATTTGTACCTTATGAAACTGATATGGTTATAGTTTCTAGAGAACTTTCTAAAGTGAAGGAGTGATAGTTTGGAAAAATTAAATATGGGGGTAATTTGTCAATATGCTGAAGGTGATTTTGTTAAAGGGGATAAAGATGTTATAATATCTGAGATTGTGATCGATAGTAGAGAAGTTTCCTCGGATAGTTTATTTATTCCTATAATTGGTGAAAGATTTGATGGACATCAGTTTTTGGAAGGGGCATATGATAATGGTTGTAGATCTTTTATAATTGATAAGAATCATGATTTTGTTAAAGATGATATTAATTTAATTATAGTTGATGATACTACTAAAGCTTTTGGACTTATTAGTAAAGGATATAAGAATCAATTTAATATACCATTTATTGCTATAACTGGTAGTGTTGGTAAGACTTCTACTAAGGATATAATTTATAGTGTGTTAAGTCAAAAATATAATACTTTGAAGACAGAAGGTAATTTAAATAATAGTATAGGGCTTCCTAAGACTTTGTTAAAACTTAACTTTAAACATGAAATAGGAATTGTTGAGATGGGAATGGATAAAAAGGGAGAAATTTCCTATCTTACTAATTTAGTTAATCCTGATGTAGCGGTTATTACCAATATAGGTATGAGTCATATTATGAATTTTGAGAACCAAGAAGGCATATTTAAGGCTAAAATGGAAATAGTTAATGGTTTAAAATCGAATGGTTTATTAATTGTTAATGGCGATGATAAATTTTTAGGTGAATTAAAAAAGAAAAAGAGTGATTATGAACTTTTGACATATGGTTTTAATCCTGATAATGATATTTATTGTAAGGATTATGTTATTGGAGATTCATCTAGTAGATTTACATGTGTTTATAAGGATAAAGAATATAAGTTTGAAATAGCAAGTGTAGCTAAACATAATATTTATAATGCTATGATTGCAATTTTAATAGGCTTTAGATATGATTTAGATGTTACGGAAATTAATTCTGGACTTTTAAATTTAAAAGTTACAGGTAAGAGATTAGATATATTTAAAACAGATAAATATAGAATAATTGATGATACTTATAATGCTAGTTATGATTCTGTTATGAGTGCTTTAGAAGTTCTTAATAATTTTGAAGGAAGAAAAGTGGCAATATTGGGAGATATTTTGGAACTAGGAGATTATAGTAAAGAAATTCATCAAAAAACAGGTGATAATATTAATTGTGATGTAGTTATTTCAATAGGAGATTATGCAAAATATATTGATGAAGAAGCTACTAAAAGAGGGCTTAAATCTTATTATTTCTTGACAAAAGAAGAGTTTTATGATAAAATACGCTCAATTCTTTTAAAAGGTGATAATATTTTAATTAAGGCTTCTCGAGGTATGCAATTTGATGAAATAGTTGAATTTTTAAAGAATTAAATTTTTGGTAGGAGGAATGAAGAATGAATTTAGAAAAGGTTATGAATGAGTTTGTAGATGATTATATGAAACGTGGTGTTTATGCTAGTCGTGAAGAACTTTTAAATGTTTTGGAAGAGGTTAAGGTAATAGTTAGTGCTAACAAAGATAAGACTCCAGAAGAAATTATTGACATTATGTTTGAAAAAAATATTAAGGAATTGGAAGAACTAAGACAAAAATATCCAGTTCCTGGGTATACTGCCTCTATTAATGTGGATAACATTAATGTTAAATTGTATGGAGGTAATATTAATTATTTAGGAGAGCCTATGCCTGATAATGCACTATTTGATATTGCTTCTATGACTAAATTTTATACTCAAGCTGTTGCATATAACTTAATTAAAGAAGGAGTATTTAGTTATACTGATAAAATAAAGGATTTGGATCCTAGATTTGTTAATGTTGGAGATTTGACAGTTGAAGATGTATTAACTTTTACAACAGAATTTAGAACTGATGGTCGTATTTCTGATAAGAAAACTATTGATGAAGCTAAGGATACGCTTTATAAAGTAAATGTAGTGGGAACTGGTAAATATAATTATAATGATATTGGTATGATTACTATGAAAGAAGTGATGGAGCATGTTACAGGAGCAAAATATGAAGATTTAGTTGATAAGTACTTGATAAAACCTCTTAACTTAAAAGATACTCATTTAATTGTGCCAAATAATAAATATCATTTATTGACAGGAAGTCCAAATGTAAAATATGGAAAAGTTAATGATATGACTGCGCTTTCTTTAGGTGGATATTCTGGACATGCTGGAATGTTTGCTTCAAGTAGTGATTTAATAAAACTTATGAGAGGAGTTCATCATAATGATATAGTTCCTAATATCTCTGATGCTTATACACATGGTGTAAATGTAGCACGTGGGGTTATGGGTAATACTTATACTACTCATCCTGATGGACTTGATTATACGTATTTAGATAAAACTGAGGTAGATGATTCGTTTGTTATTCAAGGAAGTACTAGAGTTAATGCTACAGGTTCTTTAGATTCAGCGCATAATATTTTATTTAATCCGAGTAGTATGGGAGTAGAAAGGGCAAAAGAAGAAAATGAAAAGCTTAATATGAGGAGGGCTGAAAAAGGACAAAATCCTCTTCAACTTGTAAAAAGGTTTGAATTTGATAGAGATGGGAAATTGGTTAATTATGATTTGATTGATCCAAGACAATTATTTCCTAGTGCAAAAATTGAACAGGTTATAAAAAGTAATGCTGAAGCAACTTTAAAGTTAAGATTTTTAAATAAATTGATTAAAGAATATGATAAAAATTATAATCATGAAATTAATATTACTAAACAAGGTCAATCAAAGTAGGTATAGATATGTATGATGCTCATTATGATTTGTTGACAATTCTATATTTTAGAATGAAGCAAGGTAATAAATATCAAGATATTGACAAATTGATTGGAGACTTAAAGCAAATTTATCGACCTGATAATATAAATGGTGGAATTGTTAATTTGTTTTTCATGTCCAAAGAGGAAATGAAAGATGAACTCGATATTAGTGAAGATGAATATTTAGATGTTCCTAAGATGTTTGAAGATAGTATTAATAATTTAGAAATTATGATGGAACAAGGTGTGATACCGAAACAAACTGATTTTTTGTATAGTATTGAAGGTTGTGATTATATAAAAGATGAAAAGGAACTTGAAGAACTTTATGAAATGGGTTTGCGTAGTATTTTACTTGTTTGGAATGAAAAAAATATCTATGGTTCAGGAATAAGAGATGATAGCGGATTAACAGAAGAAGGTAAATTATTTCTTAAAAAAGCTATTGATTTAGGTATCATGATAGATGTTTCTCATGCTAATCAAAAGACATTTTTTGATATTATGGATTTAATTGAAGAAGAGCAAAAAGATGGCAAAGAAGTATTTGTGTTAGTATCGCATTCTAATGTTAGAAATTTTTGCAATAATTCTAGAAATTTAACTGATGAGCAGTTATTAAGATTAAAAGGAGTTGGAGGATATATAGGCCTTTTAGTACATGGTGGCTTTTTAACTAAGGAAAATGAGCAAATAACAATGAATGAGAGAAAACCATATTTTGTAAAACATTTAAATTATCTTTTGAAAGATTTAGGTTTTCCAGAAGATAGAATAATGGTGGCTACTGATAATATGAATTACCATCCTGATCCAGAATATCATAATTTGGAAGCTTTTAAGATTGAAAATGTTAATAAAGAATTAAGAGATTATTTGAAAATAGATTATAGTGATAATTTTATTAATAAAATAATGGCGGATAATATGCAAAATTTATTTAAAAATGTACGAGATTTTGAAAAAAAATTATCCATTACAAAAAGTTATAAGTAATTGGTATAAAAAAATTTAAATTAGTGAGCATCAAGTTATGATGCTCTATTTTTTTGATTTTTAAATTGTATAATTAGGAAATCTACAAATGTAAAAATAGGTTATGTGATGTTCTTTTGGTTAAGCTTTAATATAAAGGAAATTAAGATTAGAGTGTAAATGTTTACATTCTTTTTTTATTTTTTTCATAATTTTTGATATAATAATATATGGTGATAGTATGGCATTAAAATATGATGAAAGTAGTATAAAAATTTTAGAAGGGCTTGATGCAGTTCGTAAAAGACCGGGAATGTATATTGGTTCAACTGATAAGAGGGGTCTTCATCATTTAGTTTGGGAAATTGTGGATAACTCGATAGATGAAGTTATAAATGGATTTGGAGATTATATCAAAGTAGTAATTCATGAAGATGGTAGTGTTAGCGTGGAAGATAGAGGTAGAGGTCTTCCGGTTGGAAAACATGCTAGTGGTAAAAGTACACCAGAGGTTATTTTTACAGTACTTCATGCTGGTGGAAAGTTTGAAACAAGTGGCTATAAAGTTTCGGGTGGACTTCATGGAGTAGGAGCTTCAGTTGTTAATGCTCTTTCATCATGGCTGGAAGTTGTTATAAGAAGAGATGGCTCGGAATACTATATGAAGTTTGAAAATGGTGGTAGGGTAGCAGTTCCTTTAAAAAAGATTGGTTCCACTAATAAGCACGGAACAGTGGTTCGTTTTATGCCTGATAAAGAAATATTTAAATCAACTAATTTTTCTTATACTACGATAAGTGAAAGAATGCAGGAAAGTGCTTTTTTAATAAAAGGTTTAACTGTAGAATTATATGATTTAGAAGATAAGAAGCATGATAAATTTTATTATGAAGATGGTCTTACATCTTATGTAGAAATGATTAATGAAAATAAAAAGCCTCTTCATAAGGTATATAGTTTCTCAGGAAAGAAGAATGATATAGAGGTAGATGTAGCTTTCCAATATACTGATTCTTATAATGAAAGTGTAGTCTCTTTTGTTAACAATGTAAAAACTGTAGATGGAGGAACTCATGAAGTTGGTTTTAGAACAGCTCTTACGAAAGTTTTTAATGAGTATGCTAAAAATAATGGATTTTTTAAAGGAAAAGATAAAGCTTTTGATGGCTCGGATGTTAGAGAGGGTATAACTGCGGTTATTTCACTTAAGGTGCCAGAGTCTTTATTGCAATTTGAGGGTCAAACTAAGTCAAAACTAGGAAGTCCTTCGGCTAGAACAGTTGTAGAAAGTATTACTTCAGAAAAACTTTTGTTTTTCTTAGAAGAAAATAAAGCTATTGCTACAGAGATAGTTGAAAAGTCTTTAAAAAGTAAACAAGCTAGAGAAGCTGCTAGAAAAGCTCGGGAAGAAATACGAAAAGGTAAAAATAAAAAAGCTTCGGAAAAACTTCTTTCAGGTAAACTTACTCCGGCTGGTGGTAAAGATAAAAATAAAAATGAACTTTTCTTAGTGGAAGGTGATTCAGCAGGTGGCTCTGCTAAACAGGGAAGAGATAGAAAATTTCAAGCTGTACTTCCTCTTAGAGGTAAAGTGTTAAATACAGAAAAGGCTAAGCTTGAGGATATATTTAAAAATGAAGAAATTAATACGATGATTCATACAATTGGAGCAGGATATGGTTCATCTTTTGAAAAAAGTGATGTAGAGTATGATAAAGTTATAATTATGACCGATGCTGATGATGATGGGGCTCATATTCAGGTATTACTTCTTACTTTTTTCTATAGATTTATGAGACCTTTAATTGAGATGGGTAAACTTTATATTGCTCAACCTCCACTATATAAAATTACTAGTGGTAAAAATATTTCTTATGCTTATAGTAATGAAGAGTTAAAAGAAGAAACAAAAGATAAGAAATGTGAAATACAAAGATATAAAGGTTTAGGAGAAATGAATGCTGAACAACTTTGGGAAACTACTATGAATCCTGCAACTCGAACACTTATAAAAGTTAATATTGATGATGCAATGTTAGCTGAAAAAAGAGTTAGTGTTTTAATGGGAGATAAGGTAGAGCCTAGAAAAGAATGGATTGAGGAAAATGTAGAGTTTTCTTTAGAGGATGACTATAAAATTTAATAATAAAATTTTAGAGCTATTCATATGATTTACTGAGGTAATAGGTATGAATAATGCTCTTTTATTTTTCTTTAATATAAATGTTTCGGAGATTAAAAAAATAAATAATAATTATTATTTTAGATATTTGAATAGTGATTATGGAGTTTATTTTTATGAACGTGATATAGAAGAAGCATTAGAAATTTATTACCTTAATTTAGAACTTATTACTAGTGGTTTTGGAGGATATGAAATAATACTTACTAAGGATAATGAAGTTTTGTTTGGATATGAAAATAATTATTATGTACTAATGAAGCTTCCTAATGTAAAAAATAGATTAATTAATTTTTATGATGTGATTAGTTTTTATTATGTTCCAACGTTTAAAATAAAAAAGTTAGATAAATCTAATTGGAGTTATAATTGGTCTAATAAAATAGATTTTATTGAATATCAATTTGATCAAATAAGAGGTAAGTATAAAGTGATTGATTCTTCAATTGATTATTTTATAGGAATGTGGGAGAATGCTATAAGTTATTATAATGATAATGTGAATACTAATGGAGAAAAAATAGTTTGTCATAAGAGAATTGATGTAAATATGGATTTGTTAGATTTTTTAAATCCTTTGAATTTTGTTGTTGATTATAAAGAAAGAGATAGAGGGGAGTTTTTAAAATCATTTGTGCTTAATAATAATTATACGGAAAGTATTTTAAATGAGTATTTAAGAATCAATAATTTAGATGATATAGTTTTACTTATAGCAAGAATTTTATTTCCTTCATATTATTTTGATTTATATGAAGAAGTGGTTCTTGATAATAGAGATGAAAGTGATATAGAAAAGATTTTAAAGAAAAAAGATAATATTTTATATTTGATATCGTATATATTTAATAGATTCAACAATTATAATATTCCAGTAATTGATTGGATAAAAAAAGAAATTAGTCGTTAACTAATTTCACTTCTTTTACTTCAGGTACTTTACTTTTAATAGTGGTTTCAATACCTTCTTTAAAGGTTATTTCACGCATTGGACATCCTTGACAAGCTCCTTCTAGTGAGATGTAAACAATATCATTTTCTATTTTTACTAGTTCAATATTACCTCCGTCATTCATTAGATAAGGTCTTAACTGTTCGATTACTTTTTCTACTTTTTCTTTCATTTTTAATCACCATTATATATTATATAGGCTTTTTTAGGACTTGTAAAGAAAGAAAAAACTTTAAATTTTGACAAAAATAAGTTATAATATAAGTGGAAGTGATTTATATGCCAAAGTATAAGGTAGGTAGTATTGTAGAGGGAACGGTAACGGGAATAGAGAATTATGGAGTGTTTGTAAGTTTAGATGAATTTTATAATGGTCTTATTCATATTTCAGAAATATCGCATGGCTTTGTAAAAAATATTAATGATTTTGTAACGCTTGGGGAGACTATTAAAGTAAAAGTAGTTCATGTTGATGAAGAGTTATGTCAAGTTAAACTTAGTATTAAAGATATTAATTATCGAAAAGTAAGACCTAAGAGAATGAGGATAGAAGAAGTGGGAAGTGGATTTGAAATTTTAAGGGATAACCTTGATAAATGGATTAAAGAAAAAGAGGAAAAACTAGATAGTTAGAAAAGAAAAAAATTAAAAAAATGTTAAATTGTATTGACAAAGAGCTTAGAATATATTATATTTATAAGCGTCAGAAGTTGATTATTTGATGGGCGATTAGCTCAGTTGGTTAGAGCACTTGCCTTACAAGCAAGGGGTCGGGAGTTCGAGTCTCTCATCGCCCACCATTTTTTTGCCGAAATAGCTCAATTGGTAGAGCAACTGACTTGTAAGATAGTACTTATATTAGTACGCTTCATCTTGCACCCTTATTTGGAAACATTTAAGGTGGACATCGCTAATTCGGGGAAACCTAAAGCATGGAGGATTATGAATTGTTTAAATTGTAATGAGATCATTTCAGAAGAACGTAAATTTTGTTCTAATTATTGTCAAAAACAATATGAATATACACTGTATATTTCTAGATGGAAAGAAGGCATAGAGACTGGAATGAAAGGTAAATATCAAATTTCTAATTATATTAGGAGATATTTATATACTAAATATGATTCAAGGTGCGCAATTTGTGGATGGAATGAGATTAATCCTTATACAGGAATTGTGCCATTAGAAATTGAACATATTGATGGTAATTATTTAAATAATTCAGAAGAAAATTTAATTCTATTGTGTCCTAACTGTCATTCTCTTACAGCAACTTATAAAGGTGCTAATAAAAATGGCCGTAAGGAAAGGAAAAAATACTCTTTGTATGGCAATCCCGAGCTAGGTAGTAATACCGAGTGTAGAGACTTTACACGATGAACCTAAGTCTTTAGATATGGTTAAGAGAAAGTCCAGACTACAAACACTTTTAGTGGTAGTGAAAACTATAGTAGTATGAATCAGTAGGTTGTGGGTTCAAGTCCTATTTTCGGCACCATGGAGCGGTAGCGAAGTGGTCAAACGCGGCAGACTGTAAATCTGTTCCTTCGGGTTCGATGGTTCAAATCCATCTCGCTCCACCAGAGATTGCCTCGTAGCCAAGTGGTAAGGCATCAGACTTTGACTCTGACATGCGCTAGTTCGAATCTAGCCGAGGCAGCCAACTTTTTTGTCCCGCTAGCTCAGCAGGTAGAGCATTTGACTTTTAATCAAAGGGTCAGGCGTTCGAGTCGCCTGCGGGACACCATTTTTAATGCCTGAGTGGCGAAATAGGTAGACGCACAGGACTTAAAATCCTGCGAGGTTCATCCCTCGTGCCGGTTCAAGTCCGGCCTTAGGCACCAACTTTTATTGATACGGAGGAATACCCAAGTCTGGTTGAAGGGACCGGTCTTGAAAACCGGGAGGTCGTGCGAGCGGCGCAGGGGTTCGAATCCCTTTTCCTCCGCCACAAAATTTTTCTATATCGCGGAGTGGAGCAGTCTGGTCAGCTCGTCGGGCTCATAACCCGAAGGTCGTAGGTTCGAATCCTTCCTCCGCAACCATGGTTCCGTGGTGTAGTGGTTATCACGCCTGCCTGTCACGCAGGAGATCGCGGGTTCAAGTCCCGTCGGAACCGCCAATTATGGCTTCATAGCTCAGTCGGTAGAGCACAGGACTGAAAATCCTGGTGTCAGTGGTTCGATTCCACTTGGAGCCACCATATTGATGGAAAACTCGAACTTTCGAGTAACAATAGAAGAAAACTACTTTATATTATTATGTATATGGATGAAGAAAACTTCATAAAATATTAAAGGAACATTCAATATTGCCATGTTGAGTGTTACCCAATAATTTGTGTAGCACCTAATTCAAAGCTGAGTTAGGTGCACTTTTATTTTGGAATCACAAAAAGTAATGCTATAAGTAAAAGGATAATAATGATTAAAGAAAAGATCAAAAGATCTTTTTTACTCACAAGCATCACCTCCAATCTGTAAAGACAGAGGTAGCACCCAACTATTAAATGTTCCCAAATATATTATAGCAAACATTTGTTCTCGAAACAATGAGTTATATTAAATTTATGACAATTTAGAAACACACTTGCAAATTGATATATCCATTATTGTGTGAAAGTACTTATCATTTAAAATCCCCGGTAATAATTATAATAAATAATATAAAAATATATAATATAAAAATATATAATATACTATAGTTAGTTAATAATTATTACTAACTATTTTTTTGCCCTAGAAGTTGTTCTACTTCTTTCCTTATGGTAATTAGTCGAACTAATGGACTTAGAATAAACAAAGGTTAATTTTATTAATCTTTTTTTGTGCTATTTTTAAAATTTAGTTATTTTTAATTGTTAATAAGTTTGCCGAAATTTGGTAAAATTACGAAAAAACATAAAAAATGAAACATTCAGCATATTTTTACAAAATTTTCTTTATTATTATGGTATAGTGCTAATGTAGTTCAATAGTATAGAGAAAGTGAGGTAGAGAGTATGATTAAGAAAGTAAAATGGTTCAATGATGCTAAAGGTTATGGTTTTCTTGATAACGGTGACATGGAAGATATTTTTGTTCATTATTCTGCTATAAATAGAGAAGGATATAAAACACTTAATCAAGATCAATTAGTGGAATTTGATCTAGTTGAGACTAACAAAGGTTTTCAAGCTAAAAATGTTACTTTAAAAGAAGAACAAAATGTGTAAATTGAAGGGATAATAATTTTTTTTATTTCCTTTTTTTATGTAATTTGATAAAATTATATTGGTGGTAGAATGTTTTTACTTTTATCGATTATCTCTTTTTTACCTATAGTTTTATTAGGTATTTATATCTATAAAAAAGATTCAGTTAAGGAACCTAAAAGTCTTTTAATGGGACTTTTTGCTTCAGGATTTTTAGCTGCTATTTTAGTTGTTATAGTAAATCTTTTGTTAATTCTTATAATGCCACATCTTTATTTGTCAGGAGATTATAGTCAGTTTAGTTTTTTTGAATTGTTTATTTTAGTTTTTTTAGAGGTTGCTTTAGTTGAAGAATTTATGAAATGGATTATGATAAGATTTATTGGTTATCCTCATAAAGATTTTGATCAAATATATGATATTATTGTTTATGCAGTATTTGTAGCTTTAGGATTTGCTGCTATTGAGAATTTTTTCTATGTTATTGAAGGAGGAATTACTCTAGGAATTTATAGGGCTATACTTTCGGTTCCGGGACATGTTTGTTTTGGAGTATTTATGGGTTATTATTTAGGACTTGCTAAATTAAATGAGAGAACTAATCGAAAAAAGTATGTAAAAAATATGATTTTGAGTATTTTAGTTCCTGCTATTTTTCATGCTATTTATAATTTTTGTTTGATGACGGAGAATCTTTATTTTCTTTTAATTTTTAGTGGCTTTATTATTCTTGTTTATGTATCGGCTGCTAGAAAGATAAATAGACTTTCTAAAATAGAAGATAATATCAATGATGAATTTAATGATAATATATAATTTTTGTTTATAAGAAAAAAACTCAGGAAGAGTTTTTTTTGATGGAAATAGTAATACCTAACAAGATCATATATGATAAGAGACTACTTCCTCCGTAAGAAATAAAAGGAAGAGTTATTCCTGTTATAGGAAGAAGTCCTATGGTCATGGAAATATTTTGAATTTGTTGATAAATAAGGGCACCGGCAAAGCCAATAATTACATATTTATATACTTTTTTAGAAGGTGTAGTAGTTAATATATTAACATCGAACCAAACAATAGTTAGAATTAAAATAATCATGCCTACTAGTCCATATATTGAGGCAAATGAGGAGAAGATAAAATCAGTATGTCCTTCTGGGAAATATAGAAGAATATTGCTAATACCATTTCCTAAATAACCACTGGAGCCGATAGAAATGATTGAGTTTTCTAGTTGCATTCCAGAACTATTTTGCCAATCAAAAATTCTATCTAATCTGTAAAACATACTGGAACCAAAGATATTTATAAATGAATCAGTTTTAAAGATATAAAGAAATAGAAAAATGCCTCCTAGTAAGATGATGCTTCCTATTAGAATAAGAAACCATCTATATCTTATTTTAGATATAAATAGCATTATTAAAGCAATAACAAAATAGATGATAACTGCTCCGGTATCTGGTTCTAAAAAGGTTATAATTGAAGGAATTAAGGTTATGATGAATACTTTAATAATTAATAGTAATTCGTCTTTAGTACTTTTTAGGTTTGCACTGTCAATAATTTTGGCTAGAAATAAAATAAGTCCTATTTTCATGAATTCACTAGGCTGAAAGGTTCCAATTAAAGGTATGCTAAACCAAGCAGTAGCACCGTTTATAGTAGTGCCAAAAAATAAAACGAGAATTAGTAAGATAACATTTATTAGATAAATATAAGGACTATATTTTATAAAAGTATCTGGTTTTATTTTAAGCATAATGAAAATAAGAATAATTCCCAATAAATAAAATAGAGCTTGTCTTATGATAAGACTATAGGTATTATCAGTTAAATATACTGAGAAACTATAAATAGAGTTAATACTTATAATGAAAAAAATTAATAATATATATATATAAGATTTACTAGTTTTCATATTATTAGTATAGCTTTTTAGAATTTTTTAATACTTTAAACATAAAATATAATGAAAAAGGAGGCTATATGAATAATAACAAGTCAAATCTTTTTAAACCTGAGATTGGTGATGTAAATAATAATGAAAAAACATATTATTCTTATCTAGAAGATAGATTAGATATTCCTACAAGTAGTTCTAAAGAAGAGGCTCCAGTTGATTTTATTAATCGTTTGGTTAAAAGTGGTTCTTATATGTTTAGTAAGAAGGTAATAATAAAAGCTAATGGACGGGTTTATGATACTAAGATTGCTGGTAAAATAGGAGATAGAATAATTACTCTTGATAATGATTCGATAAATATAAGAGATATTGAACAAATTTATGAAAAATAAAAAAACTTCATTTTGGTGAAGTTTTTTAAATGCAGGCGATAAAAATGTCATCTAAACACTGAATGGCTCCAACACAATTTAGATTTATTGTGAAGAAGGAATCAGTTGCTTCATAAGTATTATTTACACTTCTTAGAATTCTAAAAGTAGCACAGCAATCTTCAACAGCTTCTACTCTAAAAACAGTACTAGTACCTGTTTCAGTTCCTATAGTAAAAGGCATAGTCCAAAGTGTGTTATTTGGACAAGTATATAAAGTAATAGGTCTAGTATTATAAGTGCTATTAGAGTTTACTCCAAGATATGGTCTATCACATGACATAAGACTTGAATCTATACATTCACCTTGTTTTTGAAGTTTTACTATCATGCAAAGTGTTTTACTTAAAGATTCACAATTATTTCCACACATATTAATCCTCCTTTCTTATACACAATCTATAAACGTGTCTGGTAAGCATTGAATAGCACAGATGCAGTTATTATTAACAATAATAAATGAATCTGTTTTTACATAAGGAAAAGTACTGGTGCTATCTGGATTTGGTGCAAGTATTCTAAGTGTAGCAGTTTCACAATCAGTTTTTTCTACTCTAAAGACACTTGAAGTTCCAGTCTCAGTTCCTAATGTATATGGTGCTTCAATTAAAGTGTTATTAGATGTATATAAAGTAATAGGTCTAGTATTATAAACAAAAGTATTAGAATTACTAGAGAAACCTAAGAAAGGTCTATCGCAGGCATTTGGTATATCGTCAATTTTTTCGGCTTGACATTGAAGTACATTTATTACCTCTAAAACATTACCTATACAACATGAGCTGTTATTCATATATAATCCACCCCTTTTTTCTTTCTAATATAAGATATTCTCGATATTTTTTTTGGTGCAGAGCTAATACCTATTTACTAAATACTATGAAAAAATGTTTTAAAATTTCTAAAAATAATGTATAATTATTATAGGTGATTTTAATGACTTATGAATATTTAATAATTATTATAGTATTTTTAATATTTTTATTAGCAATTTTAAAAATAAATAAGAAAGATGTTAAGCTTGATATGAATAAGCTAGTAGAGTATTTAGGTGGAAAAGATAATATAATTGATAGTGAAGTGAATTTATCAAGATTTATTGTAACTCTTGAAGATATGGATAAAGTTGATAAAGATGCTATTGTAGGACTTGGTGCTAAAGGAATAGTGGAACTTGATAATCAGTTAAAAATAATTTTAGGACCTAATTCTAAACAATTAAAAAAATATATTGATGATATGAAATAATTTTACAAATTTCGACATTTAACGACAGTTACTTCTTTTATACTTAAAAAGGTGGTAATATGTCGTTTTTTGATAATCTTATTTTAGATGTAATTTTAATTTTATTTCCGATGATTTTAATTTTAATTCTTAGGGCTCATAATACTAATGTGGGAAAAATTAGTAAGGATTATTTAATAGATATTGCTAATTTTTCGGCTACTTTTTTGCTTATTAAATATTCTACTTTTAATACTACGTATGATGTTTTGTTAGTAAATATTCCTTTTATTATCTCTATTTTATATATGCGAAAAGTAGCTTCAAGTTTACTTGCTATAGTTATGATAGTGTTTTATTTTTTCCATGGTTATAATTTAGATGTTTTACTTATTGAATACATGGTTTATCTACTTATATTTATAATTATGAATAAGAAAAAGAAATCTTATAATTATATACTTCTTACATTTTTATTTATTAAGGGTGTATCTTTAACCATTGAAAATTTTTATTTAATAGGAAATGATAATGCTGTTACTTTATGTAAAATATTTTTAAGTTTAATTGCTTTTTATTTAATTGGAGTTTTAGTTATTAATATTATTAATATATTTGAAAAAACTATTTCTTTAAATCAAACTTTAAAAGAGTTAGAAAGAGAAAAAAATTTAAAAAATTCACTTTTTAAAATTACTCATGAAGTTAAAAATCCTATTGCAGTTTGTAAAGGATATTTAGCAATGATGGATTATGATGATATAGATAAAGTTAAAAGATATAATAGTATTATTCAAGATGAAATAGATAGAACTTTAGATATAATGGATAATTTTAGTGAATATACTAAAATAAAAATAAATACAGATATTATGGATGTAGATAGTTTAATACAAGATACAATTAGTAGTATGAAAATGTATTTAGAAAATTGTGATGTTAAGATAAATTATAATTTTGATGATAAAGATGAAATTTTAATTAATGGTGATTATAATAGATTGAAACAAGTAATAATTAATATGTTAAAAAATTCTTGTGAAGCTATTGAGGGTGATGGTAAGATAGATATTACTTTGAAGAAGTCAAAAAGATATGTGATTATAAAACTTAAAGATAATGGTAAAGGAATGACAGAGGAAGAACTAGAAAAAATTGGACAATTATTTTATTCTTCAAAAGATAAAGGGTGTGGGATAGGAGTTTCTTTATCATCAGAAATTATTAGACTTCATCAAGGAGAGCTTAAATATAAGTCAGTATTAGGTGAGTATACAGAGGCAATAATAAAATTACCTTATGATAGTAAAGATAATTACTAGATATTGTAAAAGCAATTGACAAACTTTGTGTCAATTGTTTATTTTTTGTTTGTAAAACTATTTACTATTTTTATTTTCTATATTAAGCTTTTATTATAGGAGATGATAGACTATGAAAAAAGTATTATGTTTGCTAATTGTAATGGTAGGGGTATTTGGATTTATAGGATTTGTTAATGCTGAAGAAGATTGGACTTCGATAGGATCAGAAGTAGGATTTATTGGTGATTTAATTGAAGGAGAAGATTTAAGCGATAATCAAGAACTTACTGATTTTTTGGCAACTTATGATGTTTATTATAGGTATGTAAAAATTGAAGATTCACTTTATCAAAACTATCTTAGTGATACTTTTGAAGGTACTAGTTTAGGAGCAGAAGATTCAATAATGGCTTATATTCCTACAGTTAATTCTACTGATGATTTAAGTAGTTGGATAAAGGTTTCTGATGGCAATTTAGCTTTTGCAGATTTAGAGTATGATGAAACTCAAGATACTGGATATATAGTGGGAGTAGCTGCTGTTAATAAGGAAGATACTTCTAAAATTTATGTATATCGTGGTATTTTTGAAGTTAGTAGTGCTAGCACATTAGTAGATGCTTATAATACTCATTATGCTGAATATGAAAATGGAACAACCACTACTACTACAACTACGACTACTACTGGAGAAACAGTAGCAACTGAAAGCAATCCTAATACAGGAATTAGTGATTATGCGTATATTTTAGTTCCTATTGCTTTAGTAGGTGGTTCAATTTTAATGTTTAAGAAAAGATATGCTTAGTCCTTTGGGACTTTTTTTGTAATAAAAAATGAGTTTTAAATATAGAATAGATGAAAGTTAAAAAAGTTTGATAGTAAAGTAGAATATATAGGATTGACTAAAGAAGAACTTATTAATTCAAATGATGATTTATTCATCATTTTTTTGTTTTTATAAAGGTTAATTTTTTACTTTGGTTGTGTTATAATATAGATAAATGTGAGGTTTTTTTATGAAATATGTATATATTGGTAAATTTGAAGGTACACATGGATTAAAAGGGGAAATTAAATTTAAAACAGATTTTAAATATATTAATAGAGTACTTAGTAAATCTTTTTCTTTTTTTATAGAGGATTCAAAAGAAAAATTAAGTCTTAATACTTATAGAAAATTTAAAGAGGGATATTTAGTATCTTTTGCTAACTTAGAAAATATTGATTTAATTAAAAAATATGTTAATAAAAAAGTATATGTTTTACGAGATGATTTAAATTTAGAAACTGGTCAATATGTTTTTGAAGATTTTATTGATTGTGAGTGTTTTTTTGATAAGAAAAGTTTAGGAAAAGTTGTTGATATTATTGATGCAGGGGCTTCTAATTATATATTTTATATTCAAGGTGAAAAAGAAGTACTTATTCCTTTAAATGAACATTTTATTGATAGAATTGAGTCTGATAAAATATATTTTAAAAATGTGGAGGGGTTAATTGATGCGAATTGATATTTTGACGTTATTTCCAGAAATGTTTAAAGGATTTTTGGAAACTTCTATTATAAAAAGAGCTATAGATAGTTCTAAAGTAAGTATAAATTTAATTAACTTTAGAGATTATACTCTTGATAGTCATGGTAAAGTTGATGATACACCTTTTGGGGGTGGAGCAGGAATGGTACTTATGATTCAACCTATTTATGATGCTCTTATGGATATAAAAACAAAAGACAGTCATGTAATTCTTCTTTCTCCAGGGGGAAGGTTATTTAATCAGAAAGAAGCTAAGAGATTGAAAAATTATAAACATTTGATTTTAATATGTGGACATTATGAGGGATTTGATGATAGAATAAAGGCTGTAATTGATGAAGAAATTTCAATTGGAGAATTTGTTTTGTCTGGCGGAGAGCTTCCTGCTATGGTTATTAGTGATGCTGTTATTAGATTAGTCGAAGGAGTAATTAGTAAGGATTCTTTAGAAAGTGAATCTTTTGATAGTAATCTTCTAGATTATCCAGTTTATACTAAACCGAGAGAGTTTAAAGGAATGAAAGTTCCGGAAGTGCTTTTAAGCGGAGATCATAAAAAAATAGCTGATTATCGCAAAAAAGAACAGCTTAGATTAACAGAAGAACGAAATAAAAAAATGAATTTGAATCAGGGCGGTGATTAAAATTGAATGAAGAGAAAAGATTTGTAGTAAAAAAAGATGCTAAATCTGATGTCATTACTTATATGGAATATGAAAAGTTAAAGGGATTTAATGTTAAACCTAAGGATGGTCTTAATTTTGAAGATATGATTAATGTTAATGAAATGATAATTATTAATCCTACTTTGATTGAAAAATTAATTGATAAAAAATGTAAGAGAACTCTTGAAAAGATTTTGACTATTATGACAATAATAGATGATGATAGTGATGATGATACGCCTTTTGATTTAGTTTTAGATGAACTTGAAAGATTTAAATCTTTGGTTAGAGGTAAATATAAAGAATATATGAAGCAAGAAAAGTATAAATTAGTAATGAAAAAAATAGAAATAATTGAAAAAGAATTAAATCTTAGAAAAAGTGTAAGAGTACAAGAAATTTTAGAAGAAGAAAGTAGAAGAAGTAAACCAAAGAGATAGAGGTGATGATATGAAAGACAAAAGAGTAGTTTTTATGGGGACTCCTCTTTATAGTGTACCTGTACTTAAAATGTTAATAGAAGAAGTTAATGTGGTTTTAGTAGTTACTCAGCCTGATAAGATGGTTGGAAGAAAAAAAGTGCTTAGACCTTGTCCGGTTAAAGAAGAAGCTCTTAGAAATAAGATACCGGTTTTATCTTTAGAAAAACTTAAGGATGAATATCATAAAATATTAGAGTTTGAACCAGATATAATTATTACTTGTGCTTATGGACAAATTCTTCCTGAAGAACTTATTTATGCTCCAGAATATGATACTGTAAATGTTCATGCTTCTATTCTTCCTAAATACCGCGGAGGAGCTCCAATTCATTGGGCTATTATAAATGGAGAAGAGAAAACGGGAATTACAATAATGTTTACTGATAAAGGAATGGATAGTGGAGATATTATTACAGCAGAGGAAATAGATATTTTAAAAGATGATACTTATGATATTGTTAGTCAAAAATTATCCTTACTTGGGGCTTCGCTTTTAAAGAAAACATTACCTAGTATTTTTAATAAAACTTGTAAAAGAATTAAACAAGATTCTAATTTGAAAACAATTGCTAATGTTATAAAAAGAGAAGATGAGTTTATTGACTTTAACCAAAGAGCAGAAGATGTTCATAATAAAATAAGAGGACTTTCTTCAGTTCCTGGTGGGTATACTAAGATAGATGGAGAAAATTTAAAATTGTTTTTATCAAGTTTGGATGATGGTCTTACTTTAGAAAATGTAAAACCTGGTACTATTACAAGAATAGATAAAAATAGTTTTTATGTAGCTTGTCTTGATAAAGAAATAAAGATATTAAGAGTGCAAGTAGCAGGGAAAAAGATTATGGATGTTAAGGATTATTTAAATGGTATAGATAAGAATAGATTAATTGGAAAAGAACTTGGTTAATTTTTTCTTGTCTTTTTTTAGTTTTTCTGTTAATATAAGCCCTACGGAGATGAGATTATGGCGAAAAAAGAATTTGATATAGGGGCAAAGCTTCGAAGAGTTAGTGAAGATGATTTTATCTGTGAAGAAATATATATTGTTTCTATAGATGAAGATAATAGTTATGCTGAGATTTTAAGTGATAAGAATGAAGGGGATATTTTTCCTTTAATTACAACAAGTTCAAAACCTGAAGTAGGTATTTATCCTGGTATTTTTCAGTTTGTAGAAAATTTTATGAATGAAGAAAATCTTACATTTAAAGAGGCTCTTAAACAATTGAGAAATCAATATAATGGTACAAAAATTAGAGTAAATTTTAATGAAGTAAAGAGAGTAGAAAATCAGTTTCCAAAACTTGATAATTCCATTTTAATTGAAGAACCAAAGCTTTATTTAGAGAAAGATAAAGATTTTTCTAAAGATGATATCAATATTAAGGATTTAAGTAAAAGGGTAAAAAAATCTATTATTGGGCAAGATGAAGTAGTAGATAAAGCTATTGCTACAATTGTTCATAATAGAAATTTAGCTAATCTTAATTTTTCTAAGGATAAAATAAGACTTTTAAAGAAAAATATGCTTATTATGGGAAAAACAGGAACGGGAAAAACAGAAATTATTAAACAAATTGCTAATATATATGATGCAGTTTATGTTATTGAGGATGCTACTAAATTTACGATGGAAGGCTATGTTGGAAGAAGTGTTATAGAAATGCTTAGTGATTTATATGAGCGAGCAAATGGTGATTTAGATAAAGCTGAAAAAGGAATTTTAGTAATTGATGAAATTGATAAAAAAAGTGAACATGGAGATAAAACAGTTTCTACAGTTGGAGTTCAACAATCGCTTTTGAAAGTAATTGAAGGTGGACAATTTCAAATAGAGGGTGTAAAAAGTAAGCAAGGAAAGAGTACTATTGTGTTTGATACTTCCTCTTTAACGGTATTTTTACTTGGAGCTTTTTCAGGAATAGATAAAATAAAAAATAATACTATCGGATTTAATTCTAATCAAGAAAAAGCTGAATATATGTATAATAGTGATGATTTAATAGAATATGGACTTATTCCAGAACTGGTTGGAAGATTAACTTATATTGCTAAAACTAATGATTTAGAACTTTTAGATTTTGTTAAAATTATTAAAGATTCTGATATAAGTGCTTTAAATTTAATTAATGAGTTTTATAATGGACTTGGTATTAAAATTACTTTTGATGAAGATTTTATTTATTCTTTAGCTAAAAAAGCAATGAGTAAAGGAACTGGAGCAAGAGGAATAAAAGCAGCTTTAGATGAAGTTTTAAGTGAATTTGAGTTTGATATATTATCAAAAGAAGTAAAAGAAGTAGATTTAACTGGGGAAGAAGTTCATAAGGTGCGTGTTATGAAAGGTAGTATTTAATTAGGAGGTATTTATGTATAAATTTAGTAATGTTAATATAAAGAAGTATATGTTTGATACAGAATTAAAAAAATCTTGTCCATCTTTAGAAAGACAATGTTTTGCTTTTGGATATTTAGATGGATATTTTAAAGAAGAAGTGTACGAGGATTTATTAGATTTTAAAGAAAATATGTTTGTAGCATATAATTTAGGATATAGACAAGGAGAAAGTGCTAGATTAGATAAAAGACAGGATGGCAAAGAGTATGAAGAATGGAAGATGGAAAAGGATACTTGGATTAAAAGTTTAGCAGAGTTTGATGCTAAAAACTTTGTTAGTGGTAGAAGATTTAGTGCTAATAGTAAGCCTTTTTATGAAAAATATTATGAAGATGTATTGGAAGATAACTTAGATGAATTAGAAAATATAGAAAAACCAATAAAAAGTAAGGTGAAAAAGTAAAGTGATTGATGTTAAAGTAGATAGATATATGTTTGATAACAAGTTAAAAGATAATCCTAAAGCGAGAGAAAAACAAATCTTGGCTTTTGGTTACTTAGATGGATTTTTAGAAGAAAATTTATATAAGCAATATATTGATAATGAAGATAAGAATTATTATTTAGGGTATAAAGAAGGGGTTTTAAAACGAGAAGAAGTAGGTAATATTAATAGTTATAAAGATGAATGGATTATAAAGCTGGCTAGTTATGATGCTAAGCATAATATTAAACGTGAAGGTTTTTCTAGTTTGGCAGAAAAGGTTTATAACCTTTATTATAGTGATGCTATTTATAATGAAGAAGATTTACCTATCAATTTTTTTGAAGAGTCTTTAGAATCAGGATATGGTGAGTTTGATAAAGATTCACCGTGGGGTTTTACATTTTACGATGAAGAAACGTTAAAAAATAAGAAAAATATTTGATAAATTTAAAATTTATGATAGAATACTAATTAGGTGCGATGATAAGAACATAGTAATAAAAGTATTTACTTTTTAGAGAAAAAGTGGTTGGTGCAAACTTTTAAAGCAAATTTTTATGAATTCACTCTTTAGCATAATCGTTTAACCAGCGTTAATGGTTTTGGAGATAGTTTAACTATGAAATAAGGTGGTACCACGATTTAATCGTCCTTTGGTTCTGCCTTTTTATTTTTAAAGGAGAGTATTATGGAAAAGATTAAAGAAGATATTAAAAAAGATTTAAGTAGTGTTAAATGTTTAAAAGAACTTAATGAAATTAAACTTAAGTATATGGGAAAAAAAGGAATAATTACAGGATTATATGGAAAAATGAAAGAACTTGGTAATGATGAAAAAAAAGAGTATGGGCAAAAAATTAATTTGCTTAAGGATTTTTTTAATGAGAATTATGAAGTTCTTAAAAGTGAGTTTGAAGAAAAGATTTTAAAAGAAAAATTAGAAGAAGAAGCTATTGATATTAGTTTACCAGGAACTAAGATTAATATGGGGGCTCCTAATGTTTTAGAAAAGTTAATTGAAGAAGTAGAAGAAGTATGTATTAGTATGGGTTATGATGTAGTGGATGGTCCAGAAATTGAGGAAGATAAATATAATTTTGAAATGCTTAATATTCCTAAAGGACATCCAGCTAGAGATGCTCAAGATACTTTTTATTTAGAAGGTGAGGAAATATTACTTCGTAGTCAAACTTCTCCAATGCAAGTTCGTACGATGCTTAAAGGTGAAGGAAAAGTTCCAGTTAGAGTTATTTGTCCTGGAAAAACATATCGAAGAGATGATGATGATGCTACTCATTCACATCAATTTATGCAAATAGAAGGTTTATTAGTTGATAAAGATATATCGCTATCTGATTTAAAAGGTACAATTGATGTAATTGTTAAAAAATTATTTGGAGAAGATGTAGAAACACGCTTTCGTCCTAGTTATTATCAATTTACTGAGCCTTCAGTGGAAGTAGATATCAGCTGTTTTAATTGTAAGAAAAAAGGATGTAATGTTTGTAAAAATACTGGATATATTACAGTAGCAGGAGCTGGAGTTGTGCATCCTGATGTGCTTAGAATGAGTGGTTATGATCCAGAAGTATGGAGTGGTTTTGCTTTTGGTTTCGGAGCAGAGCGCTTGGCAATGCTTAAGTATGATATTAATGATTTAAGAGTGTTTTATAATACAGATTTAAGAGAAGTAGGAAACTTTGATAGAGAGGAGGTTTCAAATAATGATTAATTTAGAGTGGGTAAAAGATTATATTGATATTAGTGATCAAGATTTGGAAAAATTAGCAGTTAAGATAACTGAAGCTGGTATTAATGTCGAAAAAGTTATATCTAATCATATTGATAATCTTGTAATAGGAGAAATAGTTCATACAAGAAAACATCCTAATAGTGATCATTTAAATCTATGTGAAGTTAACGTTGGCTCTAATGATATTGTAAAAATAGTTTGTGGGGCTTCTAATGTAAGAGATGGGTTAAAAGTAATAGTAGCGCTTCCTGGAGCGAGACTTCCTGGAGATTTTGTTATTAAAGCAAGCAAAATTAGAGGAGAAGAGTCTAATGGAATGATTTGTGCTTTATATGAACTAGGATTGGAAGAGAAAACAGAGGAAGCTTATAATCGTGGTATTTGTGAACTTGATGATAATGCTCCAGTTGGAAAAGATCCTTTAGTTTATTTAGGACTTAGTTCAACTCTTTATGAACTTGATATACATAAACATCGTAATAATGATTGCTATTATCATATTGGGTTTGCTTATGAAATCGCAGCAATTTTAAATCGTAAAGTTAAATTACCAGAATTAGGATATTCTCCTGTTGATGATTCTGTTCCTAATCATTTTAAATTAGAAGTTAAGACATCAAAATGTCCATATTATTTAGCTAAAATGGTAACTAATGTAAAGATAGGACCTTCCCCAGATTTTATTCAAAAGCGTCTTTTATCAGTAGGAATGAGACCTATTAATAATGTAGTTGATATTTCTAATTATGTAATGTTAGAATTTGGACAACCACTTCATTTCTTTGATAAGGATAAACTTGGTGATTATATTTTAGTAAGAGATGCTAAAGATGAAGAAAGAATAGTAACTTTAGATGGTAAAGAAAGAGTATTAGATAGTAGTGATATTGTTATTACTGATGGAAAAGATCCAGTTTGCGTTGCTGGAGTTATGGGTGGAGAAAATACGGAAGTTACAAATAATACTAAAAATATATTAATTGAAAGTGCTATTTTTGATGCAGTTAGTATTCGTTATACAGCTAGTAAACTAGATTTAAGAAGTGAAGCTAGTATTAGATATGGTAAAGGATTAAATTATGAATATACTAAATTAGCTATTGAAAGAGCTTGTCATTTGTTAGAAAAGTATGCTGGAGGAGTAGTTTTATCAGGAACAGTTAGTCATGATGTTATTAATAAAGATGAGAAAATTGTCTCATTTTATCCAGAGCAAGTGGATAAGATGTTAGGAATAGAAATAACGGAAGAAGATATGAAGTATCAATTGGAAAGACTTGATTTTCCTTATACGATTAAAGATCATAAATTTACAGTAACTATTCCTAAAAGAAGATTAGATATAGATCCTAATGTTAATGATATAGCAGAAGAAATAGGACGTCTTTATGGTTATCAAAATTTAGTATCTACTTTACCAAAGGTAGGCATTAGACAAGGTAAGTATCTTGGAGATGTAAAGTATCGTAAAATTATATCAAAAAGACTTAGAAGTTTAGGTTTTAATGAAGTTAAGACTTATACTTTAGTTTCTCCTGGTATGAGTAAAATGTTTGATTATGAGAAAAAAGAAAAAGCAGTACTTCCTAACCCAATGAGTACGGATAAAAGTATTATTAGAACTACTTTAATTCCTTCGCTTTTACAAGTTTATAAATATAATAAAGATAGACATGTTTCAAATATAATGATTTATGAAATTGCTAAGACTTATGATAAAAATTATAATGAAGAGAGTAAAATAACATTTTTAATGAAAGGTGAATATTTAGTTAATAGTTTTCAAAGTGCTAAAAAATGTGATTTTTATTTAATGAAAGGAATGGTTGAAGACATCTTTAATTATTTAGGTTTTGCTAATCGTTATCAATTTGAAAAAGGTGAAATAGAGGATTTACATCCTGGTGTTTCTTGTAAGATATTAATTGATCATAAACCAGTAGGGATTATGGGACTTATTGCTCCAAATGTCTCTAAAGATCAAATCTATGTATGTGAAATATCATTACAAGGATTAATGCAAAAGGTTAAACCATTAAAATATAAAGAAGCTTCTAAATATCCAGATATAGTAAAAGATGTAGCTTTTGTAGTTAGTGAAAAAGTCACTAGTGGAGAATTATTAAAAGAAATAAAACGTAATGGTACTAAAATATTGACTGATGTTAAAGTATTCGATGTATATGAAGGTGAAAATGTACCTGAAGGAAAGAAATCAATTGCTTATAGTTTAACTTTTAATGATTATACAAGAACTTTGAAAGAAGAAGAAGTTGATAAAATATTTAGAACTATTATTGATAAGGTTAAATTTAAATTTAAATGTGAAATAAGAGATAAGTAAAAATAAGTGTTTAAAATAGCACTTGTTTTTTTAGCTAATAAATTATATAATTAATACATAATAGGACTAAGGAAAGTGGTAAAAATGAAAATAAAAAATAAAATTTTTGCTGGGAGTTATGTCAATATTTGGTACAACATTTTGAGGGGGTTTTAGAAGAAATTTG
>ERZ824488.998-NODE-998-length-33695-cov-7.847354_pt1 | contig 33695 bp, 34 predicted proteins | sample MGYA00519936_ERZ824488 | MGnify/ENA primary metagenome ERZ824488 (study PRJEB31778, sample SAMEA3449153) | human gut metagenome | biome: human gut; feature: human-associated habitat; material: faeces | place: United Kingdom | collected 2010/2012 ... | reverse complement strand
ATGTCGCGCAGATCGACGACGGCCGCGCACTGTCCATCGGACTGACGAAATTGGAGTGCGTCCCGGGAACGATGCCCGACATCATTCTCAACAACATGACGATTAAATAATTCCGTACACCGCAGGTTGCGGGACAAAGCACTATGCCGCCGCCCCCTCATATCTCATATCAAGGGGGATGGCTGACGCCAAGCAAAAGCAGGCTCCCGCCCCACTTGGGGCGGGAGCTATGCGGCTATTCATGAAAAACGGGGCCGAAAAATGAACCGGACATTCGCCGCAATACGTCTCCGCCTGCAGCCGGGGCGGCGGGTGCGCTGCAGTTCACTTGGCCGGCGGAGCGAGGGCGAAAAAGCATTGCAGCGCGGAGAAACGGAAGATTGCTTTCCCGCCGGAGCGGAATTAACGGAAGGGAGCGGCTATGAGAATTTCCTGCAAGCAAACGATCGCCCTGCTGCTGACACTGGTTCTGCTGCTGACTCTCTGCGCATGCGCGCAGGAGCGGCAAACCGAACCGGAGAAAGCCATAAACAACGCCGCCGGCGATGTGCCGCAAACAAAGACCGGCGGAAGAACGCCGGATAAGCTGCCGGAGGAGTCTGCGCCGCGCGGTGAGGATCGGAGCGCGCAGCTGTCTCGGCAAGTCTTTTCGCCGGAGGCAGAGACCGCGCTTGGATTTCTGCGCGACAGGATCGACTTTCCGGCAACGATGTTCGGCGCTGCGTACCTCGGCTGCGTCGGAGGGCTCTTTGAAGAGGGCTTTGCGGCGGGCTTTCCCGCGTGGCTCCGGGAAACGAACGAGGCGATGCTGGGCCGGTATCCCTTTATTGCGGAGATCGACGAAAACCACATCGCAGGCGGCGCGGGACATCTTTACTGCATCGTTCCGGTCGATGAAAACGCAACGGTTTCGATCAACCGCATGCTGTGGAACGATGAAAAACAGATCAACGAAATCTCCGAGGTTTTGTACCGCTCGGAGACAGGCGAGCCGGTGCTGCTCTTTGCCAATCTTGACGGCATGGCATATGTGTCCGACACACAGGTCCTTATCACCGACAACAGCGGAAATACCTGTGAATGGTATCCGGCAGTGGATGCGGCGAGCTATGACGGCGCGATAAGCTGCGGTCAGATCCGGCCGTGTCTATCGGAAGCCGGAGACAATGTATTGTTTGACTTTACGGAATATGCCTGGCAGAACGCCCCGCAGTATTTAGCCCCGTGGCTCGCCGACGGCTGGTCGGGCATAACGGCGCTTGGTCTTGCGGGATCACAGAGCACAGGCACGGGATGGTATACGCATACGATGGCGGGGGAGACCGGCGCTTACGCCGATTTCTCGCTGCGCTTCTATCCCGGGGGTGAAACGGGCGGCGCGGTTGAGCTGAACTGGACGTATGAGGCGGCCGACGATTTTGAAGAGATGTGGAGCGGCTTCTGGACGATGGAAACGGTTCTCGATGGGCCGAGCTATGTGACGGTCAGCATGTCTCTCGTCGGCGGCGTCAGCTACGGCGTCACGGACGGACCGTACTACCTGTGCGAAACCTATCCGCTCCTGATCAGCCCGAGCGGCGAGGAGCTGCTGATCGGCGCCGGTGAAAACGGCCTCTGTCTGCCGTTTATGTCGCAAAGCACGACGGCGTGTGTGCTGATGCAGGCCGCAGGATAGAGAGCGGGCAGGGAGCCCGTCGCCCGGCGGCGAGCCGAAAAAAGCGCAGCCCAGACCCTTCGCAGATGCAAACTGCGGAGGATCTGGGCTGCGCTTTTGCTGCGTTTGGGAAAGCTCCCCACCGCGATCGCATGTCCTTCACAGAAGCGAGATCACGTATTGGATAATCTTTTCCGTATCAGCGGAGGAGGTGTTGATGCAAAGATCGTAGTTTTCCTTCGCGCCCCACTTCTGGCCGCTGAGAAACTCATAGTAGCGCGAACGGTTTTTGTCCGTCTGCGTGATTATCTTGCGGAGCACGTCATGGTTCAAGGACTTCTGCTCCTCGTTTCTTTTCCGGCAGCGTTCCATCCGGTCGGCGATGTCGGCGTAAAAGAACAGTCGGAGGGGATTCCGGTGCCGCAGAACATAGTCGGCGCAGCGGCCGACGATCACGCAGGGGGCCTTGTCGGCCATGTCGCGGATGACCTCACTTTCCTTCAGAAAAACCTCAAGATGCTGATCCAGCATCGGGTTCGGCGGCGCCCACATGCGGACGGTGGGAACGGGGAGCACGGGATACGGGCGCTTTTCCTGGATGCTCAGGATATACTCCTCAGCGAAGGCGGTTCGTTTCGCCAGCTCCGTCACGATCTGGTAGTCAAAAAAGGCGAACTGCAGCTTTTCCGCAAGCCGCCGGCCAATTTCGCGGCCGCCGCTGCCGTATTCGCGGCCGATGGTAATGATGCGCTCCATGGAAACTCTCCTTTCGTCCGTTTGTTTGCGTTCCCGAATGGAAACTGTCTTTCTATATAAAAATCATATCAAAATCGGGCGGGGATTTCTACCCCTATACAGCGAAAAACAGAGAAAAAATCTAAAAACCTATATTGCATATAGAGTTGTCAGATGTTATGCTATACGTACAGAAATCCGATGAAAGGGAGGGAAAACGATGGAAAATGACTCGCTTCCTCAATATATGCAGATCGCGCTCTCCATTGCCGGGCGGATCGCGGGCGGAGACGTTCCGGAGGGGGCAAAAATTTCCGGGCGCTCCAAGCTGTCCTCCGAGTACAACGTTTCGCCGGAGACAATTCGGAAGGCCGTGCGGCTGCTGAGCGATATGCGCGTTGTAGACGTGCGGGAGAAGAGCGGCGTGTATGTGCTTTCTGCGGACAATGCCAGACGCTATCTGCACAATGCCGGGGCTAAAATCGACGTTTTTGCCAAGCGTCAGCAGATGAAGGAGCTTCTGGAGCAGCAGGAGCGTGTTTCAAGTCAGCTTGCGGAGCTGTGCCGCAGGATCCTTGACTACGCCTCGTTCCCGGCACAGGCGGACGATACCCTGCCCAACTATGTCTGCCGCATTCCGAAGAACTGGAGCGGCATCGGCAAAAATCTCAGCAATCTTCATTTCTGGCAGGCGACCGGCGCGACGATCGTCGCCATCCGGCGCGGCACCTCCCGTATCGTGTCCCCCGGCCCCGACGCGGAGCTGTACGGCGGCGACGAGGTCATTTTTGTCGGCACGGACAACGCGCGGGAAGCAGTTTCCCGCTTCTTCCGCAGCACAGAATAAAAGCCGGCGCGAGCGCCGGTCAGGAAAGGAGTACGCAGAATGAACCATAGCCAACTGCACGCAATCGACCTTGCCATTATCGGCGCATATCTTATTGCAATGATCGTGATCGGCCTTGTTGTCGTCAAAAAAATCAAGAACACGGATGACTATTATCTCGGCGGACGGTCCTTCGGCCCACTGGTGCTCATGGCGACCGTCTGCGCCACCATCATCGGCGGCAGCGGTCTGATGGGACGGGCGGGCGTCGCCTATTCCAGCGGCTTCAAGGCCATTATGACGGCGGTTCCCTATCTTCTGGGGATGCTGATTTTTTCCGGCTTTGCCGGACGTATATCCGCCGTCGGCACGAGCTTTAACATCACCTCCATCCCCGACCTTTTTGAACGGCGCTTCGGCAAAGCCACCAAGGTCACGCTCGGCGCGCTGATCGCCTTCACCATGATGGGGACCGTCGCGGCCCAGGTCACGGCGACGGCGACCATCATCAACATGCTCGGCGGGGAGATCGGCGTCTCCTATGAGATGGGCGCTTTAATCGCCTGCGCGGTATTCATCATTTACACCGCTACCTCCGGTCTGTTCGGCGTGATCTACACGGACGTGTTTCAGTTCGTCATGCTGATTTTGTTCGTGTACATCCTCATCCCCGGCGCCTCTCTTGTTAAGCTCGGCGGGCCGGCCGCCTTTTTCCGCAATCTCGCGCCGGAGCTGGCGACGCCCTACGTCGACGGTACGATCATAGGGGATATCATCACCTACTTTGTGTTCACGCTCGCGGGCGCGGAGATGTGGCAGCGCGCCTTTGCGGCGAAAAGCCAGAAGGCGGCGAAGAACGGGCTGTTTCTCGGGACCGTGGCATACGGGCTTACGATCCCTCTCGTGTGGTTCATGGGCGTTGTCGCGCACCAGCTCATCGGCGCGGAAAAGATCGCCATGTACGGAACCACCGACGCCGTCGTTCCGGCGCTTGCCATTGAGATCCTGCCTGTAGGTCTCACGGGGCTTGCTCTCGCCGGGATCCTCTCCGTCATCATGTCCACGGCGGACAGCTATCTGATCGTATCCGTGCAAAGCTGCGTGCACGATGTCTATAAAACGTTCGATCCGGACATGTCCGAGAAAAAGGAACTGATCCTGACCCGTGCCTTTGCCGTCATCATGCCGCTGGGCGCGCTGGCGATCGCGCTGTACATGAAGAACGCCTATCAGATACTCATGTTTGCCTGGAGCTTCTACGCCGCGGCGGCGGGGCTTCCCGCGTTCGCCGCGCTCTACTGGAAGAAGGCGACTACGGCGGGGATCCTCTCCGGCATGATCGCGGGCTTTACGGTCTGCATCGGCTGGAAGCTCGCCGGGCTGCCCTTCGGTCTCGGCGCGACGGTACCGGGCGCCATCGCCTGCGCTGCGGCGCTGGTCATCGTGAGCCACGCCACATATAAGAAATCCCCGTCGCCGTTTCTGGATCCCTATGCGGCAAAAACCTGATGCGGGAAAGAGTGCGGAGCTTTCCGGCAGAATGTCGCGCTCGTCTGTTTTGTGAGAAAGGAGACTTGCGTCGATTGACAAGGGCATACGCGGTTCTGCCGGGCGGAAATGCCCTCATACTGCGTCAAAGCCCTTGAGAATACACAAAGTATTCTCTGCGGCCTTTTCCTTGTCTGCGAGCATTTCTGCTCCGGCAGAACTGCTTCGCATCGGACAGCCTTGGATTTTCGAGGGATTTTTGTTCTTTTGGACGCAGGCGGGCTGTCGCCCGCCAAGGACAAAAGGGCAAAAAGCACCGAAAAGGCTGGCTGTCCGACGTGCGTGCCCTTGTTAATCGACGCTTGTTTATCCCAAAAAAGAAAAAGGAGTGTGAAAGCCATGACAAGCGGTAAAAAGCCCTTTTTGCGGGGAATCCTGTTGATCGTCATCGTCTGCGGAATCGCTGCGGTCTGCCTCCTGATAAGGCCGAAGCCGGAACGATATACGTTCCGAATCACTATTCCGGCGGGAACCCAGGGAAGATTCGTATACTCCGAGGAAGAGTTTCGTGCGACAAAAAATACGGTCAGAATATGGCTCAACGGCGGGCTGGGGGACACGGAAGTCCTTTTAACCCCTGTGGAGGAAACCATGGAGACCGGCTATACGGCGGTTTATCTCACCCAAGGAATGCCCACGGAATTTGACGCGGATAAGAGAATCTGGCTCAGGGTGGGCGTGAAAGCGCAGAACACGACCGACGAGGACATTACCGCATATTTGACAGTGGAAAATGCGGAGATTCGCGGCCGTAGTTCCGACGAAAATTCCCCGGACAGCATCACCTTTGAAGCGGAGATCCTTGAGATCCGCGACGGGTATTTCCTTGTAAAACCGGAAGCCGGCTGGGCGATCAACAGCGCGGCTCTGCTGGAGGTCCCCATGGAGAACATGGAGCCGTCCCCCGCGCTGCAGGTGGGAGACGTGATCGAGATCACATACGACGGCAGAATCCTTGAAACCGATCCGGGGCGGATCCATACGGTCTATCGCATCCGTATTGCGCAAGAGCCGGTCAATCCCCGCGCCTATGAGAGCGGCGGAAACGTCAGGGAGCGGGAAAACGCTCCGGACGATATGGAATGGCAGGACGGCATTTCGTTCTCCGATCTTGCCCCGGGCGGGGAGATCGTATCCCCGTTTGAGATCGTTATGGAGGAAAACGACTCGTCCTTATGGCTCTCCATCACATGGGCGAGAAACGGGCGGGCATTGGAATACGGTATCCGTTCCGAGGACGGCACGGCGTATTTTCAGGAGAAGCAAGGGGGCTCATCCCTGCTGCTGATTGAGGAAATTCCGGCGGGAACGTATCGCTTGTATGTAAAAAACCCCGAGACATTCAACGCCCTGTCGGCAGACGAAAGCGCCGAGAGCGTTAACGTGACCGGCGCGCTGGTGTATTCTCTCGTTCCGCGGTGAGAGACCGTGCATCCGGTATCGGCAGCCTTCCCGTGATTTTTCCGCATCGGCGCAGACTCACGGTTCAGCGCAAAAAAAAGATAGCCCCTGACTGCGTTACAGAAGATTCGCAGTCAAGGGCTATCTTTCACTCTTAATATCTAACATCCTGGTTACCTCCTTTCTTCAAATTCATGACACCGCTGCTTCCCCGTGCGAATCTTCTCCCTTCTTCGCTTTTCTGCCCCGCTTCGCCGGGGGCTTTCCGCATACGGCGGATGCTGTCGGAGATCCTTTCACGCGTTTTTCGGTGTCATTTTCCCCAGACTCCAGCGGTCCGGGGGGCATCATTTAGCCTCCTTTTTGTACTTTTATGATACCAGAGACCGCCGATGGAAACAAGTGACGGGATCGGAGAAAAAGCCAGACCCGCATTGTGCATCACAATGAAATTGCCGACGATCACGCAATTTCTCTTGACTGTTGCCGCCGGGCACTATATAGTTAAATTGTTGGGGAACGAGCCGCCGCGTCATACAAAGCATGACGCGGCGGCTCATTTTTTCAAAAAGCCTCGCAGAGCCCGCGCCCGTCGGCAGAAGATCCGGGCTCGATCAGCCGCACTCTTTTTTCATGGCGGAATATCCGATCAGCACTGTCCAGACATAGGCGCAGGTCTTGGGGATGCCATCAGCCCCAGACAAAGCACATTAAAGCCCGCCGCGCCTTTCTCGCTCCGTGCGGGCAGGACAGCGGGCCGCTTTCAAAAGCGGAAGAATCAGAATCTGCTGTACAGCACCCGGCAGAGAAACGCGGCAAAAAGATCGGGCGGCTCCCGCTCCTCCTTGTTCAGCCAGACGCACACCATGCGGAAAGCGCCGAAGGTCAGAAAGTTATAGACATACGCAAGCTCCGCTTCACTGTTGCTGCCGGAGAGCATTTTGCGCGCGCTTTCCTTCAGACTGTCCATGGCAAACAGCTTGTGGGCGAATGCCGGGTCAACGTTGTTGTTGATGATCAGGCGGGCAAATTCCAGATTCTCCTCCAGATACCGGCAGGCGGCGGTGATGATTTTCTCCGGCTCGGTTTCATGGCGCTCGATGGCTTTTGCGATAAAGTCCAGCATATCCTTTTCCATATCGGTCAGCAGATCGAACTGACTTCCGTAATACTTATAAAATGTCGTTCGGTTCACGTCGGCTCTTTCACAAAGCTCCCGAATGGAAATGTGGTATATGTCCTGTTCCTTCAGCAGCTCGATCAGCGCGGCCTTCAGCAGACGCTTTGTCATCGCAATGCGGCGATCCTCTTTTTTCTCCATGGCAGCCTCCTAAAAATGAATTTTTTTTGAACCCTCAACATTTCCCAACGGTGTGTTGATTTTTATTCCATACCGAAAGAACTGTCGGTTGAATAATCAACATGTGTTCATCATAATGAAACAAACGGAAAAAGTCAAGAAGGGTAATGCGCCATGAAAAAGCTTGCAGAGTTTCTTATAAACCGCCGCCGCGTTCTCACTGCCGTCATGCTTGCGCTGACGGCAGTTTGTGCTGTTCTCGCGCTGCGCGTTCCGATCAACCGGGATCGGACAAAATATCTTGCGGACAGCTCCGAAATGAAGCAGGGGCTTTCCATTATGGAGGACGTCTTCCCTGAGTCCGACGAGACGGCGTCGATCCGCGTGATGTTCGATGATCTGACCGCCGATCAGATATCCGAAATCAAAGCGCAGCTGGAAGCTATACCGAACGTAAGCGGCGTCGCGTACGAAGCCGGCAGCGAGGAATACAATAAGGACAATCACACGCTCTTCGTCGTGAACAGCCGGTACGATTACGACACCGACGAGGAGCACGCGATCGAAGCCGCTATCGAAGAGGGCTTCTCCGGCTATACGATGGCGTATGAGAATAACGATGTCCCGGCAACGGAGCTTCCGCTCTGGGTCGTCGTTCTTGCGCTGACGCTCGCCGTTATCATTTTGCTGGTCATGTCCGATTCATGGCTGGACCCCGTGCTGTTTCTCGTCACCATCGGCGTCGCCGTCGTGCTCAACATGGGAACGAACATCCTGTTTCCGTACGTCGATGAGATGACCGCAACGGTCGGGCCCATTTTGCAGCTCGTGCTCTCCATGGACTATTCCATCATTTTGATGAATCGCTACCGGCAGGAAAAGGTCACGCACAGCGACAAGGTTTCTGCCATGAAAACGGCGCTCGCCGGTTCGGTTTCCTCCATCGCCTCCAGCTCGCTTACCACGGTCGTGGGATTGCTGGCGCTCGTGTTTTTGAGCTTCAAGCTCGGGCCGGAGCTCGGCATCGTGCTGGCCAAGGGCGTATTCATCAGTATGCTCTGCGCCTTCACCGTCCTCCCCGCGATGATCCTTGCAATGGACCCGCTGCTGGAAAAGACGAGAAAAAAATCGCCGCATGTTCCGATGGCGCGCTTCTCAAGGCTCAGCTATAAGACGAGATACGCCATGCCCGCCGTTTTTGCCGCGCTTTTTATCGCTTCCTTTATATTGCAGGGCTATACGCAGATCGTCTTCACGGAGGAAAACGACGACCCGCTGGCGAATGTGTTCCCGAAGAAGAACACCGTTGCGGTGGTTTACCGCAACGAGGACGAAGCGAAAATCGACAGCGTCATCTCCGAACTGGAAAAGGACGAGCGGGTTTCCGATATTCTCGGCTATGCCAACACGCTCGGCAAGGAGATGACCGCCGAGGACATGGGCAAGGCCGTCGCCGAATTGAGCGACGATGCGGAGCCCATCGGCGATAACCTCCTCCGTATGCTCTATTTCATCGCGGAGGACGGGAAAATGCCCGTGATAACGGCGTCTGACTTTATTAATTTTATAACCGACACCGTTCTTCCGGACAAAACCATCGGCAAGCACCTTGACGCCGCGCTGCGGGACAACGCGGAGCAGTTCCGAACGCTTGCCGACCGCACGCGCCTGACCACCGCGATTTCCGTTGACGAAATGGCGGAGCTCTTCGGCATAGACCGGGAGCGTGTCGAGAAGCTCTATCTCTACTATACGATCCAAAACGGCGTTGCGGACAGCGGCACAATGACGCTGCCGGTCTTTGTGGATTATGTGCTCAATTCCGTGGCGGCAAACGAAACCTACGGCTCGATGGTGAGCGCCTCGGCAATTGCTTCCCTCCGGCAGCTGCAAACCTATACGAATACCAATACCGTTCTGGCGGCGCGCAGCGCGGCCGATCTGGCCGCGCTGATCGGGGCGGACGAGAGCACGGTGAATACCGTGTTTATTCTCGATAACGCGGGCGACGTCAGCGCGCAAACTATGAGTCTGCCCGAATTCAGTTCGTTTTTGTGCGGCAGCCTGCTGCAGGATGCGCTGTTCAGCACATATTTTGACGATGCCGCCAAGGCGCAGGCGCAGACGATGGACGCGCTGGTGCAGCTTGCCGTGTCCGGGCAGGGGCTGACCCCCGACCAGATGGCGCAGACGCTGGGGATGGACGCGGAAAGCGTTTCCAAGCTGTACAGCCTCTACTTTTCCGCCGATCCCACGTTCCAGAAGGAGGCGGCCGCCATGACGATGACGCTTACCGACTTTCTCCCGCTGCTGAAGGCCAACGCCCCCGCCGAGCAGCAGGCGCAGCTTGCCCAAACGGAGCAGCTTGTGAATCTTGCCGTTTCCGGGCAGGCGTTGGACGCGGAAACCATGGCGGGCGTGACGGGGATGACCACGGAGAATGTCGCGGGGCTTTATCTGATGAGCGGCACGGAGGCAATGACGCTTCCGGACTTTCTTTCCGCCGCGCTGACACAGGCGCCCGACAACGCCGGCTTGCAGCAGATGAACCAGCTCGTACAGCTCGCTGTTTCCGGGCAGGCGCTGGACGCTTCTTCCCTTGCCTCCGTGTTCGGGATGGATACCGCGCAGGTCTGCCAGATATTCGCGCTTGTGCTGGCAGGGCAGAAAACGGTGGCTCTTGCCGATTTCTCCGCATTTCTCGTCAACTCCGTGCTGACGAACGCGGCCTACGCCGGAGCTTTTTCCGAGGAGCAGGCGGCGCAGCTTCGCCGGCTGGATTCCATCGCGCAGCTCGCGGTTTCCGGCACACCGCTTGACGCCGGGACGCTGGCACAGCTGTTCGACACGGACACGGATACGATCACGATGGCATTCCGCCTGTACTTCGGCAGGGATATCAGCCAAAAAACAATGTCGCTGAAGGCGTTTACCGACTTTGCTCTGTCCGATCCTCTTGTGAGCGGAATGATGGACGCCTCCACGCTCGGCCGCATTCAGTTTTTGCAGGCGATTCTGAACGCCGCGATAAACGGAACGGCGTTCACCTCCGCAAGACTTGCCTCGTTCCTGGGCATGGATCCGGCGCAGACGGAACAGCTGTATATCCTCCGTATGGGGGAAAACGGCGGTACGGACTCATGGACGATCTCTCCGCGCTCGTTTGTAGCCTTTGCCGCGACGGACGTGCTCGGCGACGCAGAGCTTGCAAAGCAGATCGATGAAAAAACCGCGGAGGAGCTTCGGCAGGGTCATACGCTGATTGAGGCCGTCGTTTCGGAAAAAGCTTACACCGCCGGCGAAATGACCGCGCTCCTTTCCTCTCTGACGGACGAGGTGACCGAAAACGAGACGGAGATCCTTTATCTCCTTTACGGAGGCGTGAATGACGCCGATCCCACGGAAAAAATGACGATTGTGGAGCTCTTTGATCTGCTCTGCGACAAAATGATGAACGACGGGCGCTTTGCGGAGTATTTCGACGGAGAAACAAAAAAGGAGATCCTCGACGGCAAGGCGGAGCTGGAGGACGCCGTCGCGCAGATGAGAGGCAAAGCCTACGCAAGAATGGTCGTCACCTCCGATTATCCGGACGAGTCTCCGGAAACATCGGACTATGTAACCCGTATCGATATGCTCTGCCGGGAAAATCTCAGTGAATACTATCTGGTGGGCAACTCCGTTATGGTCAGCGAGATGGACCGCGCCTTTGACAGCGAATACCGGATGATCTCCCTGATCACCGCGATCTCCGTATTTCTTGTTGTGCTCATCGCGTTCCGCCATCCGATCCTTCCGCTGATCCTCACGCTTCTCGTGCAGTGCGGCGTATTTATCACCGTAACGGTCATCGGAGCCTACAGCGGCTCGATCTATTATCTTGCGCTGCTGATCGTACAGAGTATTCTCATGGGCGCAACGATCGACTACGGCATTGTGTTCTGTAATTTCTATATGGACAGTCGAAAAACCATGGACGTGACCGACGCGCTGCGCGCGGCGTACGAAGGCTCCATCCACACCATCATGACCTCCGGCTCCATCCTTGTGCTGGTGCTTGCCGCGCTCGGGATCCTTGTATCCTCGCCGATGATCTCCGATGTGAGCACCACGCTGTCCATTGGCGCGCTTGTCGCCATGCTGCTGATCCTTCTGGTTCTGCCCGGCATGACGGTTTGCTGCGACAGACTCATAAACAGAAAAAAGACCGAAGAAAAGACAAAAACGCCGTAAACCGCGGCAAAAAAGAAAACCGGCGGCGGGAGAACGAACTCTCCTCGCCGCCGGTTTGCGTTTTTTTATTGTGCCGGAAGCTCCACGGCAAAGACGGTGCCGCGCTCCGAGCTTTCCTCCACCCGAACGGAGCCGCCGTGCAGACCGGCAATTTCCCACACCAGCGAAAGCCCGAGACCCACGCCGCCGTATTCACGGCTGCGGGATTTGTCCACGCGGAAGAAGGGCTGGAAGATGCTCCGCCGGAATTCCTCCGGGATGCCGCTGCCGGTATCCGCCACGCGGATGTGCAGCATTTTGTCCTCCTGTGCCACGGAAATGCGCACCGACCCATCGGGGCGGTTGTACTTGACGGCGTTTTCCGCCAGATTGAAAAGCATTCGGTAGATCAGCGCGTCGCTCCCGATCATAACGCCGTCGCCCTCCCGTTCGAGCGCGATACCGTTCTTCTCCGCCAGCGGCGCGAGATCCGTGAAGATCTCCTCGATCATCGGCGCGAGCTGGATCTGCTCGTTCCGCGCCACCTGCTGCAAATTGCTCATCTCCAGCAGCGTCTTGGTCATTTGCGTCAGCCGCTCCGTCTGCTCCCGCAGCAGAGAGAGAAACTCCGCCGTCTCCGGCAGTACATCGGGATGCTCGGCGGAAAAGAGCTCCAGCTGCGCCTGCATCAGCGCCAGCGGCGTGCGCAGCTCGTGGGCGGCGTTGCCGGTAAACTGCCGCTGCGCGGCAAAGGCATTGTTCAGCCGCTCCAGCATCTGGTTGAAGGAGCGGCTGAACTGCCGGAACTCCGGCAGCACGTCCTCGTCGATCTTCATATCCGCGAGATTGTTCAGCTGCACCTTCTCCACCTGCGAGGCAAAGCTGCGCAGAGGCTTGAGCGCGCGGCCGCTGACGAAATACGCCAAAACGCCGCTCAGCACCGTCACCGCCGCCGTGATATACCAGTTCGTTGTGCAGAAAGACGTCTTCGCGCCGTGTATGACAATGGTCACATCCTCGTTCATTCCAGCAAGCTCCGGATCGAAAAACGCCGGATCGCCTTCCACGGCGGCGCTGCCGTAATCCTGAATGAAGCTGCCGATGGAGTCCATATAGTGCAGCCCGGAGGCGCAGAGCAGCAGTTTCATGGAAACGCAGGCCGCGCCGATGAGCAACACGGTCAGCAGCGTGATGCGCCACTGCAAAGAAAGCCGCTTCATGCGTCCTCCCCTCCCATCAGATACCCCTCGCCGATGCGGTTGCGGATGGGGTCGCAGCCCAGCGCGGCGCGCAGCTTTTTGCGCAGAGCGGAGATATGCACCCGGATGGAGTTGCTGAAATTGTCCACGCTGTTGTCCCAGACGTGATCCATCAGCTCCTCTTGACTCACCGGCCGCCCCTGATGCACCATCAGATATTCCAAAATCCCCGTCTCCTTGCGGGTGAGCGTCAAGGCCTGCCCGTTGACGGCGGCGGTGCGCGAGCGCGTATCAAAGGTCAGCGCCCCGCAGGTCAATATCACATCCCGCTGCGTAAACTGCCGCAGCGTAAGACTGCGGATGCGCGCCTCCAGCTCCGCAAGATGAAAGGGCTTTGCCAGATAGTCGTTGGCCCCCGCGTCCAGCCCCTCGACCTTATCCTCCACCTCTCCGCGGGCGGAGAGAATCAGCACCTTCGTCTCCCGGTCTGCCTGCCGCAGGGTGCGCAGCACCGTCATGCCGTCCTTCCCCGGCAGATTCAGATCCAGCAGCACCAGATCGTACCGCTCCGTGCCGAGCAGCTCCAGCGCTTTTTCTCCGTCAAAGCAGTAATCCACGCTGTACGCCAGCCGCCGCAGGCTGCGCACAATGGTTTCGCACAGCGCGCGCTCATCCTCAATTACCAAAAGGTGCATCAAAAGCCTCCTGTTTCTTTTTCGTTTGATCTAATAATATCAGGGATGGATAAGATTTGTGTTAAGTTTTGATTCTTAACGGGGAATTTAACTGCCCTGCGCTATGATAGTGGCAGAAAACGGAAGGAGAGTTGTTCATGAGCCACAGAGAAAAAGCGGCCTTGCAGGTTTTCCTGCTGCTTGCCGGCGTTGCCATGGTGTGCTTCGGCGTCTGGCGGGGCGAATCGGCGGCGGTGCTGAGCAAGGCAATCAAACTATGTCTGGAGTGTGTAGGTATTGGGTAAAAAGAATTTGAGCGTCTCGCAGCTTCTGGCCCGCTTCCGGGGCTGGATACAGGCGGGGGCAACGCTGCTGACCAATCTGCACCTGCCCAACTTCCTCAAGGGCAGCCTGTATCAGGGCGCGGGGAAAACCGTCTGCGTGCCGGGGCTGAATTGCTACTCCTGCCCGGCCGCCTCCGGTGCGTGCCCCGTCGGGGCGTTTCAGGCGGTGGTGGGGTCGTCAAAGTTCAGCTTCTCTTATTATATCACAGGAATCCTCATCCTGCTCGGCGTTTTGCTCGGCCGATTGATCTGCGGCTTTTTGTGTCCCTTCGGATGGTTTCAGGAGCTGCTGCACAAGATCCCGACGAAAAAGCTCTCCACAAAAAAGCTCAAGCCGCTGACATATCTCAAATACGCCGTTTTGCTGGTCATGGTCGTTCTGCTGCCGGCGTTCCTTGTGAACGACGTGGGAATGGGCGATCCTTACTTCTGCAAGTATCTCTGCCCGCAGGGCGTGCTGGAGGGGGCGATCCCGCTGTCTCTTGCCAATGCCGGCATTCGGGCGGCGCTGGGAAAGCTGTTCACATGGAAGCTCTGCGTGCTGATTTCGGTAGTCGTGCTGAGCGTGCTTTTTTACCGCCCGTTCTGCAAATGGCTCTGCCCGCTGGGCGCGTTCTACGCCTTGCTGAACAAGGTATCGCTTTTCCAGATGAAGGTAGATGGGAACAAATGCGTCTCCTGCGGGAAATGCGCCAGAGCCTGCAAGATGGATGTGGATGTGACGAAGACGCCCAACCATACCGAGTGCATCCGCTGCGGAATGTGTGTCCGCGCCTGTCCCACAAACGCCGTGAGCTTCCGCTTTGGCTTCGGAACGGGCGAGCAGAATATACCGGGTACAATAAATCAAATAAAACAAAAAACGGAGGAAACAAAATGAACGTCAAGAAAAGTATTGCGCTGCTGCTGGCAGTGATGATGGTGCTGTCTCTGGCCGCGTGCGGCGCAAAGGGTGAGACAGGCAGCGGCGACGCCATGACCGGAGAGCCCAAAAACGCCGAGGAAGCTGTCGCCATGCACAAGGAGCTGATGGCGCAGGAAAACGCGATCCTCTCGGAAAACACCGCGCTTTGGGAAAAGGTTTTCATGGCGGCCGACAAGAGCATGACCATGCAGGAGGACGGCAAAAACTACGGTGACTTCCTGCTGGACACCATCGAATCCGCCAAGGACCAGTTTACGGCGGACGAGCTGAAGCTGATCCGCGGCGAGGCGGAAAAGATCCGCGACATTGAAAGCAAGCTCACCATGATCGAGAAAAAGTACCCCGAGGCGGCGCAGGAATCCCTTGACGGCGCCATGAGCGTGCCCGCAGACGGCAGCATGAACATCTCCGGCGACACCAGCATGCTCCCCGATAACAGCAGCGATAACAGCAGCATGCAGAAATTCCCCTCCTTTGTGGGCAAGGATCTGGACGGGAACGATGTGACGAGCGACGAGCTTTTTTCCGGCAGCGCCGTTACGGTTGTCAACTTCTGGTTCACCACCTGCGGCCCGTGCGTGGGTGAGCTGGGCGAACTGGAAGCGCTGAGCAAGGAGCTCGCCGAAAAGGGCGGCTCTCTCATCGGCATCAACTCCTTCACATTGGATGGCGACGAAGCGGCGATCTCTGATGCAAAGGATGTGCTGATGAAGAAGGGCGCGACCTATCAGAATGTGTACTTCGCTTCCGACAGCGAGGCCGGCATGTTCACCGCAAACATCTTCGCTTACCCCACCACCTATGTGGTTGACCGCAGCGGCAACATCGTGGGCGATCCCATCGTGGGCGCCGTCACCAGCAAGGCGCAGATGGAAACGCTGCAGAAGCTCATCGACCAGACTCTGGCCGCCGATATGGGCTGACAAACGGATTTATCTCCTCAGAAAGGAGGACTTCACCATGTATCGGAGAGCATTGCCCCTTCTGCTCACCGCGGTGCTGCTGCTGAGCGGCTGCGCTGCCGGGCAGAAGAATATGCCGAAGAAAACGGACGAGAAGGAAATGACCGGACAGTCCTCTGATATGTCCGGTGAAGGAATCATGTATATGGATACCACGGAAAACGTCATATATCTGGCGGGCGGCTGCTTCTGGGGCATGGAGCACCTGATGCAGTCCATCCCCGGCGTCATCGATGCGCAGAGCGGCTATGCCAACGGCACCTGCGAGGCGGACGCCGATTATCGGACCGTCTGCAAAGGGAACACCGGCTTCCGGGAGACCGTGCGGGTGGAGTATGACCCCGGGCAGGTGAGTCTCGACGCCCTGCTGCTGGCCTACTTCTATGTGATCGACCCCACGGTGGAGAACCGGCAGGGCAACGACCGGGGCAGCCAGTATCAGACCGGCGTCTACTACACCAACGAAAGCGCGAAGGAGACGGTGGAGCGCATCGCGGAGATCGAGCGGGGACGCAGCAAAAAGTTCTTCGTGGAGATCGGCCCGCTCAAGAACTACTATCCCGCCGAGGAGTACCACCAGGACTATCTGGAGAAGAATCCGAAAGGCTACTGCCATATCCCCAAGGCCGAGATGGAGCTTTTCTCCAGACTGCGTATCGATCCGGGCGACTACCAAAAGCCCGCCGCGGAATCCATCCGGGACAAGCTGACGGAGGAGCAGTACCGCGTCACTCAGGAGAGCGGCACGGAGCGCCCCTTCAGCAATGAGTTCTGGAACCAGTTCGAGAAGGGCATCTATGTGGACATCGTCACCGGCGAGCCGCTCTTTTCCTCCACGGACAAGTTTGAGAGCGGCTGCGGCTGGCCCGCCTTTACCAAGCCCATCGAGGAGCCTGCCGTGGTGGAGCTGGAGGATCTGAGCCACGGCATGCGCCGCACGGAGGTTCGCAGCCGTGCCGGGGATTCACACCTTGGCCATGTGTTCACCGGCGACCCGGAATCCCCCAACGGCGTGCGCTACTGCATCAACAGCGCTTCTCTCCGCTTCGTGCCCTACGCGAAGATGGAGGCCGAGGGGTACGGATACCTGCTGGATCTGTTTGAGAAATGATTTCAGGTGCATACACATCAAGCGAAAAGCTCAGACGGCTGATCTTCAAAAGAACAGCCGTCTGAGCCTGTCGAATAACCCGGCTGTGCATTAAGCGGCAGCCGGGTTTCTCGACAGGCTGCGTCAAGACCACCGGCACAGCCGGTGGTCTTGATTGTTAAATGCGGGAATTCCGGCGGTTTTTACAATTTTTCATATTGCATGCGTTTCAGACGCTGTGATATACTGACAATGGAGGAAAACCAAATCGGGAACAGAAAACGGGGAGGAAAAACGAAATGAAGTTCAAAAAGCCGCTCTCTCTGCTGCTCGCCGCAGTGCTGCTCTGCGCGTTCGCCGTGCCGCTGCTGGAAACCCCTGCGCTCGCTGCCGATAAAGAAATACACGAGGTCGCTACCGTCGGAGTATACAAATGGATCACGATCACAGCCGAGAACGGCGGGGAGGATGTAGTTGTCACGAATGTCGTGCAGACCGGCGGTAAGCTGCCGCCCGGTATGTCACTGGGCAAGAATCAGGACGTGTCCTGCCTTGTCGGCACGCCGACAACTCCCGGCACTTACATATTGACCGGCGAGACACACTACGAAGATGACGCAGCCTCCTGGAAGTACACATGGTCTGTGCGGTTGTTTGGCGATGTCGCAGCTACTCCGACGCCAACGCCGACAACGGTGCCCACAACGGCGCCGACAGCGGCCCCAACGACCGGCACGACGACCGCACCGACGAACACCCCGACGCCGACGAATACTCCGGCGCCGACTGCCGGAGCGCCGATCATTACGAAGCAGCCGACGAAGGAGACTGTGGAGGTCGGCGGCAGCGCAACGTTTGTGGCAAACGCCACCGGCTGGGCGTGGTGCGCGTGGCGCTTTCTGAGTCCCGACGGCAAGACCGAGGTCATTTTCGACGTGACCGCCGATAAATTCCCCGGTCTTACGATCACCGGCGGTAACAGCACGACGATGTATCTTACGAATATTCCCATGGAGCTGAACGGCTGGAAGGCGGTCTGCCTCTTCAGCAGCGCAACGAATCTCTGGACCTATACCGACGGCACGGCGGTCATCACCGTGAATGCCGCCGCAACGCCCACGCCGTCTCCGACACCGGAGCCGACGGCAACGCCGGAGCCGACAGCGACGCCCACGCCGACGGAAGCCCCCACGCCCACACCGACCGCCGTTCCGGCGGCCGTCGTTGAAACGCCGACTCCGTCGCCCGAGCCGACCCCGGAGCCGAAAAAGGGCGGCCTGCTGTCCGGCGGCAAAGCACTCCCGATCGTCCTTGCTGCGGTTGCTGTGCTGCTCCTCGGCGGAGGCATCACGGCGGGAGTACTGCTTGTGCGGAAAAAGAAACAGCGCGAGGAATACGAACGTCAGGAGCGCCGGAGACAGCGCGCTTCTGCGGCGGCTGCCGGAACGGCGGCCTCCCGACGCTCCGCGCCCGCGGCTGAATGGGTCTGCCCGATCTGCGGTACCGTGAACAAAGGAAAGTTCTGCAGTGAGTGCGGCGGGGGAGAGCCCAAGAATCACGTCTGAGTCTCGCACGGCAGACCGCCGGGCGGACGGCTTCGGCCGAAAGCTTTGCGGCGCGCAAAAGAGACCGGAAAAGTCAGACAATTTATTCAAGCTGCCGAAAGGGCTTGCTGCCTTGAAGAACAGACGGCAAACCCTTTCGCGCTGCCCGGATTCTGCGGCTGCTGCCGTGACCCGTTTCCGGTTTGGCGAGCCGTTCCCGCCATGCACGGCAGCAAATTAAATATTAATTTCAGACAAATGTCCCGCATAGAAAAAGATAGGGAGAGGATGCCGCCTTGAAGAAGAAAGTTCTTACTCTGTTTGCTGTGCTGCTCTGCGCGCTCGTCGTGCTGAACGTCACGGCTCTCGCCGATTTCGGCGATTTTTCCGGCAGCTCGGACTATGATTTCAGCTACGATTACAGCGATAACGACAGCAGCTGGTCATCCTCGAGCAGCAGCTCCGGAAGCAGTTACTACGATGATGACGGATATGTATCCGGCGACGCCAACCCTACGCGGATCCTTATAATGGCGCTGATCGTAGTGGTGGCGATCGTGTATTCTATGAGGACGAAAATGAAAAACAACAGCACGTCTAAGAAAGCGACCGCCCAGTGCGCCGAGCGTGCCGAGAGCCGCGCCAACCGCGCTGCGCTCACGCCCATCGGCGAATATACGAAGATCGATCCGAACTTTAACGCGGCGGCGCTGTGCGAAAAGGCGTCGAATCTCTATGTGCAGATGCAGAACGGCTGGACAGCGAAGAACATCGAGTCGCTGCGGCCGTACTTCACCGACGCGCTCTTCACGCAGATGGAGCGCTCGCTGCAGGGGTATGCGCAGCGCGGCGAGACGAACGTCGTCGAGCGCATCGCGGTGCTGGATGTGACGCCGCTCGGCTTCCACCAGACCGGCGGCGAGGACCATATCCTTCTCCGGCTGCGCACGCGCATCACGGATTACACCGTGAACGACGGCACGCAGCAGATCGTCCGCGGCAGCCGCGATCAGGAAAAGTTCATGACCTACGAATGGGATCTGCTGCGCCCGACCGGCACGCAGACGAACGCCGAGAGCGGCGAGACAAAGCGCATCACCTGCCCGGGCTGCGGCGCGCCGCTCGACGTGAACGCGAGCGCGCGGTGCCCGTACTGCGGCACGGTGATCCAGCAGCAGGCACAGGACTGGGTCATCAGCGCCATTCGAGGGATCAAGCAGCAGACGCTGTAAAAACCGGATCAAAGGAGCCACGGCGAACGGGATGCGCTGTGTGATCGCGCCCCGGGTTCGGCTGGATCCGGCCGCTCTGCCTGGTCATCAAAAAATACTCCCTGCCGCATGGGCGGCCTCCTGTGTATATAGTATTGGAAAAAAGATGAGCCAGACGGATGAGTTTCATCCGTCTGGCTCTGCGGCATTCTGGAGTTATGCGGGATATTTCATCAAATGTTTTCCTGCCGGATGATCTCGCGGCCCATGAGCACGCCCATGACAGAGGCCATCATCAGCCCGCGCGTCCAGCCGGACGAGTCGCCGAGGCAGTGGAGATGGCGGATGTTCGTGTTGAGATCGGCGTCCATCTTTACACGGTTGGAGTAGAACTTCAGCTCGGGGGAGTAGAGCAGCGTTTCGTACGAGGCAAAGCCCGGCACGACCTGATCGACGGCCTTGATGAAGTTGATGATGTTCGTCATGCTGCGGTAGGGCATCGCGGCGGTGATGTCGCCGGCGACGGCGTCGGGCAGCGTCGGACGGACATTCGACTGCGCGAGCTCCTTTTCCCAGGTGCGCTTGCCGTCGAGAATGTCGCCGTAGCGCTGCACGAGGATGTGGCCGTTGGCGAGCATGTTCGTGAGCTCACCGACCTTCTGCGCGTAGCTGATGGGCTGGTTGAACGGCACGGAGAAGTTGTGCGAGCAGAGAATGGAGAGGTTCGTGTTCGGGCTCTTCACTTCCTTGAACGAGTGGCCGTTCACGACGGCGAGACCGTTGTCGTAATTCTCCTGCGAAACAAAGCCGCCGGGATTCTGGCAGAACGTGCGGACCTTGTTTTTGAACGGCGCGGGATAGCCGATGAGCTTGGACTCATAGAGCACCTCGTTGACGGTCTCCATGATCTCATTGCGTACCTCGACGCGCACACCGATATCCACGGTGCCGGGCTGGTGGGCGATGCCGTGCTCGGCGCAGAGCGTTTCAAGCCAGTCCGCACCGCGGCGGCCCGTGGCGACGATCGTGCGCCCGGCTTCGATCTCGCGCTCCTCTTTGCCGTTGGAGATGACGCCGCCGAGACAGGTCTCGTCTTTGAGACGGAGATCAAGGCACTCCCAGCCGAAGATCAGCTCCACGCCGTTCTCGGCGAGATAGCGCTCAATGGCAAGGTAAATGCCCTGGGCCTTCTCGGTACCCATGTGGCGGATCGGGCAGTCCACAAGCTTGAGACCGGCCTGAATGGCGCGGCGGCGGATGTCCTTCACCTTGTCGGGATCGCTGATGCCCTCAATGTGGGTGTCCGCGCCGAATTCCAGATAGATGGAGTCGGCGTAGTCGATGGTCTCCTGCGCGAGCCTTTCGCCGACGAGCGTCGGCAGATCGCCGCCGACCTCATGGGAGAGGGAGAGCTTGCCGTCGGAGAAAGCGCCCGCGCCGGAAAAGCCGGTCGTGATGTGGCAGTAGGGCTTGCAGTTCATGCACCGGCCGGTCTCGGCCTTGGGGCAGTGGCGCTTCTCGACGCTCTGGCCTTTTTCCACGAGCGTGATGTGGCCCTTGTAGCCCTTGCGGATGAGCTCCAGGGCGGTGAATATGCCGGCAGGACCGGCGCCGATGATCAGAATATCCGTTTTCATGCTTCAACCTTCACATTCTCTATGCCGTGCTTCTCAAACTCGGCAAAGTATTCTTCCATGCGCGCGTTCAGCTCCTCCGCGTCGTCCTGGCTGATCTGCTCGGCGCTCATGTCGCGCCGCGCGAGTTCCTCGGCCAGAATGTCGTAGAAAACGGCGTCCTCATAGTCGGCGATCGCCTCATGGATGCCGCCTTCCTCGTACGCGCGGGAGGGATACGAGTGGCCGCGCCAGCGCTGAACGAGCGCGCGCATCCCGTGCTCCGGGCAGAGGGAAAAGAGCTTTTCCTCGAGATTGTCATAGTCCTCAAACCGGTCATCATCCCGGCAGGAATTGAGAATCCAGTTCCCGATGTACACCATGTCCAGAAGCCGCCGGAATTCCTTTTCCGTCAGTTCAAGCTGCATTACGATCCACTCCTCTCTGTGAACATACATTGACATCATATTATAACAATAAATCCGGGAAATTGCTATACAATTTTTCACTTGTCATCGAAGACGTTTTCGCATATAATCTATAAACCAAATGCCGGGGAGACCGGTGTGTCGGGAGTGAATGTCATGCGAATGAAAGACGTTATCATATCGGTCACCGGCGTGCAGCAGGGCGTGAACGGCCCCGATGCCATGGAGCTCGTCACGGCCGGACAGTACGGCCAGGACGAGAAGGAAACGCTGCTCACCTGGCAGGAGAGCGAGCTCACCGGCATGGAGGGGACGAAAACGTCGCTTTGCGTGCAGCCGCGCAGCGTTGTGCTCTCGCGCGAAGGGACGCTCAACACCCGCATGGAGTTTGAGGAGGGGCGCAAGCGCTATTTCCTGTACGAAACGCCGTTCGGCTCGGCGACGATGGGGCTGAACACCCGGCGCATCGTCAACCGTCTCGGCGCGCACGGCGGCGAGATCGAGATCGATTACAGCGTGGATATGGACGATACGATCGTCGGCCGCAACCGGTTTTTCATCCGCGTGCAGGAGCCGCGCCCGAGCCATATCAGCGATGTCACATATCCCAATTGAGTGATCCTTATGAAGCCTCCCTTGTGCAAAGGGAGGTGGCAAACCCGAAGGGTTTGACGGAGGGATTGCAAACTGCGCTTTTGGCAAAATGACAATCCCCCAGTCAGCCTTCGGCTGCCAGCCCCCTTTACACAAGGGGGCCCTTTTATGTTGTGCCCCAGCGGAAGCTGGGGCATTTTTATAAATGCAGTACGTTGACGCAGAACGCCGCGGCGAGGAACCCCGCAAGATCGGCGCACAGCGCCGCGGGGACGGCGTGGCGCGTTTTGCGCACGCCCGCCGCGCCGAAGTAGACGGAGAGAACGTAAAATGTCGTCTCCGTTGAGCCAAGCATGACCGCCGCGGTGCGCCCGGCGGGGGAGTCTGCGCCGCACGCGGTGAAAATATCCCCGGCCACGGCAAGCGCGCCGCTGCCGCTCATCGGGCGCAGCAGCATGAGCGGCACGGTCTCCGCCGGAATGCCGAGAAAGGAGAGCGCGGGCCGCAGCAGCGCCGTGAATGCGTCGATCGCGCCCGAAGCGCGCAGCGCGCCGACCGCCGGGAGCAGACATACGAGCACCGGCGCAATGCGCCCCACGGTGCGAAGCCCTTGGAGAGCGCCGTCGGTGAGAGCGGAAAAAACGTCCGTTCCGCGAAAGAGCGCGTATCCTCCAACGCCCACGGCGAGCAGCGCGGGGAGAAGCTGAAAAAGCATTTTCATGGCGCTCTCCGGAAAAGCCGCTCGGCGAGCAGCCCCGCGGCCACGCCCGCCGCAGACGATATCCACACCGCGGGCAGAATATCGAACGCGTTTTCCGCGCCGCAGGCCGAGCGCAGCGCCGCGGCGGTCGTCGGGAGGAGCTGGATGGACGCGGTGTTGAGTACGGCGAGACGGCACAGCTCGTCGGACGCCGCCTCTCCGCCGGAGAGCGCGTGCAGCCGCTGCGCGGCGCGGATGCCGGCAGGCGTGGCGGCATTGCCGAGCCCGAGCAGATTTGCGCTCATGTTGCAGGAAAGCTCCCCGGCCAGCTCCGGATCGCTCCGGGACGAGGGGAACAGCCGTCCCAACACCGGGCGCAGCGCGCGGGAGAGCTTTTCGGTCAGTCCCGAGCGCTCCATGACCTCGAGAAGGGCGCTGTAGAAGATCATCGGCCCGGCGAGCGAGAGCGTGAGCTCCACGGCGCTCTCCGCGCCCTGCACCGCCGCCGCCCCGACCGTACCCGCCGAGCCGGTGAGCGCGCCGAAAACGACCGACACAAAAAGAAGGATGACCCAGACGTACGACATAGCCATGGCGATACCTCGACCGGAAAAAATTACCAATAAAAAACGGGGCAGCTGCATCTTGCAATTTCGTATCGGCCAGTATAGAATTTTGTCGAAAAGAGTATTTAGGTAAGGGGTGTGCGGATCTATGAAATCAACGGGGATCGTCCGTCGGATCGACGATCTGGGACGAGTGGTACTGCCGATCGAACTGCGCCGGACGCTGGATCTGGAGGTGCGCGATCCGGTGGAGATTTTTATCGAGGGCGACGCCATCGTCCTTCGGAAGTACGACGCTGCGTGCCTGTTCTGCGGCGCGACGCGCGAGCTTCTCTCCTACCGGGGAAAGCAGATCTGCCGGAGCTGTCTTCGCCGGCTTCGGGAGGAAACAAACGAATAAATAAGGCTGCCGCATACAAAGCATATGCGGCAGCCCTTTTTGTATACCTATACCCGAAAACCACGCGCCTAACGCGCGGTTTCGGGTATACAAAAAAGAGGCTGCCCCGTGTGGGACAGCCTCTGAAGTATGTATCCGGGTAGCGTCGATCAATAAAGCGAGGCGATCACATCCACGCATTTCTCGATGCCGAGCGAGCCGGAGTCGAGGATGATGTGGTAGTGGTTCATGTTGCCCCATTCGAGATCGGTGTAGAACTGATAATAGAGCGCGCGGCGCTTGTCCTTGTCGCGCAGACGCTTTTCGGTCGGCTCCTCGGTCTCGCCGTATTTTTCCACGATGCGCTTGGCGCGCTTTTCAAAGTCGGCATGGACGAACACCTTGAGAAGATCGGCACTGCCTTCGAGAATGGCGTCGGCGCAGCGGCCGACGATCACGCAGTTTTCCTTCTGGCCGAGCTCAAGAATGATGCGGCGCTGGATCGCCCAGAGATAGTCCTGATTGGACGGCACGCCGAACGAGCGCACCGAGGAGAACGCCGCCGCCGTCCAGCTGCTGTGGGAGGCGTATTCGCTCTCGTTGGTGATGTATTCCTTGGAAAGCCCGCTCTCTTCGGCCAGCCGGTCGATCAGCTCATGGTCATAGCAGGGGATGCCGAGCCGATCGGCGACTTCCTTGCCGATGGTGCGCCCGCCGCTGCCAAACTCACGTCCGATGGTGATGATGCGTTTCTTTTCCATAAAAACAGCCTCCTTATAACCGGTAGGTGGTGAATTTCTGTATTCGTATTATAGCACGTTTCTTTGCCGGGGAAAAGCAAAAATTACTCTTCCGCGCCGGTTTCTTTTTCGCGCACGAGCGCGGCGTGGTAAAGATCGTTTCGGCTCTGTCCCGTCTCGGCGGCGGCGCGCTTGGCCGCGTCCTTGAGCTTCATGCCCCCGGCGCGGTATTCCTCCACGAGCGCGAGCGCATCCTCGAGCGGGAGGCGCGGCCCCTTTTCGACCGGCGCGCCGCGGATGACGAGAACAAATTCCCCGCGAGGCCGCTCGGCGCGGTATTTTTCAAGCGCTGCGCCGATCGTCGTGCGGACGATCTCCTCGTGCAGCTTCGTGAGCTCGCGCCCGAGCGCAATGTCCCGGTCGCCGAGCACATCGTAAAGATCGCCGAGCGTTTCCGCGAGCTTGTGCGGTGCTTCGTAAAGGACGATCGTCCTGTGTTCGTGCCGCAGCGTTTCGAGATGCTCCTTCCTTGACTTGTTCGATGTGGAGAGAAAGCCTTCAAACGTGAACCGCTGCGTCGGCAGGCCGGACATGGCGAGCGCCGTGATGACCGCGCTCGGCCCCGGGGCCGCCGATACCGTGATGCCGTGCTCCCCGCACAGCCGCACCAGCTCCTCGCCGGGGTCGGAGATCGCGGGCATACCCGCGTCGGAGACAAGCGCGCAGCTCTCCCCTCCGAGCAGCCGGGGGAGGATGACGGCGGCGCTTTCCACCTTGTTGTGCTCATAATAGCTGATGAGCGGGCGGCGGATGCCGAAGTGGTTGAGGAGCTTTAATGTGACGCGCGTATCCTCCGCGGCGATGAAGTCCACGCTTTTGAGCGTTTCGATCGCGCGGGGGGAGAGATCGTTCAGATTGCCGATGGGCGTTCCCACCAGATACAATGTTCCGGCCATAAAGATTATGCCTCCCAGTGGCAGATTTTCCGGTATTCTTCGGTTTCGCGGCCGTCTGCGCCGCGCAGCAGAACCTTTTCGCAGAGCATGGCGCTCACCGGCGCGCCCTTCACGGCTTCCATGAGAAAAATGGGCGCGCGCTTTCCCGGCGCGGAGAAAACGTCCCGCCGGCGCACCGGCGTGAGATGGGCGTTGTGCAGCGCCGCAAGAATGTCGCTCTCACGCTTTCGCCGGTGGACGAGAAAAAATTGCCCGCCGGGTTTGAGATACCGCGCGGAGGCGGAGCAGAGCTCCGAAACGGTCGCGCTTTCGGTGCGCTGCGCGGCGCGCTCCGCGTTGGGCGATACGGCGCCGCGTCCCGCCGGAAAGTACGGCGGATTGGATACGATAAAATCGAGACTTTCACTCTCAAACGGCGCGCTCCGGTAATCGGCGCAGACGGCCTCGCCGCGCTCTTCAAGCGCAAAGGCGCGCAGATTCTCCCACGCGCTTGCCGCGGCGCTCTCCCGGATATCCACGCCGGTCATGCGGCGGCTTTCGTCGCCCAGCAGGAGCAGCAATAAGAGTATCCCGCTGCCGCAGCCGAGGTCTGCGCCGTATGTCCCATGCGCGTCCTTGGCAAAGTCCGCGAGCAGCAGCGCGTCCGTTCCGGCTCTCTCGCCGGTAAAAAGATTCCAGTCCATGCAATCATTATAAAATAAATACGGCGGCATGACAAGCCCGAAAGGGCAGGCATACCGCCGTTGTGAGCCGCGGGAGTGGCACCTCCCGCAGCCGAAGAAGGATTACTGCTCCTCGATGGCCTCGATGGGGCAGTTGCTGGCGCAGGAACCGCACTGGGCGCAGACGTCCTGGTTGATCTCGTAATGATCAGCGCCTTCGGAAATCGCGTCGCAGGGGCACACGCTCGCGCAGGTGCCGCAGGAAATGCAGCTGTCGGTAATGACGTACATTGGTATGTACCTCCTCTTTTTGGGATACCCGCATTGTAACATATATCCCTTAAAATGCAACCCAAAAATTTTTCCCTGCCGGAAAAATTTTAAAAAGCGAGAAAATACGAGAAAAACGAAGAAATAATGCGAATGAACGAGATGGGAAAAGACAAAACGCCGAATTTCCCGCTTTCGGCGCAAAGCGGGCGTTTCAGGGAGTTGAGAATTTGACGTTTCTTGACTATTATACAGTCAAAGAAAAGGTTAAAGAAAGTCAAAGTCAAAGATAACCTGATCAAGGAAGGGATGCCGTTATGGGGACAAGTGATCGGATCGCACGGTTCATTCTGGACGCGCTGGAAAGCGCGGACGGAACGGCGGAGCTGCAGCGAAGCTCTCTGGCCGACCGTTTCGGCTGTGTGCCGAGCCAGATCAACTATGTGATCGCCACGCGGTTCAGCCCAGAGCGCGGGTACATGGTCGAGTCGCGGCGCGGCGGCGGCGGATACATCCGCATCACGCGCGTGCAGCCGGACGCCTCCCAGTTCATCATGCACACGGTAAACGCCGTGGGCCGGGAGCTGGATAAGCCGACGGCGGACGCGCTGCTCCACAACGCCGTGAACGCTGGTGCGCTCGAGGTTCCCTTTGCCCGGCTGATCGCCGCGGCGCTCAGCGAGCGGGCGCTCCACGCCGTTCCGGTCGAGATCCGGAAGACGGCGCGCTCATCCATATTCAAACAAATGCTGCTCACCACAGCATCCGACGGATTTTTTGAAAGGAGATCATTACAATGAAATGCGAGATCTGCAAGAAGAACGAAGCTCAGTTCTATTATAAGGAATCCATTAACGGAAAGACCACGGAAAAGCACCTGTGCGCCGAATGCGCCCATAAGGAAGGTCTGGACAGGATCTTCGAACACGAGGCGAACAGCATGCTGACCTCCTTCGGCAAGATGATGGACAGCTTTCTGCTGCCGGACGTTGATTTCTTCGGCTTTGGCCGTCTGCCGTCGATCGGCGAGATGTTCGAGCCGCTGCGGACGCTCTCGGAGCATGAGCCGGAAGCCGAAATGCACGAGGAGGCCGACCCGCTCGAGGCGAAGGCCGAGGAGAAGGGCGAGGAAGCTCTGGGTCACAAGGGCGAAGAGCCGAGCGTGCGCGAGGACGCCTATCCGCTGGAGGCGGAGGCGGAGGAAAACGCCGAGGAGGCTTTTGAGCAGCGCCGCGAGCTGAACGCTCTGCGCCACAAAATGCACAAGGCCGTCGAGGAAGAGGATTTTGAAACGGCCATCGAGCTGCGCGACATGATCCGGAAAATGGAAAACAAATAAAGCCTTTGCAGCTTTATATATCGGAACGGAGCGGGTTTTTACCCGCTCCGTTTTTTTAAAACCACGCGCTCTGCCGCTCCGGATGATTGAGAAACGGAAAATCTGTCAACCATCGGCAGGGGAAGGAGACGACGAATATGAACGACCGATTTACCGAAAAGGCGAGAAACGCCATTGAAAAGGCGCGCGCCGCCGCCATGGAGCTGGGCCACAGCTACATCGGCACCGAGCACCTTCTGCTCGGCATCGTGCGCGAAACGGACGCGCTCGGCTCGCGCGTGCTGCGCGAAAACGGCTTTGAGGAAGATCTTGTGATGGATCTCATCGAAAAGGCCGCCGGCCGCGGCGCGCCGGGCATGCCGGTGCAGGGGCTCACGCCCCGCTGCAGGCGTGTCATCGAGATCGCCGTAGCGGAGGCAAACCGCCTGCGCCACAGCTATGTCGGCACGGAGCATCTGCTCATGGGCATATTGCGCGAGCCGGAGAGCACCGCCGCGCACCTTTTGACCGCCGCCGGCGGCGATCTCAACAAGATCTATACGGATGTTTTCACCCGCTTCACATCGAGCGACTACCGCGCCGCGGCGCGCAGCGGCGGCGTCGGGCAGCGCACGGCGGTGCGCCATGCGGAAACGAAGAATCTTGACCAGTACAGCCGCGATCTCACGGAGATGGCCTCGCGCGGCGAGCTCGATCCCGTGATCGGGCGCGACAAGGAGATAGCGCGCGTCATCCAGATCCTCTCGCGCCGGTCGAAAAACAACCCGGTGCTCATCGGCGAACCGGGCGTCGGCAAGACCGCCGTGGCCGAGGGGCTTGCCCAGCGCGTCGCCCATGGCGAGGTGCCGGAGAATCTGCGCGACAAGCGCATCGTGTCGCTCGATCTCACCGGTATGCTCGCCGGGACAAAATACCGCGGCGACTTTGAGGACCGGCTGAAAAACGTTCTCAAGGAAGTCGGCAAGGCGAAGGACGTCGTGCTCTTCATCGACGAGCTGCATACCGTGATCGGCGCGGGCGCGGCGGAGGGCGCGATCGACGCGGCGAATATCCTCAAGCCCGCCCTCTCCCGCGGCGAGATCCAGATCGTCGGCGCGACGACGCTCTCGGAATACCGCAAACACATTGAAAAGGACGCCGCCTTTGAACGGCGCTTCCAGCCTGTCACGGTCGCCGAGCCGACGGAGGACGAGAGCTTTCAGATCCTGCGCGGCCTGCGCGACCGGTACGAAGCGCACCACGGATTGAAGATCACGGACGAGGCGCTCACCGCCGCGGTGAAGCTCTCCGTGCGGTATATCAGCGACCGGTTTCTCCCGGACAAGGCGATCGACCTTGTGGACGAGGCCGCGTCGCGCGTGCGCATGGAAAATCTGACCGCTCCGGACGAGATGAAGACCATCGAGGCGAAGCTCGCAACGCTGTCCGCCCAGAAGGAGGAGGCCGTCCGCGCGCAGGACTATGAGCTTGCCGCGCAGCTGCGCGACCGGGAACGCTCCGAGCGCGGCGCGCTTGAAAAGGCGCGCGGCGAATGGGACGCCGAGCGCGGCGGTCACCGAGGCGCCGTATCCGCCGAGGATATCGCCGCGGTCGTCTCCGGCTGGACGGGCATCCCCGTCACAAGCCTTACCGAGAGCGAGAGCGAGCGGCTGCTGCATATGGAGGATGTGCTGCACCGCCGCGTGATCGGGCAGAACGAAGCGGTCGCGGCGGTGGCGCGCGCCATCCGGCGCGGCAGAGTCGGGCTCAAGGACCCGCACCGGCCCGTCGGGAGCTTTCTCTTTCTCGGCCCCACGGGCGTCGGCAAGACGGAGCTCTGCCGCGCGCTTGCCGAGACGATGTTCGGCGACGAGAACGCCATGGTCCGCGTCGATATGTCCGAGTATATGGAAAAGCATACGGTATCAAAGCTCATCGGCTCGCCGCCGGGCTACGTCGGCTTTGACGAGGGCGGTCAGCTCACCGAAAAGGTGCGCCGCAAGCCCTACAGCGTCGTGCTCTTCGACGAGATCGAAAAGGCGCACGAGGACGTGTTCAACCTGCTGCTGCAGATCATGGACGACGGGCGGCTCACCGATTCGCAGGGACGGACCGTCGATTTCCGCAATACCGTGATCGTGATGACATCGAACATCGGCGCGCGAGCCATCACGGACCGCCGCACGGCGCTCGGCTTTTCCGGGCTGGACGGCACGCCGGAGCGGAGCTATGCCGAGATCCGCGAGGCGGTGACCGCCGAGCTCAAAAAGACGTTCCGTCCGGAATTTTTGAACCGCATCGACGAGATCATCGTTTTCCACCGGCTCACCGGCGAGGACATCCGCGCCATCGCCGGGAACATGGTGCAGACGGTGGCGCTGCGCGCTGCCGCGCTCGGCGTGCATCTCACGGTAACGCCCGAGGCGGTCGCGAGACTCGCCGAGGCCGGGTACGATCCGGATTACGGCGCGCGTCCCCTGCGCCGCACGGTGCAGACGCAGCTGGAAGACCCGCTCGCCGAAGCGCTGCTTACGGGGGAGCTTTCCTCCGGCGGCGAAGCGGAGGCGGTCGTGGACGAGACCGGACACGTCGCGGTGCGCGCCAAGGGCACGCTCACGGCGTCGTGAGCGATGTGCCGGGGTAGTAGTGCGTTAAGATCTCCTGCCACGTCGAGCCGTATTTGCCATGACGTTCGCCCCGTACTGGCTCATGCCCGCGCCGTGGCCGCTGCCGGAAACGGTAAAGAGAAAGCTGCGGCCCGTCCACGCGAGACGGAAGTTTGCCGAGCGCAGCGAGAAGATCGCGCGCATTTTCGTCCCCGGTACGGAGACGTCCCCGACACGGACGGACGAAACGCGCCCGCTCGGATCGACCGTCCGCTCGCCGATCCAGTCCGGCGGCTGGGCGGAGAGATCGGCATCCGGATATGCCGCGAGAAATTTTTCCCGGAAGCTCTCCGGGGAAAACTCCGCGGTCGTGACGAAATTCGGAACGTCTGAGGCTGTTTCGGGACTCGAAACGCTCACGAGATACGGCACATCGCCGCCCCACACGGCGGCGCCGCTCTCGGTATACCCGGCGCTGGAGGCGTGGAAGCACGCGGTGATCGGCTCGCCGTCGTAGACGAGATATGCCCCGTCTGTATCGCGCACGGCCTCTTCGATGCGCGTTTCCCAGAGATCGTACTGCCCGCCCCAGCGCTCGCGGCGCTCTTCGACCGTGAGGTACACCTCACAGCAGCCGGGATCGTCGCAGAGGGCGCACTGCGGGTGCGCCGCCGGGGGCGCGCTGGCGCGCGCGAGCGCGTAGCTTCGCGCGGCGGCGGCCTGCGCGCGCAGCGCGTCCGGCTCAAAGGACGCCGGCATCTCCCCGGCGACGACGCCGGGAAGGTATTCCGCCATGGAGAGCGTTTCCACCTCGCCGCCGCGCAGCAGGGTGACGCCCGTGAGAGCATCGAAACCGGAAAAAGCGTCCGCGGTACTCCCCGGCGCGGCGGACGCGGCGGGGGAGACCTCCGGCAGCGCCTCGCCCCCGGAGATCCCGGCGGCGTGCTGCACCGTGACCGGCAGCAGCAGGGAAAAGAGCAGCGACAACACGCTCATCAGCATACAGTGCTTCATCCTATATACCCCTCTCTTGACGATAAACCAAAAGGAGTATAAAATACCATTCATACTCCCTCGTTCCCGGCGCCGGACAAGCGGCGCTCACGGGAAACTCTATGAGGACAGGGGCTTTCCTATGCAGAAAAACGCATGGACATATACGATGGCGGGGACCGTGTTCGCCGCGGTCGCCGTTATGCTGCACTGGCTTCAGGTGCAGAAGATCTTCGATCCCGAAACCGGCCTTCCGACGCTCCACGCGCCGATCACGACGCTGCTCGTCGTAGTTCTCGTTCTCGTCGCCGCGGCACTCTGGTGGCTGTCGGGCCGCATGAAGACCGACTGCGCCCCCGAAGAACCGGAGGACGCGCTCGCCCTGCCGCACCGCGAGACCGGCTGGATCCTTATCGCCGCGGCGGCGCTCGCCGCGCTCGGCTCGGCGTACCTCTTCTTCAAGGAGGACAGCACGCTTATGAAGGCCGCGGCGCTGCTTGGCATCCTGTCTGCGCCCGTGCTCGCCATGATGCCGCAGATCCCCCGCTGGGGCGGCTTCGGCGCGGCGCTCAGCGTGCTGCCGGTGCTGTTTTTCTGTCTGTGGCTCGTGGTGTTCTATAAGGAAAACGCCGCGAACCCGATCCTCTGGTCGTACGGTATGGAGATCCTTGCCATTGCGATGTGCCTTCTCGCGGTGTTCCGGCTGAGCGCGTATCTTTTCTACCGCGCCAAGCCGCGCCGGGCGATTTTCGCATGCATGCTCGCGCTCATAACGAGCCTCGCCACGCTCACCGACAGCGTCTCTCTCGGCGCGCGCGCCGTGCTCGGCGGCTGGGGTATCGGCACCGCGGTCATGTGCTGGATCATCATCAACAACTTCGTTCCTCCCGCGCCGGAGGAAGATACATATTGAGCCTGTCAAACGAGACCCGCTACGCTGGGCTCTCGTTTGAAAAAGCTGCGGCTCGCCGCAGCGCACTCGCTTACGCTCGCACGTTTGCGAGCCGAGAAGTATTTTCTCCGACGTACACGCCGCCGGAGAAAATGGTTAAAACTTTATTTGCGCCTGCGGGCGCAAACTCTGCGAGGCTTTTTCGACAGACGGAAAGCCACCGGCTCTGTGCCGGTGGCTTTAACTTTATTTTGCGGCTTTGGCCTTTTCGTACAGATCCATCAAAACCTTGCCGATCTTCATGGAATACTCCACGACCAGATGCTTCTGGTCGTTGGGGAGATAGCGGCCGAATTCCTGGATCTCATAGGTCAGATCGCCGTCATAGCCGATATCCGCCAGCCCGGCCATAGCCTCGGCCCAGTCAATGTTGCCGTGGAAGGGCATCAGGTGCTCGTCGGCCACGCCGTGGTTATCCTGCACATGGATGGCGTGGAGCCGGGAACCGATGATGTTCAGATTCTGCCGGTGGAAGTCATGTCCGCCCAGATTGGCGTGGCCGAAGTCATAGCACACGGCTACGTGCTCCGGGTCGCCGAAGGCGTCCACAAGATCGACCAGCTCGTAAATGCTGGCGCAGTAGATGCGCTGCATGGGCTGGCGGGGACGGTATTCAAAGTCGTTTTCCAGACAGATGCCGATGCCGTTTTCCCGGGCGGTGGCTACGTGCCGGCTGTAGTATTCCAGATTCTTTTCTTTGGAGACCGAAACGTCCGGTCCGGCGGAATACACGGTGCCGGGGTGCGTTACCGTCCACTCCACGCCCAGCTCAGCCGAGGCGATGATGGAGCGGCGGATCAGCTCCTCCATGGTTTTGACTTTTTCTTCGTCATTTTCGGCGAAGATGTCGTAATAGGGCAGATGGGACTGGCGGAACACGACGCCCCAGCGGCGTCCCATTTCCGCGATGTCCTTCACATAGTCCTGCCAGTCGTCGTTTCGCATGCGGGAGTGCGGATTCATGGATTCACAGAAGTTGATGTCCAAAACCTTATAACCGCCCTGGGCGCACTGGGCAATGCAGAAATCAAAGCCGTTACGCTCCCGTCCGGGGGTAAAGGCACAGATGTTGGTAGAGGTAGAAATCTCCATATTGGCGCTCCTTTGCTTTTTTGTTCAGGGGCAGCGCCGCCAGGCGCCGGTGACGGTGCTGTGCGGCGCTGCCCTAAAATCAAATGGAGAAGAGGGCCGCGAAAGCGGCCCTTTGAGCGTGTCAAAAAAGTATTTTTGACACGCTCTCAAACGAGACCCACTTCGTTGGGCTCTCGTTTGAAGGGGCTGCGGCTCGCCGCA
>ERZ824488.994-NODE-994-length-33716-cov-6.385817_pt1 | contig 33716 bp, 26 predicted proteins | sample MGYA00519936_ERZ824488 | MGnify/ENA primary metagenome ERZ824488 (study PRJEB31778, sample SAMEA3449153) | human gut metagenome | biome: human gut; feature: human-associated habitat; material: faeces | place: United Kingdom | collected 2010/2012 ... | reverse complement strand
CCTATGACCCTCTGCTTGTAAGGCAGATGCTCTCCCAGCTGAGCTAAGACCCCATGTAAGCTGTCATTCCGTTTTCATCACTTCCTGACGCTCACTCAGTATACTATAGACTTTTGGAAATGTCAAGGGAATTTTTCAAATTTTTTCAACAAATTCTACTTTTTCTCCGTCGGGCCCGCTGACAAAGAAAAAACGAATTCCTTTTTCCAGAAGAGGAAGCTCCTGAATCGTGTGATTCCGCATGGAAAAACCGCTCTTTCTCGCCTCGTCAAAGGCTTCCCGGGCATTTCTTACCCGCAGGGCAATGTGGTCGAGTCTTCCCTCTTTTCGCTGTCTCAGCTCTTCCAGTCCAGAACCGATCATTTCCAATACCTCAATGACAAAGCCGGCCTTTTCCAGATAATGAATCTGAATATCGCCTTCCGGTGTGGACAGATACCCTCTGCTGATAGTACGGAAACCCATCTTTCCATAAAAGTTTTCCGTACTCTCCATATTTTCTACCTTCAGTGCCAGATGAGACCAGCCGGTAAGTCCGGATTTTCCATGATAAGCAAGGGCCTCATCCCGGCAGAACTCCAGAACCTCCCCGCCGGGGCCGTAAAAATTGATCCCCCGCACGCCTTTTTCTCCCAGGTGCTCATAGAACGTCAGCCCCTCCGGCGTTGACAGATGAACCTTCAGTCCTTTTTCCTTCGCAAGAGCAGCCTCCCTCTCAAGCTCCGGCGCCTCCATGGCAAAATGATCCCATTTTCCATTGCTCAGATGAGCAGCCTCATCTTTCAGTCTTCCTGCCGGTTCCACCAGTTCTAATACCAGATTTTCTTTTTTTAGAAGAGCGATCTCCGTTCTCCCGTTCATCACCACGATCCGCTGCTGGATTTTCTCAAAGCCGAGTTTCTCCTCATACCAGGCCACATCCCGTTTCAGATCTCCCGTCAGGATCCCCAGATGATCCACTCCAATGATCTCATTTTCCAAACTCATAAACCTTCCCCTTTCTGCCGCTGTTATTTACTGCCAGTATAACACATTTTTTTCGTATTCGCGTCATATTTTTCCAGCGGCAGCGTTTTATTCATTAGAACGATGAAGCTTCAGGAATTTTCCCAGCGCCCGGTTCCGGTTTCTATCCAGGTACTTCAGTATCACGCCGGTATTTACCATGTCCCTCTGACGGGGCGGCAGTTTCCGGTATTCCCCAAGACTGCTCCACCAGTAATCTTCCGGTTTTAGAGCCAGCTTCTGTTCTATCGCGATCATATGGATCCTGCGGCAGCTTTCGATGAGTTCTTCGTGATCCATCAGTTCCCGGGACTTGTTTTTCCGTACAAGCTGCACTTCCTCGCCTTTATGATGCGCGCTGTAATGGGCGGCGAAATTCTTCACCACGGCATCTGCCGCTTCGGCAAGCTTTCCCTCAGAATCGCCCAGCACCAGAAAATGGCATTCCTCGTCGGTAACGCAAAAAGCAAAAATATCCAGCTCCTTTTCCTTTTTCTGCTCCTCTACCAGATCCAGGAATTTTTTCTTATCCCGCTCATCTGCAAAGGGCTGATTTTCAGCCCGCAGAACATCGTGACAAACCTTCATCTTATCCATTCTTCTTCTCCTTTTCGTTTTGTCCCGATGACAGAGCTTCCTGTGTCAAAAGCACAAAATTTATTAAGAAAAGTATAGTATATACCTTGCTATTATTCAAGCAATTCTTTACTTCTGCAACAATAAGTTGCACAGAACGGATTGTTTATAAAAGTGCGTCAAAAAATACTTTTTTTCGTTTAAAAATGTTTCATAACGTTGCAGGCGTTGCCTTTTTTCCGCCCCAACTCTTCTTTCCCATGCAAACAGCCCCTCAGTCAGATTCTTCCAACTGAGGGGCTGTCCCTTTTATTATCTTTACTTGAAGTATGCCACACCGGACTCAAAGATCTTCATGTCCTGGTCGCCGTAAATATTGATGGCTACGGAATCGCCACGTCTCTCTGCATGACCCATCTTTCCGAATACACGACCATCCGGACTCGTGATTCCTTCGATGGCTGCATAGGAGCCGTTTACATTCCACTCTTCGTTCTCCACACAAAGCTTGCCATCCGCATCCACATAACGGGTTGCCACCTGTCCATTGGCAAAGAGCTTCTTCAGCCACTCTTCGTTTGCCACAAAGCGGCCCTCACCATGAGAAGCGGGGATCGCATAGGTTTTGCCGAGTTCAGCCAGAGCGAGCCACGGAGACTTGTTGCTGACCACCTTCGTGTAAACCATCTTGGAAATGTGACGGCCGATGGTGTTGAATGTCAGTGTCGGAGAATCCTCTTTCTGACCACGGATCTCGCCATAGGGAACCAGTCCCAGCTTGATCAGGGCCTGGAAGCCGTTGCAGACACCCAAGGCCAGTCCATCTCTCTCATTCAGAAGACGCATAACGGCCTCTTTGATCTTTGCATTCTGGAAGGCCGTCGCAAAGAATTTCGCGGAGCCATCCGGCTCGTCGCCTGCGGAGAAACCGCCGGGGAACATGATGATCTGGGCCTGATCGATGGATTTTTCAAAAATATTGACAGAATCGCGGATATCCTCTGCAGTCAGGTTCTTGAATACCTTTACATCCACCTCTGCCCCTGCGTGCTCAAAGGCTTTGGTGCTGTCATACTCGCAGTTGGTGCCGGGGAATACCGGGATAAATACGCGGGGTTTCGCGATCTTGTGTTTGCATACATAGACGCTTTCTGCCTGATAGCAGGTATCCGGATACTCTTCCCCTTTGGTGGTCTCGCCGGATACAGTCTTGAAGACTTTTTCCAGAGTACTCTTCCATGCATTTTCTGCATCCTGGAGGGACAGCTCCATATCGCAGTAACGGAGAACCGGCTCTGCAAGGACTTCACCAACTACCGTATAGGTGACGGCCAGTTCACCGACCTTCTCGGACGGAACTTCTGCCACGATGCAGCCGAAGCCTTCCTCAAAGAGATCTCTCTTATCCACAGAATGTTCAATCTTCACGCCAAGACCGTTTCCGAAGGCCATCTTGCTCACTGCTGCTGCCAGGCCATTGGCATCCAGCGCATAGGAAGCTACGATTCTTCCAGCTTTGATATCCTCATGGAATTTTCCGTACCGATCCATCACCTGATCATATTTCGGAAGGTCATATTCATCCTTCTCGATCTTCACAAGAACCAGTTTGTCTCCTGCTTTCTTAAGCTCCGGAGTCACGATATTCTTATCACTGGCCACATCCACTGCGAAGGATACCAGTGTCGGCGGAACATCGATCTCGTTAAAACTTCCGGACATACTGTCCTTACCACCAATGGAGGGCAGACCAAAGCCGAGCTGTGCGCTGTAAGCGCCCAGAAGGGCTGCAAAGGGCTGGCTCCAGCGTTTCGGATCTTCCGTCATGCGGCGGAAATACTCCTGGAAGGTGAAACGGATCTTGCTGTAATCTCCACCAACAGCCACAATGCGGGATACGGATTCCAGAACTGCATAGACTGCTCCGTGGTAAGGGCTCCAGCTGGAAAGATAGGGATCGAAACCATAGCTCATCATGGTAACGGTATCGGTCTTTCCTTTGAGAACCGGAAGCTTCGCTACCATGGCCTGGGTCTCAGTGAGCTGATATTTTCCGCCGTAAGGCATCAGAACACTGCCTGCACCGATGGAACTGTCGAACATTTCCACCAGTCCCTTCTGGGAGCAGCAATTCAGATCTTTCAGCGTATCCAGCCATTTGGCTCTGACATCGGCTACCTCTTCCCGTTTGAAGAAGGAATCCTTTTTGGAAGGAATCTCTACATAAACGTCGGTCTCCTGATGAGCTCCGTTCGTATCCAGGAAGGCTCTGGAGATATTTACGATCTCTTTTCCTCTCCATACCAGAACCAGACGCGGACTCTCGGTCACGACTGCAACTTCTACGGCCTCCAGGTTCTCCTCCTTGGCATATTTGAGGAACTCATCCACATCTTTCGGATCCACAACAACTGCCATACGCTCCTGAGACTCGGAAATGGCAATCTCGGTTCCGTCAAGACCTGCATATTTTTTCGGCACCTTGTCGAGGTTGACACGAAGGCCCGGAGCCAGCTCTCCGATGGCAACAGAGACACCGCCCGCACCGAAGTCGTTACATTTCTTAATCAGGCTGCTGACCTCCGGGCGACGGAACATACGCTGGATCTTACGCTCAGTGGGAGCATTACCTTTCTGCACCTCTGCGCCGCAGACCTCAATGGAAGCCTCTGTATGTACTTTGGAAGAACCGGTAGCTCCGCCGATTCCGTCACGGCCGGTCCGTCCGCCCAGAAGAATGATGATATCTCCCGGATCCGAATTTTCTCTTTTGACAGCTTTTCTCGGAGCTGCGCCCATAACTGCGCCGATCTCCATACGCTTTGCCACATAATCCGGATGATAAATTTCTTTTACATAACCGGTAGCCAGACCGATCTGGTTTCCATAGGAGCTATAGCCGTGAGCTGCGCTGCGGACGATCTTCTTCTGCGGCAGTTTGCCTTTCAGCGTCTCCTTCACAGATACGGTCGGATCAGCAGCTCCGGTCACACGCATGGCCTGATATACATAGGTACGGCCTGACAGCGGATCCCGGATAGCTCCTCCCAGACAGGTTGCAGCGCCACCGAAGGGCTCAATCTCTGTGGGATGGTTATGGGTCTCGTTCTTGAAATTCACCAGCCACTCTTCAGTCTTTCCGTCGATCTCCACCGGAACTACGATACTGCAGGCGTTGATCTCATCGGATTCCTCCTGATCTTCCAGCCTGCCTTCTTTTTTCAGCTTCCGCATGGCCATCAGAGCCAGATCCATCAGGCAGACGAATTTATCGTCTCTTCCCTTGAAAATCTCCTTGTGATCCTTCAGATACTCCTCATAGGTTGCTTCCATGGGCTTGCGGTAATCGCCGTCGCCGAAAGTCACATTTTTAAGCTCTGTGGAGAAGGTGGTATGACGGCAGTGGTCGGACCAGTAGGTATCCAGCACACGGATCTCTGTCACGGAAGGATTGCGTTTCTCTTCATTTTTATAATAATTCTGAATATGAAGAAAATCCTTAAAGGTCATAGCAAGATTTAAAGAGTCATAGAGCTTTTTCAGTTCTTCTTCAGGCATATCCTGGAAGCCGTCAAAAATCTTTACATCTTCCGGCTCGTCAAAATGAGTTTCCAGTGTCTCAGGCTTCTCCATGCCTGTTTCTCTGGAGTCCACAGGGTTAATGCAATGGTTCTTGATCGCCTCAAACTGTTCGTCGGTGATGTTTCCTTCAATGACATAGGTGGTAGCTGATTTAATGATCGGCTCCTCATCCTCTTTCAGGAATTTCACACACTGAACGGCAGAATCTGCTCTCTGGTCAAACTGTCCCGGAAGAAATTCCACGGAAAACACCCGGTCACTGGGACCGGTCTTAAAACTTTCACGGTAAAGAGTATCCACCGGCGGCTCTGAAAAAACAGTCCTGCATGCTTTCTCAAAGACTTCGTCTGAGATATGTTCCACATCGTAACGAATCAGAACCCGAACACCAGTCACCTCGGAAATTCCAAGATAACTGTGGATTTCATGCTTCAAATCTTTCGCCTGAACGGCAAAATCCGGCTTTTTTTCCACATAAACTCTTCTTACGCTGCTCATAGTTTCCTCCATATTCTGCGTGTTTTGTTCGCACATCCGCTGATTGTACCTCATCATTGTAACACCGGTCTTTCTATCTTTCAAGAAAGAAATCCCTCAACTTTTCCAAAAAGCCGCGAGCTCTTCCTCCACATTCCAGAGACCGCAGCTTCTCACATCTGTCCATTCCCTCGGAAACATTCCCCGGTATTCCCATTCACAGAACCGTTCATCCAGAAGAAGAATCACGCCACGATCCTCCTTTGTCCGGATCACCCGGCCCGCGGACTGGAGGACCTTATTCATGCCCGGAATCCGATAGGCATAGGCAAAACCGTCCATTCCCCGGCTGTCATAATAGTCTTTCAAAAGCTCCCGCTCCGCACAGACCTGGGGAAGCCCGGTACCGACAATGACAGCACCGATTAGCCGTTCTCCCTTAAGATCAATACCTTCACCGAAAATGCCGCCCATGACGCAGAAGCCGATGAGGCTCTGTTCGCCCTCCGTCTCCTCAAAGGCCTTCAGAAATTCTTCCCTCTTCTCCTCCGTCATACCGCTTTTCTGATAGAGGGTACGAAACTCTGCTCCCCAGCGCGTTTCAAAGCTGGCTCCTACGTCCTCCAGCATCCTGTAGGAAGGAAAGAATACCATATAATTTCCCCTGCAGCCGGAAACTGTCTTCTTGATGTAATCCGCAATCCGCTCATATTCCTTCGGCCCCCGGCGCTTATAGCGGGAGCTCACATCCCTTCCGATGAGCACCCGCCGCTGTTCTGGCAGGAAGGGTGTTTTAGCATAAACGGCGTAATCGTCCTTCGCCTGACTTAAAAGGCTCTGATAATAAGTCACCGGAAGAAGGGTTGCAGAGAAGAAAACCGTACTGTTTCCCTTATTCAGGCATTCCTGAATGGCCGTCGAGGTGTCGATGCAGAAAAGCTTCACCAGAAAACTTCCGTTCTCATCCAGCATGCTGTAGATCACATAGCTTTCATCCAGCCGGTCCGCGATCTTGAAAAACTGATCGATCTGAAAATAGAGATCCAGCAGCTTTTTCCTCTCTTCCCCCGGCGGCTCCTCCTCCAGATACTCCTCCAGAAGCCCCTCCGCACTCATGAGCATTACTGGAAAACCTTCCAGACTTTTCATCACCCGGCAGCCTTCCTCACACTCTCTTTTCCAGGCCAGCATCTGACGGTTTACCCGATCCAGCTGACCCACCAGCTTCTTTCCCCGGTAATTACGGCCGCTGTCCTTGTTTTTCTGCTGAATGACCTTTTTCGCCTCCAGGAAATCTTCTTTATAGAGAAGGGCGCTGTACATCTCTCTTCCCCGCTCCACCAGATTATGGGCCTCATCGATGAGAAAAATGTAAGAACCTTTTCCGCTGCTTCCCTCCCCGAAAAAGCGTTTCAGATGGGCGGTTGGATCAAAAACATAATTGTAGTCGCAGATTACCGCATCCACCCAGGTGGAGACGTCGAGACTCAGCTCAAAAGGGCAGACATTCCATTTTTCACTCTGATTTAAAAGAGCCTCCCTAGAAAAATCGTCTGTCTCCTTGAGCATCTCAAACACCGCATCGTTGATCCGGTCAAAATGCCCTTTCGCATAGGGACAGTGGACGGGATCACACTCCGCCTCCTCCCGAGGACAGATCTTCTCCCTGGCCGTCAGCGTCACCACCTTATAGGAAAGACCCTGTTTTTTCAAGAGACCGAAAGCCTCCTCCGCCACCGTCCTTGTGATTGTCTTCGCCGTGAGATAAAAAATCTTCTCGCCCAGACCCTCTCCTACGGCTTTTACCGCCGGAAACACCGTGGAGATGGTCTTTCCCACACCCGTAGGCGCCTGAATAAAGATTTTCTTCTTCCGCTCAATGGTCCGATAAACTGCCGCCGCCAGATCTTTCTGGCCTTCCCGGTAAGGAAAAGGAAAGCGTATCTTCCGGATGGATGCCTGGCGTTTCTCCTTCCAGAGAATCTGAAATTCGCACCATTTTCGATACTCCCGGATCAGTTCATCGAACCACTCCTTAAGCTCCTCCGTGGAATAAATATAGGGAAACCGCCGGATCTCCTCGCTTTCCAGATTGCAGTAGGTCATCTGGATCCCAATCTTTGAAAGCTTCTTCTGCACTGCATAGATACAGGCATAGCATTTCGCCTGAGCCAGGTGAACCGCCACCGGCTCCTCCAGAAAAATCAGTGGACGGTAGATTCCTTTGATCTCATCTATAATCTCTTGCCCGTCTTCTGTAAAAATGCCGTCCGCCCGGCCCTCCACAGAAAGCTCATAGCTGCCCGTTTCCGAATCTTCCGGCATGTTCTCCTTTCCGGAAAGTGGAAAGGTCTCCATATATTTCAGCGGCACCTCTGCCCGGTAATCAGCTCCCATCTGCCCCTGGATCTTCCGGTGCAGTCTGCTGCCCAGCTGCATGGCTTCCTTGTCTGCTATCCCGCCCTTCCGGTTATCAATATCGCCACTTCTCAGAATAAATTCCACCAGATTTCTCACTGAAATACGGATTGTCTCCACGCTTTTGTCCTCCCGGCTCCAGCCTTTTCCCGGCTTTCTCCGGCCGGGTCTGCTGCTCTATCTTACCACATTCCGCGTAAAAGACAAAAGAAAAAATAAATCAGCCCCATTCCGTCATGTATTTCCGGAATTTCAACGGAAGAAGCTGCTGTTGAAGTCCTCCGTTTTCCCGCTCCCGGATAGCGATCGTATCCACGAACCTTTTCCAGAGCTCCTCATAGGCTTTTTCCCCGTCCGACTGCTCCAGAAGCTCCGTCTTCGGCGCTTCCCCTCTGAAAAGATACCAGGGAGCTCCCGGCTGATGAAGAAGACTCATCTGATGATGCCTGTCGAAAATCAGGAAACGCTCCCCGGGATAACGGTTGGCAAAATGGTCTCCAATCAGCGGCAGAATCTGTCCGAAAGGCTCAATCTCCGAATAGAGAAGTTTCCCTTTCATCTCCTGAAACCTTACAAATCCAAGATAACGATGAGCCTCCCTGGCTACTGTCCTGGATAAGGTCATAACCTGAAAAATACAGGGTTCCTGGATATTTTCCATCAGGCGGTAAACGCTGCCGTTTTTCCTCTGGGCCAGGGAAAGCCCCAGCACCACGCTCCGGTAGACTGCCTCCGCTTTTTCCTTCTCTTCCGCCAGCGTGGCCTGATAAATACTCTCCCAGCAGTTCTGACCCATGCGCCGTCGGATCGTCCCTGCCACTTTTTCTGCCTTTTCTCCATCGGTCTCCACTCTCCGGTATTCGGAAAAAAGCTCCATCTCATGATCCGGACCTGCCTCCAGCTTTACCCTGTCATGGCCGACTCTGCTGGCCCAGGCATCATAAACTCCGGTGAGGATCCCTTCCATACTGTCCTCGCACTGAAAAATCACACGGTTCATCTTATCTCCTCCTCTTGTTCTCTAACTCTGAAGCAGCTTCATCACCGCCTGACTGTCTGAAAAACGGCTGTCATCAAAGAGCCTCATCTGCTGATAGTTCCCGACCTTCGGAAGTGTCTGGTCTCTCTGGCTCAACAGATTCCTCAAAATAAAGTCCTCATCCATCTTCAGCGGATACTGCGTCTTTCCCTTGCAAGTGATAAAATAGACAGCCCGCTTCAGCACCACACCGATCTTCTTCAGATCCTCAAAATCCAGACTGGAAAACCGTCTGGCCTTCACAATCCTCTGGGCGGATTTCACACCGATGCCCGGCACCCGAAGAAGCGTCTCGTAGGGGGCACGGTTGATCTCCACCGGAAAATGCTCCATATGTCCCAGCGCCCAGTCGCATTTCGGATCCAGAAACACATTGAAATTTGGATGTTTTTCCGAGAGAAGTTCCTTCGCCTCAAAGCCATAGTAGCGAAGAAGCCAGTCCGCCTGATAAAGCCGGTGTTCCCGAAGAAGCGGCGGGCCTCCGGGCAATGCCGGAAGAAGACTGTCATCATTTACCCGGACGAAAGCAGAGTAAAAGACCCGTTTCAGTTCAAAACGCTGATAGAGCGACTCCGCCACAGAGACGATCTCATAATCGCTCTCTCCCGACGCCCCTATAATCATCTGGGTGCTCTGTCCCGCCGGCACGAACTGGGGAGCACTCCTGTACAGGGTCAGTTCCTCCTGATTGTGATTTCTCCTGGTCTGGATCTGCCTCATCGGCGTCAAAATGGTCCGGCGGCTCTTATGAGGAGCCAGCCGTTTCAACGCATCCGCCGTGGGCAGCTCCAGATTGATGCTCATGCGGTCTGCCAGAAAGCCCGTCTTCTCAATGAGTTCCTCCGGTGCCCCCGGAATTGCCTTCACATGGATGTAACCCTGAAAATGATAGACCTTTCTGAGCCGATAGAGTGTCTGGTAGAGAAGCTCCATCGTAAAGGCTGGGTTCTGAAAAACGCCGGAACTTAAAAACAGGCCTTCGATATAATTCCTGCGGTAAAACTCCATGGTCAGCTGACAGACCTCATCCGGAGTGAAGGCAGCCCTCGGCACATCATTGGAACAGCGGTTAACGCAGTAATGACAGTCAAAAACGCACTCGTTGGTAAGCAGAATTTTCAGAAGGGAAATACACCTTCCATCCGCTGAAAAACTGTGGCAGATCCCGGCCTCCACACAGTTTCCCATGCCTTTCCCGTCCCCCCGGCGTCCATTGCCGCTGGAGGTACAGGCCACATCGTATTTTGCCGCATCCGTCAGGATATGTAGTTTTTCTCCTATCGTCATCTGTTCCGTAATCTTCATAGAAACTCCGTTCTGCCGTCTCCACGGCACGATCTTACTCTTGTTGCATCATTGTCAGAACGTTTGTTCCTAGTATAGCACAGATATTTTTTGAAATCAAGACTATTTTTCGAATATTTGTTCTGATATAATCTGGGTATCCTTCCAAAGGCAGCTGCTAACAGCCCAACAGCAAAACAGGCTGCACAATTCTATAAAAAAGAAGACCGCCATGGATTTTCTCCATAACAGTCTTCCTGTATTTTCCTTACTTACTCTGTTTTTCTTATTTTCCCAGTCCTTCCAGTTCCGCAAGCCAGATCGCCGCGCTGGCATCGCTGGGCATCCGAAGATCTCCTCTCGGGGAAACGGCTACTGTTCCCACCTTCGGGCCGTCCGGCAGACAGGAACGCTTGAACTGCTGAGCGAAAAATCTCCGGTAAAAGGTCTTCAGCCATTTCAGGATCACTTCTTTATCATAAGTTCCCTCAAAGGCCAGAAGCGCCAGCCGATAGATTTTCGCCGGTCGGAAGCCGAAACGCAGGATATAGTATAAGAAGAAATCGTGAAGCTCGTAGGGTCCCACCAGATCCTCTGTCTTCTGAGCAATCTTTCCATCTTTGGGAGGAAGAAGCTCCGGACTCACCGGCGTATCCAGAATATCCAGCAGCACGGCACTCAGTCTCTCATCCTTGCAAGTATCCGCATAATAGCGCACCAGATGGCGCACCAATGTCTTCGGTACGGAGGCGTTGACGCCGTACATGGACATGTGATCTCCGTTATAGGTGGCCCAGCCCAGAGCCAGCTCGGACATATCGCCGGTTCCGATCACCATGCCGCCGGACTGGTTGGCGATATCCATCAATACCTGGGTCCTCTCCCTGGCCTGGCAGTTTTCGTAGGTCACATCATGATCTTCCTCGCTGTGACCGATATCTGAAAAATGCTGGCGCACCGCTTTCTTGATATCCACCTCTTTTAAGGAAGCTCCCAGGCGTCTCGTGAGCTCACAGGCGTTCTTATAGGTCCGATCTGTCGTTCCAAAGCAGGGCATGGTCACAGCCGTGATGGAGCTTCTGTCAATACCGAGAAGATCAAAGGCCCGGGCCGTTACAAGGAGGGCAAGCGTGGAATCCAGCCCCCCGGAAATTCCCACGGTAACATTTTTGCAGCCCGTATGTTTCAGCCGTTTTTTCAGCCCCATGGCCTGAATGCTGAAGATCTCCTCACAGCGCTGCGCTTTCCGCCGCTCGTCCGAGGGAACAAAAGGAGCCAGATCAATAAAACGGGTCAGCTTCGTCTCTCTCTCTTCCAGATGGAAGAGAACCTCCTCGTAGCCTTCCCTTCCTCTGACAGAAAAAGTGGTCTGTTTTCTCCGGTCTGCCCGGAGTCTCTGAATATCCAGTTCCGTCACGATTCTGCTGTTTTTAAACAGCGGAGATTCCGCCAGTATCACTCCGTTCTCCGCAATGACGTTATGGCCGCCAAAGACCAGATCCGTACTGGACTCGCCTTCTCCCGCACTGGCGTAGACATAACCGCAGAGCAGGCGGGCAGACTGGCCGGAGATCAGATTTCTGCGGTAACTGTTTTTCCCGGTGGTCTCGTCGCTGGCAGAGAGGTTGACAATCACCGTCGCTCCTGCCATGGCATGGGAAATACTGGGCGGCATCGGCGTCCAGAGATCTTCGCAAAGCTCCGCTGCCACAGAAAGCCCCCGTACCTCCGGGCAGGAAAAGAGTATCTTACTTCCGAAGGAAACCCTCTTCCCATTCACTGTCACCCAGGTCACTTCTTCCTCTCCCGGCGTAAAGTTTCTCTCCTCATAAAATTCCGAGTAAGCCGGCAGAAAGCGCTTCGGCACCAGTCCCAGCAGCTCTCCGTCAGAAATAACCGCCGCCACATTATAAAGCTTTCCGTCCTTTTCCCAAGGAAGCCCCACAAAGACTAGCATTTTCTTTCCGAGGCTGTGCATCACAAGCTCTGTAAGCCCCCGGCGCGCCTTCTCCAGAAGTTCCTCCTGCCAGAAAAGATCCCCGCAGGTATAGCCGGTAAGACAGAGCTCCGGATAAACCAGAAGCTGGATTCCATCCTTCCAGGCCTGATCCATCCCCTGAGCGATGAGTTCCTTATTGTAATCTACGTCCGCTACCCGGATCTCCGGCGTTGAGGCCGCCACTTTTATAAAACCGTCCCGCATGACAAAAGTCCTCCTATCGGCTTTTTTTCAGAAGTTCCTTCAGTTCCTCCGGCGTAAAGGTATAGCCGCTGTTGCAGAAATGACATTTGAGTTCGATGGGATTGCCCTCCTTGATCATAGAGGTCAGTTCCTTCTCGCCTAAGCTTACCAGCACCTTTTCCACCCGCTCTTTGCTGCAGTCACAGTGAAATTCCGCGGGAACCTTCTCTGAAATCTCCGGCTGGAACTCTCCCAGGAGTTCGTTTAAAATATCCTCCGGCGTCATTCCCTGATTCAGCATGCTTGTCACGCTCTGCACCTCAGAAATCTTTTTCTCGAGTGCTTCAATGACTTTTTCATCGGTAAAGGGCATCAGCTGAATGATAAAGCCGCCTGCCTGCTTCACCGTATTGTCTTTCTCCATCAGAACACCCAGCCCCACAGAGGAAGGCACCTGCTCAGAGGTAGCAAAATAATAGGTGAGATCGTCGCCGAGCTCTCCGGTCTCCAGAGCCACCTGACCCACATAGGGCTCCTTAAGGCCCATATCCTTGATCACGCGAAGCATACCGTGACCTACGGCTCCGCCCACGTCCAGTTTTCCAAGGGTATTGGCCGGAAGCATCACCTCCGGATTGTCCACATAGCCTTTCACATGACCCTGGCTGTCCGCCGTCACTGTGAGGCCGCCGATAGGGCCGTCACCCTTCACCTGAATGGTCAGAACATCCTTCTCGCCCTTCATCATGACACCCATCATGGCGCCGCCGGTGAGAAGACGTCCGAGAGCCGCCGTGGCCACCGGACTGGTATTATGAGCAAGCCGCGCTTTCTCCACCAGTTCTCTTGTCGTTGCCGCAAAAGCACGGATCTGATTGTCTGCCGCCGTTGCTCTTACAATATAATCTCCCATATATTTAAAACCAAACCTTTCTGTTTTTTCATTTGCCCTGTTCTCTGGCAATAAAGTAGAGGCGTTCACTGTCGCTCTTCGGAGGCTCCCTGGTAAAAGCGTCATATTCCGCCACAAACTCCATTCCAGCCTCCCGGATCAGCTCTTTTACCCGTTCCGGTTCAAAGGCTTTCTGGAAATGCGTCTCTTCGTATTTCCGATAAAGATCGTCCTCCTCCTTTCGGAAAATGGTGAGATCATACTCGTTCACTCCATCTTCCTCGTAGAAGGTGTTTTCCCAGATAAAGCTGCACTCCTCCCGGTTCTCCGCGATCACGGAATCGCCGAGGATCTCCCGGTATTTGTAAGGTGTGTTCAGATCGAACACGAAGATTCCGCCGGGATCCAAATAATTGTTGGCCAGACGCAGAACCTCCAGAAGATCCTCCTCGGACTCCAGATAATTGATAGAATCGCAGATGCACACGATGGCCCGGACCGTGCCATAAAGTTCAAACTCTCTCATATCCTGCTGTAAATAGAGGATGTCCAGACCTTTGCGGCTTCTTTTGTCCATGGCAATCTCCAGCATATCCGCGGAGAGATCAACGCCGATCATATCGTAACCTTTCTCTGCCAGAAGTTCCGTCATGCTTCCCGTACCGCAGCCAAGATCCAGCACCAGCCCGTCGGTAATGCCGTACTCTTCCAGAATACCGGTCACATATTCCGCCCACTCTTCATAGGGCACATTGTCCATGAAGGTATCGTACACATATGCGAAACCTTCATAGCTTCTATGAATCGTATCATCCATCTTTAATTCTCCTGAATGTATTTTTTCAGAAATGCCAGCAACTGATCCATCTCTTCATCCGTACCGATGGTGATACGGAGATAATTGTCAATCCTGGGCTTGTTGAAGTACCGCACAAAAATCTTTTTGATCTTCAACGCCTCAAAAAGTTCCCGGGCAGAGATCCGCTCATGTGTCACAAAGAGGAAATTTGCCATGGAATCCCCGAAGGAAAAGCCCAGTCTGGAAAGTTCTTTCTTGACCCGCTCCCGGGTGGCGATGATCTTCCCGCAGCACTCCTCAAAGTAAGCCGGATCCGCAAGAGCCGCCTTGCCAAGCTCCAGGGCCGGGCGGTTCATCGTATAGGAATTGAAGGAATATTTCACATCATTCAGATATTTGATGAGCACCTTGCTTCCGAATGCATAACCGATTCGCATACCCGCCATGGACCGGGATTTTGAAAAGGTCTGCACCACCAGCACATTGTCATATTTGTGAACCAGCTCCAGAGCGCTCTTTCCGCCGAAATCCACATAAGCCTCATCGATGATGACCACTACGTCCTGATTGTGACGGATGATATCCTCGATCTCGGAGAGCTCCATAAGGATTCCTGTGGGAGCGTTGGGATTCGGAAAGACCACGCCACCATTTTCCCGGTAATAATCCTCTTTCACAATCCGGAAATCCTTATCCAGCGGCTGACACTCATACGGAATCCGGAACACATCTGCCCAGACATCGTAGAAGGAATAGGTGATATCCGGGAAAAAGACCGGCTTTCCGGAATTGAAAAAGGTCAGAAAGCACATCGCCAGAACATCATCGGAACCCACTCCCACGAAAATCTCGTCCCGATCCATGTGATAGGTTTCTGCCAGCGCATCCACCAGGGTATCGCAGGCCGGCTCCGGATACAGACGAAAAGCCTCTGTGTTCATTTTTTCCAGACATTCTTTTACTTTCGGTGAAGGCGGATACGGATTTTCATTGGTATTCAGCTTGATCACATCCACAAATTTCGGCTGCTCTCCCGGTGTATAGGGAACCACCGTGCGGACATTTTTTTCCCATGTTCTCATTTTTTTACCCTTTCTGTCATAATGCTCTTAATTAGCGATATTTTTTCATCAGCTCTTCAAAATGAGGAAGAGAGCGGAGGATCATCTCATAGGAAACGCAGTAGGCCAGACGCACATAGCCCGGGCAGGCAAAAGAACTTCCCGGAACCAGCAGAAGATTCTGTTTCTTGGCCTCCTCACAAAATTCTTTCTCATCCTCCACCGGAGATTTCACGAAGAGATAGAAAGCTCCCTCCGGTTTGATGCAGGAAAGGCCGGCTTTCTTAAGCCCCTCATAAAGTATTTCCCTGTTTCTGTCATAGTAAGCGATATCGGCTTTCTCTTCCAGGCACCGGGCCACGACTCTCTGGAAGAAGGATGGCGCATTGACATAGCCCAGGATTCTGGTGGCTACATTGGCCGCATTCTTGATCGCCTCGCTGTCGTCCATCTCTGTGGGCAGAACCAGATAACCGATCCGCTCGCCGGGAAGGGACAGGGATTTACTGAAGGAATAGCCCACGATCGTGTTCCAGTAGAAATCCGGAATCCAAGGAACCTCCACACCGCCGTATACCAGCTCCCGATACGGCTCGTCAGAGATGAGATAGATCGATGTCCCATATTCCTTCTGCTTTTTCTCCAGAATCTCTGCAAGGTTTCTCAAGGTCTCCGCAGAATAAACCACGCCGGTGGGATTGTTCGGCGTATTGACGATGACCGCCTTGGTCTTCTCTGTCAGGAGCTCCTCGAACGCCTCAAGATTCGGCTGAAAAGTCTCGGTGTTCGGCGATACTACCTTCAGAACACCGTCATAATTGGTCACATAGGCGCGATACTCTCCGAAATATGGAGCAAAGGCAATGACTTCATCCCCCGGATTCAGCAGCGTCTTGAAGATTACATTCATTCCGCCGGCAGCACCTACGGTCATCACCAGATTGCTCTCGTCATAGTGGGTTCCGAAACGGTTGTTCAGAGAATCTGCCACCGCTTTCCGCACGTCCTCATAGCCGGAATTGCTCATGTAACCGTGAACCATCAGGGAATCTTCCTCATTCAGAACATGGAGTGCTGCCTCTTTCACCGCCTCTGGAGCCGGCACATTGGGATTTCCCAGGCTGAAATCATAGACATTCTCCGCCCCGTAAATGGAAGCGAGCCTTTTGCCCTCCTCAAACATGGCACGGATCGCTGAACTGTTTTTTACATAGCCCTGCATTTTTTCTGAAATCATTGTTATCCTTCTTTCTATTTTCTATATAATTTTGCATAAATACCGTTTTTTGCAAGAAGCTCTTCGTGCGTTCCTTCCTCCTCGATACCCTTTTCAGTCAGGACAAGGATTCGCTCCGCGTTGCGGATCGTGGAAAGGCGATGGGCGATAACAAAGGTGGTGCGGTTTTTCGCCAGTTTTTCCAGAGATTCCTGGACGATCTTCTCGCTCTCGTTATCGAGGGCTGAGGTAGCCTCGTCAAAGATCAGCACCGGCGGATTTTTCAAAAAGACTCTGGCGATGGAAAGGCGCTGTTTCTGGCCTCCGGAAAGCTTCACGCCCCGCTGCCCGATATCAGTCTCATAGCCGTTTGGCAGTTCCACGATAAATTCGTGAGCATTAGCCCGCTTTGCCGCCTCGATGACTTCCTCATCGGTGGCATCCGGCCGGCCGTAACGGATATTTTCCATGACATTTTCCGCGAAAAGATATACATCCTGCTGGACGATACCAATCTGATCCCGGAGATTTTTCAGCTGGACTTTCCGGATATCGGTTCCGTCGATGAGGATCCGTCCCTCATCCACATCGTAGAATCTCGGGATCAGGCTGCAGAGAGTGGTTTTTCCACCTCCGGAACTTCCCACGATGGCGAGATATTCTCCGGCATGGACCTTGAGATCCACATGGCTTAACACCTTATCCAATCCTTCCTCGTACCGGAAAGAGACGTCCTCGAAGGTGATATCTCCTTTTACGTCGCTAAGCTTCACCGCATCCGGCGCATCCTTTATATCCGGATCTACATTCATGATCTCCAGAAAACGCTCGTAACCGGTGTAGCCGTTCTGGAACTGCTCGGTAAAGTCGATCAGCTTTTTCACCGGCTCGGTGAAGTTGTTGATATAGAGAAGGAACGTGATCAGATCAGTAAGCTCCAGTCTTCCGTTTGTCATCATGACCGCCCCTGCCACCAGAACGCCGATCGTCACCATCGTCGTCATGGCTCCCAGTCCGGAATGGTAAAGTCCCATATAGCGGTAGCTGATCCGTTTACTGTCCACGAAAGCCTCATTTCCCTGGGCAAATTTTTCCATCTCGATCTCTTCGTTTCCGAAGGATTTCACGGCCCGGATGCCGGCCAGGCTGTCCTCGATCTGGGTATTGATATCCGCGATCTTTTCCCGCCGAAGCTTGAAAGCCCGCTTCATCCTTCCATTTAAGAGGAAAGCATAGATCAGAATCGGCGGCAGAAAAGCGAACGTCACCAGCGTAAGCGCCGGATTGATCGTACAGAGAATGATAAAGGAACCCACAAACTTGATGAGGGAGATCACCACATCCTCCGGTCCGTGGTGTAAAAGCTCGCTGATCTCAAAGAGGTCGTTGGTGATTCGTGAGAGGAGCTGGCCCACTTTCTGGTTATCATAAAAATGGAAGGACAGCTTCTGGTAATGCTCGAAGATCTCCGCCCGCATGTCGCGTTCCATCTTCGCTCCCATGATGTGACCGTAATAGGCCTGATAAAAATTACAGAAGGCTTCCAGAACCACAAGCCCCAGCATCAGCACCGCCAGTTTCAGGATCATCGGCAGCGGATTTTCCAGGTGAATCACATGATTTGTGATATAGCGGACAATCAACGGTATCACCAGCGTAATCCCGGCGCCGATCACTGCCACCACCATATCCGACCAGAACAGGAAACGGTAGGGCTTGTAGTAATTTGCCAGTTGTTTCATTTTCTCTTTCATCCTATTTCTCCCATTTTTCTTTTTTTCGTACTGTCCTTCATTATACTTCCCCCCGCAAAAATTGACAAGACAAAACAGAAAAACAGCAGGGAGAAGGTTTTTCACCTTACTCTCTGCTGTTCTTTTCTCACTGTTCGTTCATTTTTGCCAGTTTGGCTGCCTGATCTGCTGCGATCAGAGGATCGATGACCAGATCCAGATCGCCGTTTAAGACCGCGTCGATCTGATGCAGGGTCAGCTTGATCCGATGGTCCGTCACACGACCCTGGGGGAAATTGTAGGTCCGGATCTTCTCGGAACGGTCTCCGGTTCCGATCTGGCTCTTTCTTTCCTCAGCTTCTGCATCGTGACGTTTTGCCAGCTCCATCTCGTAGAGACGGGAACGAAGGATCTTTAACGCTTTGTCCTTGTTCTTTAGCTGGGATTTCTCGTCCTGACAGGAAATCACGATACCTGTAGGAATATGGGTCAGACGGACAGCGGAGTCCGTCGTGTTGACGCACTGACCGCCGTTTCCGGAGGCACGGAACACATCAAATTTACACTCGTTGAGATCCAGGTGGAAATCAATCTCCTCCGCTTCCGGCAGGACAGCTACGGTCACGGTGGAAGTATGGATTCTTCCGCCTGACTCGGTCTCGGGTACACGCTGCACGCGATGAACGCCGCTCTCATATTTCAGCCGGGAATAAGCGCCCTGGCCGGTAATCATGAAAGTGACTTCCTTGAAACCGCCGATGCCATTCTCGTTGAGAGACATCATCTCGGTTCTCCAGCGGCGGCTCTCGGCATATTTCACATACATCCGGTAAACCTCGGCCGCGAAAAGAGCCGCCTCATCTCCGCCTGCGCCGGCACGGATCTCCACGATAACGTTTTTGTCATCGTTGGGATCCTTCGGCAGAAGCAGGATCTTCAGCTCGTTTTCCAGCTCGGGAATCCGTTTCTTCGCATCGGAAAGCTCTTCCTTCAGAAGTTCCTTCATCTCCTCGTCGGTCTCTTCCTCCAGCATCATCAGGCTTTCCTCTACGGTTTCTTTACATTTTTTATATTCTTTATACGCATCCACAATGGGAGTCAGCTCGCTCTGCTCTTTCATGAGCTTCTGAAACCTTGCGGTATCGTTTACCACGGAAGGTTCACTTAATTCGCTCATGATCTCTTCCAGACGGATGAGTAAATCTTCCAGACGATCAAACATCGTTTCTCTCCTCCTGTTTCGGTCTCCTTCCGCCTACGACCCGCTCCAGCCCCGCCAGATCCTTTTTCACATAGACGTCCAGAAAACCACCGTTTTTCAAAAGTTCCATTACCGCTTCAGCCTGGGTGCAGCCGATCTCAAAAAGCATCCAGCCGCCGGGCTTTACATGCTCTTTTCCCTCCCGCACCAGCCTGCGGTAAAATTCCAGCCCGTCCGCACTTCCATCCAGGGCGCCGATAGGCTCATGATCCCTTACCTCTTCCATGAGAGTGGGTATCTCCTCCGAAGCAATATAGGGCGGATTGGAAACAATGAGACCAAAGCTTCCCTCCACCTTTTCAAAAAGATCGCTTTCCAAAAAAGAGGCCTCCGTCTGAAGCCTCTTTCCATTTTCCACAGCGACTTTTAAGGCTTCTCCGGAAATATCCACTCCCGTACCGGTAAGCCCCGGTACCAGTTTGAGAAGACTTAAGAGAATGCAGCCGGAACCGGTACACATATCCAGCACCTGGTCTCCGCTTTTTACTTTTCCCATAGCTTCCTCCACCAGAGTTTCCGTATCCTGTCTGGGGATCAGCACATGTTCATTTACCCGAAAGGAAAGGCCCATAAATTCCTGTTCCCCGGTAATCTGCTGGAGCGGAATCCGTTTCGCCCGGCGCTCAATGAGCTCCTGATAGACTTTCTCTTCCTCCGCCCTGGCCTCGTCCTCCCGGTTAAGAAGATACCACTGCCGGTCGGAGCGCTCTCCTCTCTCTTTTCTCAGATATTCCAGAAGATACCAGGCATCCAGCTCCGCCTCCGGCACTCCTGCCGCCGCAAGAACCCTGCCGCCCTCTGTCACCATGGAACGATAAGTCATGATTCTTTATCCTCCGTAAATTCCTTACCGAAATTCTCCCGTAAAAATTTCTTCCAGTCATAGACCGCTTCCACCGCAGCAATGGCCACCTCGATCATATCGTCCGTGGGCTCCTTGGTGGTCAGATGCTGCATGGCAAGACCGGGTTTGCTCAAAAGACCTACGATCTTATTCTCGCTGGTTCCCGCCAGACGGATGAACTCATAGGAAACGCCCGCGATCACCGGAATGAGAAGCAGACGAACCACCACCCGGAGAATCGGGGAATGTACCCGTATAAATAGAAAGAAAATGATACTCACGATCATAACAATCAGAAGGAAACTGGTTCCGCAGCGCTTATGCTCTCTGGAGCTCTTGCGGACATTTTCTACATTCAGCTCCATGCCGTGCTCAATACAGTTGATGCATTTATGCTCGGCCCCGTGGTACATGAACGTCCTCTGGATATCCTTCATCCTGGAAATCAGAAGAATATAACCGACGAAAATCAGAATCCGGACCACACCCTCCGCGATGGAGATGAGCAGCTGGGAATCTGTCAGTTTCTGAAACAAAAGAGAAATAAAATAAGGAAGGATCATAAACACGCCCACAGCCAGGACAATGGAAAAAGCAACGGTAAATCCCAGAAGGATGGAATTTTCTTTTTCTGGATCCTTGCCCTTTTTGCGCTGTTTTTCTTCCTTCTCCCGCTCTTTTTCCTCTTCCTCGTCATCCATGAAAAACTCCGCGGAAAACATCAGGCTCTTCATACCCAGGACCAGCGAATCCACAAAGTTGAACACGCCGCGGATGAAGGGGAGCTGAAGGATCTTCTTGTTCTTGATAAAACTATGGCATTCTTCTACTTTTACTTCAATTTCTTTATCCGGCTTCCGGACGGCTACGGCGTAGTGATCTCCGTTTTTCATCATGATGCCTTCCATGACAGCCTGGCCGCCGATGTTTGAATACTTCATCCTTCGCCTTCTTTCTTATTCTTTTTTAATAATAAGAAAGGTTGGGATTTTTTCAAACCCCAACCCATCGGAATACTATTATTTGTTTTCACCAAGACCGTATTTCTTATTGAACTTATCAATACGTCCACGAGCCTGAGCTGCTTTCTGCTGACCGGTGTAGAAAGAATGACATTTGGAGCAAACCTCTACATGAATCTCTTTCTTTGTGGAACCAGTTACAAAAGTGTTACCGCAGTTGCAGGTTACGGTTGCCTGATGATATTCCGGATGGATACCCTGTTTCATGATTTTCACCTCTTCTTCCTTCGCTTTATGCAGACATTGTCTTGCATATTATGGCATCGAAGGGGAATCAATGCCCCCCATTCAATGATATCACTTTTAATTTCCGTTTACTTATCTCTAAACAGCTATTGCATTATAGCATAGATTTTTTTGAATTGCAACAGTTTTATATAAATTTCTGTTTTCTTACGATCTGAATAAATTCTTCGTTGCTTTTTGTCTTCGCAAAGGTGTTCAGAATGTTCTCCACGGCGTCCTCGGGCTTCATGCCGTTGAGCTGTTTCCGCATGATATCCACGGCTTCTTTCTCCTCCGCCGTCAGAAGAAGATCCTCTCTTCTGGTTCCGGATCGGACGATATCAATGGCTGGGAACACTCTCTTCTCTGAAAGCTTCCGGTCCAGGATCAGCTCCATGTTACCGGTTCCCTTAAACTCCTCGTAGATCACATCGTCCATCTTGCTTCCCGTATCCACCAGAGCAGTGGCAAGGATCGTCAGGCTTCCGCCCTCCCTCATATTCCGGGCTGCGCCAAAAAATTTCTTCGGCATATGAAGTGCTCCGGGATCGAGACCTCCAGAAAGAGTCCGGCCGCTGGGCGGAACTACCATATTATAAGCTCTGGCCAGACGGGTGATGCTGTCCAATAGAATCGTCACGTCTTTGTTATGCTCGACGAGACGCTTGCTTCGCTCGATTACCATCTCCGCCACGCGCTTGTGGTGTTCCGGCTGCTCATCGAAGGTGGAATAGATGACTTCCACGTTATCGCCCACGATGGACTCCCGGATATCCGTCACCTCCTCCGGCCGCTCGTCGATCAGAAGGATGATGATGTGCATCTCCGGGTTGTTGTGAACGATGGACTGGGCCATCTCTTTTAAGAGGGTAGTCTTACCTGCTTTCGGCGGTGAAACGATCATGCCTCGCTGGCCTTTTCCCACAGGAGAAACCAGATCCACGATACGCATGGCCATATGGTGGCCTTCCCGCTCCATCCGAAGACGCTCATTCGGGAAAATCGGCGTCATATTTTCAAAATTCTGCCTCTTGGAAGCAATAAAGGGAAGCAGGTCATTGACTGTCTGCACATACATCAGGGCGCAGAATTTCTCCTGGGGTGCCTTGATTCTGGTATTTCCGGAGATGATATCTCCGGTTTTTAAATTGAAACGGCGGATCTGAGAAGGGGAAACATAGACGTCGTTGTCTCCCGGCATATAATTGTCGCTTCGGATAAAACCAAAGCCATCCGGCATAACCTCCAGAATACCGCAAGCAATCTGACCGGAATCCAGCTGTCCGAAATCCGGTGCCGGGCGATCTTCGTTCTGCCAGTCCTCACCGGAACGCTCCTGGGAATAGTCCTGATTTCTCTCGTAAGTATTTTCCGTACGATTTTCCTGATTCCGCGAATTATAACCGCCATTCTCCTGATACTGGGCGCGGTTTCCATAGCCGTTATTTTCCTGATTGTTTCGATTATTGTTATAGCCGTAGCTTCCGTTATTCTCTGTATTCTGGTTCTGGCTGCGATTGTAACCGTAGCCATTGTTTTCCTGGCAGTTCTGATTCCGGTTATTGGAATAGCCGTATCCGCCGTCCTGATTGTTCTGATTCCGGTTGCGATTCGGCGCAAAGCTCCGGACGTTTTCCTGATTTCTTCCATAGGAATAGGTCCTGGTATTCTCCTGGGGACGGTTATAGTTCCGGTTCGTATAGGTATTCTGCCGGGGACGGAATGTTTCCTCCTGCTTTTCCTTTTCCACAGAAGGAGTCTCTTCTTCCTGGGCAGCCGTCTCTTTCTCTGCGGCTTCCCGCGCATCCTCCTCCAGCATCCGGTCGATGAGCTCGTCCTTCTTAAGACCGGAAATATGCTTTAATCCTCTTGATTTTGCCAGTTCTTTTAACTGAACCAGCTGCAGAGATTTGTATTGTTCTCTGGTCATCCACTCTATCCTTTCTTTTTATAAAACAAGCTTTCTGTTTGTGTAAATCTATAGTTTGCAGCATTAGCAACGACTCAGAAGAGACACAGGGGAACTCACACTTTTACCAGAAAAGCCGCCTGGCTCTGAATCATTATCAAATATACCTTTTTCATCAAAAATAGGGATACATAAACTCGGGATTTCTTGTCAGAATCGACTTGAAGTCATAAAAACAATTTAAGTATATCATATCTTTTTTTAAAAATCCACCGGTATTTTCCAGGAGCGCGCTTGATTTTTCCCGCACGCCCCTGTTTTTCCCGCTCAGGAAATCATTCCGCCCAGCATCCCGCCGCCCAAGCAGAGTGCTCCGGTCAGTATCAGCGAGAGAAAACCATCCCTCTCTGCTCCCAGATTCCAGGACAGCAGAAACAGTACGAGAAAATAAACTGCCCCGGTGAGAAGCCCCCAGAGGAATTTTTTCTTTTTTCCGCCTTTTCCTGCCGCCAGCCCGCCAAAAAAGCAGGACAGCACATAGACTGCGGTCATCCCCAGCGAAACCTTGCTTTCGTTGAGCTCCAATTTAAAGAGGAGCAGCGCCATAAGTAACAGAAGAAGGGCCGTCACCACCCATGCCGTCAGCTGGGCACGGATCAGGATGGCCATCTTTCTCCCGATGGAAGCATTCTCCATTCTCATCCCCCCCTGTCTTACTATATGCGCCTCACGAAAAAAAGAGACCCTTCCGCAGGAAATTTCCTGGAAAGAATCTCTTTTCGTTAATCTGCTTTTCGTTTCATGATCAGGTCGCCGACAAGTAGGAGGCCTGCTGCCGCTCCCAGCAGAAGGAAGGGAACGAGGTCCGTTTCGTCTCCGGTGACTGCGGGTTCTGCCTGCAGATCCTCGGCGGCGGTGTTTTCTGAAACCTGCTCGGTTTCTTTTTCTGTCTCGATAGTTTTTGGCTTTTCGGTCTCAGATACGACCGGCTGAGTGGATGCTGCGCTGGGTTTTGACTCCGCCGCACCCTTCGTCTCTGTCACCTGTTTTTCAGTCTCCGGAGTTTTGCTGGTTTCTGCCGTTTTCTTCTCAGTCTCAATTGTTTTATTCGTCTCTATAGTCTTTTTCTCAGTCTCGGTCGTCTTACTTGTCTCGGTTGTTTTTTTCTCGGTCTCCGTCGTCTTACTGGTCTCTGCGGTCTTCTTCTCGGTTTCCGTCGTCTTACTGGTTTCTGCGGTCTTCTTCTCGGTCTCCGTCGTCTTACTGGTTTCTGCGGTCTTCTTCTCAGTCTCCGTTGTTTTGCTGCTTTCCGTCGTTCCTGTCTTGCCGGACGTTCCTGTTGAAGAACCGGAAGTTTTCCCTGCTTCCACCGTTTTTGCCTCAGTCTCCGTCTTTTTGGAGGTCTCTGACGTCTTCGTCCCGTCCTCCGAGAAATCAAACTCGGAAGTGATGCCGATACCGGCGATCACCGTACTTCCTGCCACGGAATAAAGTCCGGAAAGATCCAGATCCAGTGCTCCGATCCGGTCGGCTTCCTCGATGGCCTCCGCCGTTTCATTGGAAATATAGGCGGAACTACTTTCTGTCTCCGCCGCTCTCACGGAAGCATTCCCTGTCCCGGAAAAGACCAGCGCCAGGATGCTCCCCAGAAGGATTGCCTTTCTGCTTCTCATACTCTTCTGCTCCCTTTTTATCTTCGCAGCCAAAAATCGGCCATTTTCATTTTATGATGTACTGACACTGATTCTATCACATCTTTGTAATATTTTTCAAGCATTTATTACAAAATTATTAAAATCTATTTTCAATAATATTGCCTTATTGCATTCGCCCGAAAAATATTGTATATTCAGTAACAATACTAATATAGAAAAAGGAGCTGATCTTTTGGATTCAAATTCTGCCCTGCAGCTGATCATCCTGATTCTGCTGCTGGTGCTGTCCGGCTTTTTCTCTTCCGCCGAGACTTCTCTGACGACTGTAAGCACAATCCGTCTCTTAAGCCTTGCCGAGCAAGGAAACAAACGGGCTCAGACGGTTCTCAAAATCCGGAAAGACTCCGGAAAAATGCTGAGCGCCATTTTAATTGGAAACAACATTGTCAACCTGACCGCTTCCTCCCTGGCCACCACCCTGGCCATAAATCTTCTGGGAAGCGCCACCGTGGGTATCGCCACTGGCATTCTCACCTTCCTAGTGCTGATGTTCGGCGAAATCACCCCGAAGACCCTGGCTACGATCCATGCGGAGAAATTTGCTCTCAGCTATGCCAACGTTATTTCCTGGCTCATGAAGATTCTGACCCCGGTGATTTTTATCATCAATCACCTGTCACGCTTCATCTTAAAACTCCTCCATGTAGACCCCAATGCCAAGCCCAGCTTTATGACTGAGCATGAGCTCCGCACGATTGTGGATGTGAGCCATGAAAACGGAGTCATCGAGAGCGACGAGCGGCAGATGATCAACAACGTGTTTGATTTCGGCGACTCCACCGCCAAGGACATCATGATCCCCCGCGTGGATATGGTCTGTGCAGACATTGACAGCACCTACGAAGAGCTTCTTGAGATCTTCCGTGCGGAGCGTTTTACCCGTATCCCGGTCTACGAGGGAGACGGCGACAACATGGTTGGCGTTATCAATATGAAAGATCTCCTTCTGTTTCATCCTGCGAAGGAATTTCATATCCGGGATATCATGCGCGAGCCCTATTTCACCTACGAGTACAAAAAGACCTCCGAGCTCATGGTGGAAATGCGGAAAGACTCCGTGAACTTCACCATCGTGCTGGACGAGTACGGCGCCACCGTGGGAATGATCACGCTGGAGGATCTCCTCGAGGAGATTGTCGGCGACATCCGTGATGAATACGACCACGACGAGGAAGACCCGATCCGCCGGATTCAGGAAAATGAGTATCAGGTTTTAGGTTCCTCCAAGCTGGATGACCTGAATGAAAAATTGGGAATCCATCTGGAATCCGAGGATTACGATTCCATCGGCGGTTACATCATCGAGCATCTGGATCACCTCCCCAAAGCCGGAGAATTTATTGTCACGGAGGACGGAATCCGTCTCGTGGTCGATACCGTCACCAGAAAAAGAATTGACCGGGTTCACATCTATCTTCCGCCGAAAAAGGAAGAGGACGAGACCGAAGAGAATTATCTGTAACAAAAAAGACCTGCAGACACACCAGAAAGTGTCAACTGCAGGTCTTTCTCTTTACTCATTCACATCAATCTCATCGCCGGCCATACGGAGAATATCCCGTATCTCTTCCACCGGCATATCCAGATAAGCGGAAAGCTCATCCACAGAAACTTTGTGTTCCAGGTCCTCTTCCAGGTTGTGGACGGCTTCGCTCAGATGGTTAACCTTCTGGGCTACTTTATCGCCCATATCTTTCAGGTCCTGGCCCTCGCTTAAAGCGTCCTCCATGGCTTCCCGGATCTTCTCGTAGAGGAAATTCTGATAATCTTCCAGTTTTCCGGAAAATTCCAGCTCTTCCAGCGCCAGCACCAGCGCCACGTTTCCCTCCTGAATCAAGTCGCTTCTCGGAACAGAGCCGAAAGCAAAGGTTCTGGAAAGGTCATAGACCGTTTTCAGGTAATGCTCGGTGAGCCGGCTCTTTGCCGCCGGGTCGCCTGCACTGGCCAGCTGGAAACACTTGAGTTCTTCCTCCTCGGAAAGTCCTTTGATTTCTTCAAGCTCTGCCTGATAAAGTTCCAGACAGTCGCTCTCCTCCATGGCTCCCGCCTCTTCCTTTTCCGGCGTCTGCTCCTGTTTTTCCGGGCCCTCGTAGCCCTCCACCCGGATTTTCTCTCCGATAAGGTAAACACAGACCATATTCAGCTGCTCATCCGTCAGATGGGCATTTTTGAAAAAATCTTTTACCTCATCCAGCGTCAGAACATTTCCCTTCTGATCCGCCAGCTCCTTGATCTCACTTAACATTTCACGAAAAATATATCTTTCCTGCATTATTCTTCCTCCAGTATCTCAATTGCTTTCTGAAGCTGGTTATCCTGATCCTTTGGAATCGTGATCTGCTGCTCCAGTCCTTCCTCCAGCTCCACTTCCACATCCGGCTCAATGCCTTTGTCATGGATGTTGTTTCCCTTCGGCGTATAGTATTTTGCGATGGTAAGCTTCACCGCCGTGCCGTCGGAGAGTTCCACGATCCGCTGAACGATGCCTTTTCCAAAGGTCGTCGTCCCCACCAGAGTGCCGATGCCGTAATCCTTCACAGCCCCCGCAAAAATCTCTGATGCACTGGCGCTGTCTCCGTTGATCAGCACCGCCAGCGGGATCTCTAATTTCCTGTCCCCGTCGCAGCTGTACTCCGTCCGGTTTCCATACCGGTCTTCCGTGTAAACGATGAGGCCCTCGGGCAGGATCTCCCTCAAAATATCCACCACCGTGGAAAGATTTCCTCCGGGATTGTTCCGGAGGTCCACGATAAGCTTCTCCATGCCCTGACTCTCCAGAGACGCTTTCGCCTCCTGGAACTGTTCCAGCGTTACCGTGTCAAACTCGCTGATTTCCAGATAACCAATGTTGTTTTCCAGCATTTCGCTGGTCACAGTCGGGATATCCACAGCCCGCCGTGTGAGCGTAATCTCTTTTTCCTCCGACTCGCCTTCCCGCTTAATCGTAAAGGTAATCTCATCGTTTTCCCCGGTCTTGATCTCGTTTACGATCTCCGTAAGATCCAGCCCGGAAGTATCTTCCCCATTATATTTGGTGACGATATCCCCGGGAAGCAGGCCGCTCTCAGCCGCCGGTGTATTCTCGTAGCAGCGCACCACAGAGATCTCGCTGGTATCCTTGTCCTGGGTCATGACGGCACCGATTCCTTTATAGGAACCGCTGGTGCTCTCCTTCAGGCTGTTCAGCTCTTCCTCGCTGTAATAATCCGCATAAGGATCCTCAAGGCCGGCCATAACACCCTTGTACATCCAGTCTTCCACCTGCTCCTCATCGATGTCATTGAGATAGTAGTAATTGATCACATTGGAAAGCTCACTGAGCTTCCTGGACGTTTTCAGACCGGAAAGGGAAAGACTTCCCGCATTTTCAGGGTAAAACAGCCGGTCCACAACTCCGTTTGTGACACAGAATACGGCGCCCGCCACCAAAAACATGGCTCCGGCCCCCGCCGCAAAGCCTTTCCAGAAATGCGGCCGTTTCTTTTTCTCCTCCGTATCCTCTTCCTCGTTTTCGCTCTTTACTTCCCCCAAAAACAGATCCTTTTCTTCGTCCAATCTTACACTCCTTTACCTAAAAGGAGAGGGCTTTGGCATATTCACAAAACCCTCTCACCTTAAAATTTCTCTTAATACTCCAGATTTTCCATATATTTCATGTATTTAACTACCATCAGCGCGATCTTGAAGGTGATGGCATCCTCGAAGACCCGAAGATCCAGTCCCGTGCTCTTCTGCAACTTATCCAGACGGTATACCAGAGTGTTTCTGTGGATATACAGCTGTCTGGAAGTCTCAGAAACATTCAGGCTGTTCTCGAAAAACTTATTGATGGTGGTCAGCGTCTCCTCGTCAAAGTCATCCGGTGACTTGCCGTCGAAGATCTCGCGGATAAACATCTTGCACAGCGGAATGGGCAGCTGATAAATCAGACGGCCGATTCCCAGAGAGCTGTAGGCGATAACGTTTCTCTCGCTGAAGAAGATTTTTCCCACATCCAGAGCCATCCGCGCTTCCTTATAGGAACGGGACACCTCTTTGATCTCCTCCACGATCGTTCCGTAAGCCACATAGGCGTATTCTCTCTTGGCCGGCTCCAACGCCTCCAGAATCTGATGGGCAATGCGCTCCATATCGGAGTAATCCTCCTGCTCGCCCACTTCCTTCACCACAATGATGCTCTTCTCATCCACCGCCGTGATAAAATCGCCGTTCTTGCTTCCTAAGACCGTGCGGACACTCTCAAGAGAAGAATTATCCTTCTCGTGATCTGTCTCCAGAAGAAATACCACCCGACGGGCTTCCGTATCGATGTGAAGCTTCTTAGCTCGGTTATAAATGTCCACAAGAAGCAGGTTGTCCAGAAGAAGATTCTTTATGAAATTGTCCTTGTCGAACCGCTCCTTATACGCCACCAGAAGGGTCTGGATCTGAAAAGCAGCCATCTTTCCGACCATGTAAACATCATCGCTGCTTCCCTTTGCCACCAGGATGTATTCCAGCTGGCTTTCATCAAAGATCTTGAAAAACTGGTAGCCCTGCACCACCTGGCTGTCCGCCGGCGAATCCACAAAAGAGAGCACGGAAGCATGATGTTCTTCTGCTTCCGGATAGGTCGCTGCCAGTACATTTCCTTCCAGATCCATCACACTGAGATCAATTCTGGAAATCACCTTCAGTCCATCTATGGTAGACTGTAAAATCTGATTTGAAATCATTTTTCTGCCACTCCTTTACTTCATACCTTATTCCGGATATTTCCATTTCTACCCCCGAAAAATCCAATGTCTATCTGATATTCTAATATAAAATGCCAAAAAAGGGAAGTAAAAATTGTGAAATTTTTACGTTTTTTCACAGAAATTCAGTTTTTCTCCTCCTGATATTGGTTCACTTTTTTCTTAAACAGACGCTTGATGAAAAGGTTTTCCAGGAAACCGGCAGTCTTTTCCTTCTTCTCCCCGGCAACGGAAGCCTGGCCCAGTCCCAGCCAGAGACGGATATTCAGCCGTCCTTTGTTGCTGAAAATAAAGGCCTCCTGCTCCGGCGGCGGCAGCTTCGCGATGACCAGCTCCGCATCCAGACCGTTAATATGATTCACCGCATCGTCCATATCGTCCGAGGTCTCCATAGAAAAGGCCCCCGCCAAAGATAAAGAAGGGTAATTTCTTTTCAGATTTTCCACGGTCTTCTCTTTTTCCGCCTCGGTTTCCGTCAGAACAGCCACCGGACGGCCATTCTCAGAGAGTTCTTTCAAAAGCTGCGTCTGGAAGGAATGATTTTCCAGCTCTTCCAGCCGGTCTTTTCGTTCCTCTCCCATAGCCTTCAGGATGGCCGCATCGCCCACGATCCGAAGAGCCGTCTGGCTTAAATACTCACGATACTCCTCATCCTTCTCCGCAAGCAGGAGCATATCCGCCCGAAGGACCGTACAGACGCTTAAAGGTTCCCTGGCAAGAAGCCCCATGATCCGCCGGACAGCTGAAGCGGCACTCATATTCTCGATCTCAATTCCCATTATGTCTTTCATTCTGCATCTCCTGCCAAGTCTTTTCTGTTTTCTATCATACCAGAAAAGGCGCTGTCTGTAAAGAAGAGCAAAAAAAGAAGCACAGCAGACGGTTCCGCTGCGCTCCTTTTTCCTGTTTTTAAACTTCAAAAAGAAGGTCGCCGTAGGAAGGCATGGGCCATTCTTCTTTGTCAACAATCATCTCCAGCTCATCCACTGGAAGACGAAGGGCTGCCATCGCTGTGCAGACTTCATCATGATAATAGTGGGCCTGTTTTTCACCCGCTTCCAAGGAGTTGGCGGTTCTGGTCACATCCTTGAGGATCAGAAGAGCTTTTCTCGCCTCGGAGAGAAGAGCTGTCAGCCGTTTTAATATCTCTACCGGAACAGAATCGTCCGCACCTGCTTCCCGGATCTCGTTGGCTGTCTCTGCCAGATTCTTCGCATAACGCATCACTGCAGGGATGATGTGCTTGCTGGCGATATCGATCATCGCTCTTGCCTCGATGTTGATGGCTTTCGCATAGCCCTCGTACTGAATCTCCGCTCTGGAGTTCAGCTCTGCCTTCGTGAAGACACCAAATTTTTCAAACATCCGGACAGATTCCTCCGTCACCAGAGCCGGAATGGCGTCTACCATGGACTGGATATTCGGAAGACCTCTGCGCTCTGCTTCTTTTACCCACTCCTCGGAATAACCGTTTCCATTGAAAACAATGCGCTGATGGAGGGTCGCATATTCCTTGATAAGATCATGAACGGCCAGATCGAAGTCCTCTGCCTTTTCCAGAATATCGCAGGCATCGGAGAAAGCCTCTGCCACGATGGTATTCAGGACCACGTTGCACTCTGCCACGGAATCCCGGGAACCCACCATACGGAACTCGAATTTGTTTCCGGTGAAGGCAAAGGGTGAAGTACGGTTCCGGTCTGTGGCGTCCTTGGAAACCTCGGGAAGGGTCTTTACACCGGTGTGAAGATGGCCGCCCTTTAAGCTGTGAGCTGCGGCTCCCGTATTGACCAGCTGACGAAGCACATCTCCCAGCTGTTCTCCTAAGAATACGGAAATGATGGCAGGCGGAGCCTCGTTGGCACCCAGACGATGATCATTTCCCACATCGGCAGCGGATTCCCGGAGAAGATCCGCATGACGGTCCACCGCACGGAGGATACAGCAGAGCACCAGAAGGAACTGAATATTTTCGTGAGGAGTTTTTCCCGGCTCCAGAAGGTTAATGCCGTCGTCTGTGGTGAGCGACCAGTTGTTGTGCTTACCGGAACCATTCACACCGGCAAAAGGCTTCTCATGAAGCAGGCACTGGAGTCCGTGCTGCTCTGCCACCCTTTTCAGAGTCTCCATGATAATCTGGTTATGGTCGGAAGCCACGTTGCACTTCTCATAGATCGGAGCCAGCTCATGCTGTCCGGGAGCTACCTCGTTGTGCTGTGTCTTGGCCGGAACGCCCAGCTTCCAGAGTTCTTTATTCACATCCTTCATGAAAGCGCCAATCCGCTGACGGATGACACCGAAATAATGGTCATCCAGCTCCTGGCCCTTCGGCGGCATTGCTCCAAACAGGGTTCTTCCGGTAAAGATCAGGTCTTTTCTCTGAAGATATTTCTCATGATCCACAATGAAATACTCCTGCTCCACACCTACGGACGGAAAAACCTTCCGGGAAGTCGTGTTTCCGAAAAGACGAAGCAGACGTAAGGTCTGAGCCTGTACCGCCTCCATGGAACGAAGAAGGGGTGTTTTCTGGTCCAGAGCCTCGCCGGTATAGGAACAGAAAGCCGTGGGCACACAGAGAATCGCTCCTGTGGCATCCTCACGGACAAAAGCCGGTGAAGTGCAGTCCCAGGTGGTATAGCCTCTTGCCTCAAAAGTGGAACGAAGACCACCTGACGGGAAGGAGGACGCATCCGGCTCTCCCTTGATCAGCTCTTTTCCGGAAAATTCCATCAGGACATTGCCGTCCTCATCCGGCGCCGTAATAAAGGAATCATGTTTTTCTGCTGTAAAACCGGTCAGCGGCTGGAACCAGTGAGTATAATGGGTTGCCCCTTTTTCCATCGCCCAGTCTCTCATGGCGGAAGCCACAACCTCAGCCGTCATGGGATCCAGTTCTTTTCCCTCATCAATGGTCTTGTGCAGCTCTTTGTAGACTTTCTTGGGAAGACGCTCCCTCATCGCATGCTCGTTGAAGACATTTTCTCCGAAAATTCCGGTGACGTTCACATTCTCGCTCATCACATTCCTCCACATATTTTTTTACATAAAATGGCATCCCTTCCTGGGAAGAGATGCCACAGTTTCTGACAAAACAGATGATATTCAGGCTTTGTCGACGGAACCAAAGATTTCCATTTTCTCTTTAACGGTCTTCTTGATTGCCTCAGCACCCGGTGCCAGAAGTTTACGCGGATCGTAGCCTTTGCCCTGCAGATCCTTGCCTGCCTCAATGTACTCACGGGTTGCTTCTGCAAATGCAAGCTGGCACTCGGTGTTTACATTGATCTTGGAAACGCCAAGGGAGATTGCTTTCTTGATCATATCGGTCGGGATACCGGTACCGCCATGAAGAACCAGAGGCATATCGCCGATCAGCTTCTCCATATCGACTACAGGCGAGATCAGATACGCCCGGTCGACCAGCGCTGCATCCAGCGCGGACATGGAAAAGAACGCGCCGATGCTGTTGGCGATCAGCGTGAGGCGGTCACAGCGCTTCCGCTGTGCGGAAAAGAACCGAGGGAATTCTTCCTTGGCATCCCATGGGGTCTGGGCGTGATAGTCAAAGCCGATCACGCTGCAATCCGGGAATAGGGGAATGTAATGCTTCGCTTCCTCCGCAGAGCCACCCTTTCCGTGGACGTATACCACAATTTGTGCTTTATCGTCTTTCATTGCAATTCTCCTTGTTCAAATTATATCAGTCCTGCGCGTGCTCGTTGACGAAATCGTCAACA
>ERZ824488.993-NODE-993-length-33774-cov-28.954922_pt1 | contig 33774 bp, 28 predicted proteins | sample MGYA00519936_ERZ824488 | MGnify/ENA primary metagenome ERZ824488 (study PRJEB31778, sample SAMEA3449153) | human gut metagenome | biome: human gut; feature: human-associated habitat; material: faeces | place: United Kingdom | collected 2010/2012 ... | reverse complement strand
TTGCCAAGTCCGGCTTATTCCAATATCTCCCTTTGAATGGATGCTCCGATTCCGGAAAGCACCGTTTCAATCGCCTCATATCCACGATCAATATGATATACATCATGAATTTCTGTAACTCCCTCAGCCATCAAAGCCGCAACAACAAGCCCAGCTCCACAACGTAAATCTGTTGCCGTAACACTGGTACCATATAACTTGGTCTTTCCATTAATAAAACAACTTGGAACACGAACATCGATATCTGCACCCATTTTATTTAATTCATAACAATGTTTAAAACGTTCTGTATAAATTGTCTCCGTTACTACCGAATTTCCTTCTGCCTGCGTCAACAATACAGTAAAAGGCTGTTGCACATCGGTAGCAAACCCAGGATATGGCTTTGTTTGAATCTCTGTTGGTCTTAATGTATTAGATCTGCCTGTAACACGAATAAAATCTGAACCGACTTCCATACGAATCCCAACTTCTTTTAATTTTGAAATAATAGATTCCAAATGTTGTGGAATAACATTTTCAATAACCATGTCATCTGCCATTGCAGCGGCCATGATCAAATATGTTGCTGCTTCAATACGATCTGGAATGATTTCATGTAAACATCCACCTAGATTTGAAACACCATCAATTACGATCGTACTTGTTCCCATACCATGGATCTTAGCTCCCATTTTATTCAACAATGTCGCTATATCAATAATCTCTGGCTCTCTGGCAGCATTTTCAATTGTTGTTCTTCCATTGGCGTATACAGCCGCCATCATTATATTAATCGTTGCTCCTACACTGGAAATATCCAAGAAAATATTTGTGCCTACCAATTCATCCGCATGCAAGATATAACAACCATTTTCATAATCGACTGTTGCTCCTAAAGCTTCAAACCCCTTTAGATGCAAGTCAATAGGTCGAGGCCCTAAATAGCAACCTCCAGGCATTTTAATTTGTACATGACCAAATTTACCTAATAAAGCTCCCATAAAATAATAACTAGCACGAAGTTTTGAAACTGCACCAGAAATCATTGGGATATTTTCCATGTTGCTAGGATCTATATATAAAGTCTCATTGTCTTTTTGTTCAACGTAAACACCTAATTCATTCAATAATACCATTAGTGATTTTACATCACTTATATTTGGTACTCCAAAGATAGTGACAGGTTTATTGGCTAAAACACAAGCTGGAATCAACGCTACCGTTGAGTTTTTGGAACCGCTAATACGAACTGTTCCATTCAAACGATGTCCACCTTCGATTTTAATAACTTCTTTCATTAATTACCCTCCTTAAAGGTCTGTTTTAATATACTACACTAGAAATATAAAGATTTCTAGAAAAATTCGCATTCCGCTAATATTGTATAGATACCAACAAAAAAACGCAAGAAAAAAAGGACGAATTCAATTCGCCCAAAATTAATTGTCTGAATAATCGTTGATGAAACGAGAGACATTTTCCTCTTTTCCAATTACAACAACGACATCTCCTTTTTTTAGTTGATAACTTGGTAAAAATTCCAATTCAATACCTTTCTCGTGATGAATCGCAATAACATTCAATGAATAGCGTTTTCTAAGATCTAAATCCAATATTGATTTACCGATCATTTTGTCTGTTAGCTCAACTTCAACAATTTCAACATCTTTACCCATAGATATATAATCTCGAAGATTCTTTTGAAGGATCTTTTTTGCTGTACGAACAGCCATATCGTACTCTGGATACACAACTTTAGCTCCTAGTTTTTCTAAAACTTCTCCCTGCACTTCACTAGTTGCTTTAGAAATGACCGTTGGCACCCCTAGATTAATAATATTCATCGTTGCAAGAATACTTGCCTCGATATTACTTCCAATGCAAACTACAACAAGATCACAGTTTTGAATTCCCATTTCACGCAAGACTTCTTTATGTAATGATTTTGTGACAAAAGCCAAATCACTAAATTCGCGAAATTCTTCAACTTTGTCTTCATTCATATCGACGCCAATTACTTCTTCTCCCGCTAGGGCTAATCTTTGAGCCAATGGCATACCAAAACGTCCTAACCCGATAACTCCATAGATTTTTTTTGATTTCATAGTATATCCTCCAATTATCCAATCGATATATCTTCAACAGAATAAACTGCTGTTCTAGGTTTTTTATTTGCAATCATAGTTGCTACAGTCATAGCTCCTAAACGTCCAATGAACATGATCAAAATCAAAATAAATTTTGAAATTGAATTTAGATATGGTGTAATACCCGTGGACAACCCAACTGTACCAAATGCAGAAGTAACTTCAAACAAAATTTGAATAAATGTACATTCCGGTGCCGTAACGCACAACAATAAAGTACCTATTACAACGACCATTAACGAAAGGAATACGACGTTAAACGCCTGCATAATGATCTTGTTTGAAATCCTTCGTTTAAACGCACCAAAAGGCTGATTTTTCACAATTCCTCTAAACACTGTAATCAATACGAAGAATGTACTTGTTTTGATACCGCCACCAGTAGATCCAGGAGAAGCACCGATAAACATTAAGACTATCATAACAATTATGCCGGCATTTGAAAAATTGCTCAAATTAAAAGTAGAAAAGCCTGCAGTTCGTGCCGAAACACTGTTAAATAATGCACCCAGCCAAGTAATATTATTAGTTAATTTAATCATAACGGCGCCGAAAATAATTAAAATAATGGTAACCCAAATAACAACCTTTGAATGCATAGAAAGCGACTTCCATTTGAATTTATTAGTCTTTATGTCTTTAATTACAAAAAAGCCTATACCGCCTAAAATGATTAGCATACAGGTTACAACATTGAGATATACGTTGTTTTTATATGCCGCAAGGCTTTGAAAATTGCCGAGTATATCGAATCCGGAATTATTAAAAGCGGCTATTGAGTGGAAAGCGCTGATACCAAGAGCTTTTGAGAAACTAAAGTCTTTAGAAAAGGCAATAAAGCTTAAAATTGTTCCGATTAATTCAAAAGAAATAGTTGTAAAAAATATTTCTTTTATAAATTTAACTATCCCCTTACCGGAGTTAAGATTTAATGCTTCTTTGACAAGGCTGCGACTTTTGAAATTAACCCTTTTACCCATTGCAATAATAATTCCAGTGCCAAGCGAAGTAATACCCAAGCCGCCGATTTGAATTAATACTGCAAGAATAAATCTGCCAAACGGAGTAAAGGTATTTGCCGGGTCAACAGTTATAAGCCCTGTAACGCAAACAGCACTTGTTGCAGTGTAAAGAGAGTCAATATACTTTAAATTAACGCCGTCATTAAGGCTTATCGGCAACATTAAAATTAATGAGCCTAAAATGATAGTTGCGGCAAAGCCGAACGCTATTATTCTTGCCGGTGATTGCGACATTACAAATTTCTTAATTCTCAAGATTTCACCGCCTTTTATCAAAATATTGACATTATTATATATCAACAAAATATAAAAGTAAAGATATAAAAGAAAAGTTCTCATTTTGACCCAACACAAAATGTCAGACAAAAATCTAACAATTAGCCGGACGGGTCAATTTTGAGAACTTTTCATTTTATTTTTTATAAACGGTACTTTTAAAAGCTGATTCGATATCCATAAGATTTTCGTAAGTATACCAAGGTGCTTCACTTTTAACCATATTAACTAAAAAAGGACAAATTTCCTTATCTATAATATACTTATTAATTTCAAACGAGTCACGAATATTTTTCGTAAAATATGTATCGTTGAAAAGTTGAAAATCAGTCAAAAGCATAAATACGCCTTGTTGAAATTTCATTCGTGTGTTAGTCGGAACATCAATAAGCTTAGCTTTCGGAGCAGCATTTGACGCAATAGAATCAAGATGCTTTCTAAAGTCTGAAGAGATTGACACCTTCTTGTTTTCAATAAGTTCCTTAATAGATTTTTTTACACTTGTTTCGTCAAAATAGCTTACGTAAACATTAAGTTCATTAAGCCATTTATCAGCAACCTGAATATCACTTGTATAATCGTCCATATCTCGAAGTTTTAAGACATATAAAACGATATCCTCGTCAAAATGAGTTCTGTCTTTTAATGCAAATGACAGCGAAGGATATAAACTCTTAGTGAAATCGATAAGCGGCGACAAATGATAATAATGCTGCGCAAAAGCAGAAATCTCATACAAGTGTTCAGTACTTGCATTACCCATTGTCTTGTTAAATACATAAACAAAATCGCCAAGAGATTTATAATAATCAAAAACAAAGTCCGAATTAATATGCTTAATACCAAGGTCTGAATTTTCAAGTGCAAATTTTTGCTCTCTGTAAAAAGTCGGAAGCAGGCGACGGTTTGGGTCATTAATGCGCTCACCACGATAAAACAGCTTTTCGCCGGATAAAAACGGGTCAAGAATGATAGTATTAAAATCCTCAATATTATCAATTCTTTTACTTACGTGGCTGAAATCAATATCAAGATTATCTTCAATCTTAACACTTATTTCATCAAGCTTTTGCCTTAACAGTTGTCTTGCAGACGGGCGATAAAAAATGTTATTCAATATTCATCACCAACTGATATGCAGACTCTGTTGCGTTTGCAATCCTACCGATTTTGTTGCTGTCGCCAATATTATAGACTTTATAAGAATCTGAGCTTTTAATATCATTGTAAAGCGAATTATCACTTCTTACGCCAAGTGATAAAACAACTAAATCAACTTTAATCGCAACTGCTTTATTTTCTTTTAAATTCTCAAGTTCAATTCCGCTTGAAGAAACAGAAAGAAGCTTATGGGATGTTAAAAATTCAGTTCCTGCTTTTTCAAGAACAGGCAAAGCGTCATCAAGCTGTTGAAACCATGCACCCGGCGCTATTTTATCAGCCATTTCAACAACAGTCACCTTGTTACCCTTAGATACAAGAAGTTCGCTTGTTTCAAGACCTGTCATACCTGAGCCTATAACAGCAACCTTTTTATTACTAATATCAATATCGCCGTTAAGAATTTGGGTAACCGTAACAACATTGTCGCCGTTAAATGATTTAGGATGAATTGCATTTCCGCCTGTTGCAGTAATAACAATTTCTGGCGAATAAGAAGCAATAATATCTTTATCAGCCTTTATATCAAATAATACTTTTGCGCCGCTGTTTATTGCGTTTGAAAGTAAATCCTCGCAAACCCAATTAATTTTTTCTTTATGAGGCGGTTTGCTTGCTAAATTGAGCTGACCGCCTTGTTTGCTTTCTTTTTCAAGAACAGTAACATCAAAACCACGCTTTGAAAGAAGCTCGGCAGCAGTTAATCCGGCGCATCCTGCACCGATAATGAGAACTTTTCTGCCGTTACCGTTTTGCTTAAGGCTTACATTTTCTCTGCCTACAAAAGGATTAACCGAGCAATTACCGTGAGTATATTTATATGCTCCTTTCATCATACTCTCAAAGCAATATAAACAACAAACGCAACGTTTAATAAGATTTTCATTACCGCTTTTAACCTTGTTTGGCCAATGAGGGTCAGCGATAAGAGGCCTACCGAGTGAAATAAAATCTTGGGTACCCTCTTCAAGCTGCATTTCAGCCTGTTTAGGTGAACGAATGAGGTTAGCAGCTATAACAGGAATATCAACAACCTTTTTTACCTCGCTTGCAAGATATTTTCTCCAACCCGGAGTAAATGTAGTAGGTTCAAGCCAATAATTAAATGTATCATAAGCAGCAGAGGAAACATCAATGGCATCAATGCCTTTATCACTCAGGATTTTAGCCATTTTAATTCCTTCTTCTAAATTGTAGCCCTTGCCGTTTTGACCGATTTCGGAATACATTTCATCAACCGTGAGGCGAACTACAATCGGAAAATCTTTACCGCAATTTGAACGAATACCGTCAATAATTTCAAGCAAAAATCTCATTCTGTTTTCTAAGCTTCCGCCGTACTGGTCAGTGCGCTTATTTGTATTCGGTGATAAAAACTGTTGAATCAAATAACCGTGGGCAGCATGAAGTTCAACACCGTCACACCCTGCTTTTTTAACTCTTACAGCACCCTCAATAAATTGGCAGATAATTCTTTTTATTTCATTAACGGAAAGTTCACGATTAACGCTGTCGCTCATTTTACTGCGTTCGCACTTACTCGGCGCAACAGTTCGTGGAACTATATGCTTATCCTGAAGTTTTTTACCTTGCGGAATTACTGCTTGTGTTAATATTTTGGTATATAGATTACCCATAAGCTTACTGCCTATGTTGCAAATTGGTACGGTGCCTATCATCAAGCCGAGATTTTGCCTGCCCGGATGATGAAGCTCAACCATAATCTTACAGTTATGCTTATGTATCCTATCAGCCATTTCGCGAAGTGCCGGAATTTGATAATCATGGCTCATACCAAGTTGACCGAATGAAGATGCACCTGTAATATCATTAATTCGAGTAATCTCTGTAAAAATAAGACCTACTCCGCCCTTGGCACGTTCTTCGTAATAATCCATCATAGTTTCGGTAGCGCAGCCGTTATATTGACCAAAGCCCATACACATCGGCGCCATAACTATTCTGTTTTTAATTTCAACATTACCTATTTTCATAGGCGAAAACAACATATCGTAGCTCATAAAAACCCCTTAAGATGCTAATTATTTTGTTTTTTTCTTTTTATTGCCGGTTTTGTGCCTATCCTCTTTTTTGCCGTACATAGCTTCCATTCTTGCGTCTTCTCTTTTACACCAACTTCTAAACCACAGATAAATCAGCAAAGCAACGACAACAAGTACAATTATAGGAATAACCTTTGAAGATACACTCTTAAACTTCGACAACTTTTGCCCTGACTGAATCATAAACCAAACATTTGGTGTGAATTTAGTGCCTTTTGAGCCTGTATAAGCTTTATCCCAGCTTAAGTCTACCTTCTTGCCGTTTTCATCTATATAATAGTAGCCAAAAGCTTTAAGCGGTGTATTTTTATCCTTGAATTGATTGAAATCCTTATTTTTATAAACAAAAAACTCTACCTGAACGCCGTCAACAGTAGGTGTAATACTTTTCGGCATAAAGGCATAGTTGATATCAGACATAATTGCAGTTTGATTTATACCGATTAAAATTGCAATAACGGCAATAATTCCTACAATTACTGCGGCAATTGTTATTTTTTTCTTTTTCGGTTCCATTTTCTTTTTAGCCTTAACAGCTTTTTCAGTTGTTTTAAATTCTTTTTCTTCCATAATCTCGCTGAGCCTCACAAAGTTAAAATAATATATTTTAATTATATCAAATTGAGTTCAATAGGTCAAGAAAAAACGGAGTAATGCATAAGCCTTACTCCGAAACAAATTAAAAATGATTTATTTTTTTCTCTTTGCAGCTTTGGCTGCAAGCTTTGCTTTAGCCTCTTCAACTCGCTTTTTTTCTTCCTCTTTAGCAGCTTTTTCAGAAGCCTCACGATTCTTTTCTCTTTCGATTTCCTTCTGCCTTTCTTTCTCATCTTTTGCTGCCTTACGTGCAAGTCTTTCTTCCTCAAGGGTTTCGTCGCTTTTAGCAGGAGCTTTAGCAACAGCAATATTAATGCCTGTAGCTACAAGCAAAAGTACAACGGCAACAATATATCCCCATGCAAGAGAAGCACTGCCGTTAATGACAGCCATATCACCGAAATTGAATGCGGTTACCTGACCTGCAAGTGAGCCGGACATAACAAACATAACCACAGCTGCTACAGAAAAAAGGATTGAAACAATGTCAAGTCCGACCATAGCCTTTGTTTTTGGTTTTTTACAAAGTATAATTGTCATCAAAAAAGCAATTATAATAAATAATGCACTGAGTACAAAAAATAAATATCCCAAGCAAGCAAATGTAAGCGGACCGCTGTAACCTTCAAACTTCATATTAGACATATATAAACCTGCATTGCCAAAGAAGCTTTTAAAAAAGTCAACAAGCGAATTATTTTTATTAAATAATGAATATATTGTCAACGTGAAATTTGCGCCATCGCTTTTAAAATCAGCCCAAGGAAGTATAAAACCGATTGCAGGTAAAAATGTTAATACAAGCCTTACAATTCTTAGCTTTGTTCCCCAAATAGAATAAGCTATTCTGTTAAGCGATTTGTAAAAAACCGCAAATTGCTTTTCAGCCTTATCACTATCCTCTTCCAATCTTTCCTGCCAATTATAGTTAGGAATTGAAACGCCACAAGAGGAGCACTCTGCTTTAACGTTCCAAAAATGTAATTTTTTGCCGCAATTAGGACAGGTACTTGCCATAAATGTGTACCCCTTTCAAAGTTACTTACTTAAACTATTTTATATTGATTAGCACTAATTGTCAATAATTAATTGAAAATACAAACAAATTATTTCTAATTTCTTTAAATATTTATACCAATTAATATAAAAAAGTATTGATTTAGAATGTATGATATGTTAGTATAGTAGTGTTATATTTTCAAAGACTTTGTGTCTTAAGAAATGAGGGAATAATTTGGCAGAAGAAACACTTGCAGACGAATTAACGCAGGAGGAAATGGATGAGCTTGATAAGCTTGCCTATACCCACAAGCGTTACCTAACACCAAAAGAAATTGCAGCATATGTGCTTGTAAATTTCGGTCAAAAGAATTTATCACAGTTTGTTGATGCGTTTAAAGAATTCTTTATGATACAATTCTTAAAGCTTAACTCAACCGCATACGCAAACATCAATCTCTTTGCTTCAATATATGATGCGGTAGACGATACTATTTCAGGCTTAATTATCGACAGAACGCGTACACGTTGGGGCAGAATCAGACCTTTCTTTATTATACCGCTTCCGTTATGGCTTGTCGGCGGTGCAATGATGTTTACGGCTCCCAATATAAGTGCTACAAGCAAAATAGTTTGGGCTGCTATTGCAATTGTTATTTACGGCTTAGGTATGAGTTACTTCGGCGCTTGGGGTCTTATGATTTATAATATTACCCCTAATACAGACGAACGTAACGATCTTATCACTATAACGAAATTTTTTGAACTTTTCGGCACATGGCTTCCGTCACTCGTTCCTGTTCTTGTAACTCTTTTACCAAAAATAAATAAGAGTATTACAATGGAAGGCGTTTATTCGGGATTTGCTTACTTTATGCTTATCCTTGCTGCGGTCTTTGCAGTATTCGGCTTCTTTAATATGAGGGAACGTGTTCCTCTTATGAGCCGTGAGGAAATCAAGGAAACATCAGTTCTCGAATCACTTAAGAATATTATTACTAACAGACCTCTTTTGGCTGTTATTCTTGCTAATTTCTTTAACTCTTTCAAGTCAGTCGGAGGTTCATCGGAATCGTACTTCTGGCTTAACAACACCGGTTCACTCCTTAACCAAACCATTTGCGGCTTGTTTACAGGTATTCCAAACTACATTATGGTTCCTATAGCAGCTAAAATGGTAAAAAAATGGGGCGCAAGAGCTACATCAATAATTGCGGGTTTATTTGGTTTCTTTGCGTATATGACCCTTTTCTTTGTAGGTTTCCACCCATTTGGTCAAACTTTTAAAGACCATTACATATTTAACCTTATTTGGGTTATCTTCGGTCTTACCATTTGCGGTCTTCCTAATAAAATACTTAATGTAAGCGGTCAAATTGTTACAGCCGAAGCGCTTGATTATATGGAATGGAAGCACGGCCTCAGAAATGAAGCTCTTGTTACTACAGTTCAGGGCTATTTCGGCAAACTTGCCACCTCAGTAACCGGTTGGCTTTCGGGTATGGTGCTTACTTGGATTAATTATGTTCCTCTTACCGACTCACTTGGCAACGCTGTTCCTCAAACCGACCCAACTATGCTTAACGGTATTTGGGCAGTATTCTGTATCCTCCCTGCTCTTGCAAGAGGACTTTACGGTGTTTCATTTATTATTTATCCTATCCACGGTGATCTTCAGCAACAAATGATTATTGAGCTTGCTGAAAAACGTGCGCAAAGACTTGCAGAACAAGAAGCAAAAGACCATCAGGCTTAAATAATAAGTAATTAAAAATAAGACTAATAAAGGCGAAGGAAATTCCTTCGCCTTTTCTTATGTTCTTTTTATACATCATTTCGCTTTGCGCCAAGTATTTGGTGAGAATAAAACAATTATCGGGAATAGTTCAAGCCTTCCCGCAAGCATATCAATTATCAATACTATTTTTGAGCCCATACTTAAGAAATCAAAATTCTTTGTAGGGCCGAGAAGTTCGAGCCCGGGTCCTATATTATTAAAGCAAGCAACAACACCGGAAAAACAGGTTGTAATGCTATATCCTTCAATGGATAACAAAAGTGTTGATATAACTGTGATTGAAACGTAAATTACAAGATAAACATTAACGCCTCTAATTACCTTATCATCAACCACACGCTTATTCATTCTAACCTTAATAATCGTGTTAGGTCGAGTTGAAAGTCTTAAATCTCTGAATATCTGTTTAGTATAAAGAACAACCCTTGAGACCTTAATACCCCCGCCCGTAGAGCCTGCGGAACAACCTATGCACATAGCCAATAAAAGAATAATTTTAGAAAATGTCGGCCACAAATCAAAATCGGCTGTACCGAAACCCGTTGTGCTCATACAAGTATTAACGGCAAAAAATGAATCACGAATTGCATCTGAAATATGAGGATAAGTTCCCATAATATTAAGAGTAATAAGGGCAACAAATGTTACATTTATAATTACATATGTTCTGAATTCCTCGTCCATAAAAGCTTCTTTATATCGCTTTGTTAAAAGAAAATAATAAAGATTAAAATTAACGCCAAACAGAAACATAAAGATTATGCAAACCCATTCAACAAATTTGCTGTTATAGCCTAAAATGGAACTATTCAAAACGCTGAAGCCACCTGTGCCCGCAGTTGCAAATGAGGTTACCACGCTGTCAAAAAGTCTTAAGTTATCACCCGTTATTCTGCTTCCGAAAAACAAAACAATAATTTCGATAACAGTCATTACGGAATAAATAATATAAAGTGAGCGTGCACTTTCGGATATTTTCGGCGTAACCTTTCCTGCCGTAGGACCCGGAACCTCAGCTTTCATAACATACATCGAGTTACTGTTCGACTTAGGTACAACCGCAATAAGAAAACAAAGTATACCCATACCGCCAATCCAATGAGTAAAACTGCGCCAAAACAGAATTGACTTAGGTATAGATTCAATTTTATTAAGAATTGTTGCACCTGTTGTTGTAAAACCTGATGTTGTTTCAAAAAAAGCATTTACAAAATTTGGAATTATGCCGCTGATAATAAAAGGCAATGAGCCAAAAAGCGATACAAGTATCCAACCGACACCGCAAATAACCAGACCCTCACGAGCATATATTTTGACAGATGACGGTTTAAAGCACTTTAAAATCATTCCAAGCAAAAACAATAGAGCTATCGGAATGATAAATGAAATATATTTAGCCTCTTTAAATCCTTGCATATTATAATAAAACGAAACAAACAACGGCAGAAGCATTAAAAGAGCCAATATATTCATAATTTTACCGAGTACATAAAAAACAGACCTATAATTCATACCTGCTCCTTAAGATAAAATGTCGTTTAAACTATAAATTTTTGTATCTTTGGAAACAATGATTACCCTATCGTGCTCCTTAATAACGTCAGAGCCTGTTGGGAATATTGTTTTATTTTTGCGCTGAATTGCTGCAATAAGTATATCTTTTTTAATTCTTAATGAGGATATAGGTTTATTAAGAAAACTAATACCCTCGCCTGCAACAAATTCAATTGCTTCAATCTTGCCGTCAACAAGTTTGTAAAGCGTTTTCATATTAGACGAGCTTACACTTGAACGTGCACGTACATATTGAGTAATAATATCACTTGTTATTTCAGAAATATTTACATACGATTCCATTCCCATTTTGGTAAGCATACGACTTAGATTTTGATTATTTATTTTAGTTATATTTTTTTTGACCCCGATGCTTTCGCTATACATTGATACAAGGAAATTTACTTCGTCAGTATCCGTCAAGGTGACAACAGCGTCAACCTTGTCAATGCCCTCCTCTGCAAGAAGTGAATAGTCGCTTGCATCGCCGTTAATTACCGTAGCTTTAGGGCAATGCTCATAAAGTTTGTCGCAATTTCTTTTATTTTTCTCAATAACAACAACATCCTTGCCTGATGCAGTAAGCATATTAGTAAGATAAATTGAAATTCTTGAGCCGCCTATAAGCATTATACTTTTTACATTAGTTGATTTTTTTGAAATTAGTTCTTTTACAATCTTACCCAAATCGTGGTGTGAACCTGTTATATGTAAAATATCACCGGGAACAATAATAAAATCTCCGTTTGGAATAAATACATCGTCACCACGGCAAACAGCACAAATGATAAACGAATTAATATATTTATTTGGAATTTCACTGATTTTTTTATTTGCCAGCATACTTTTCTCGGAAACTTTAAGACCTGCCATATGAATTCTTCCGTGAGAAAACGATTCAACAGTGGAAGCGGAAGGAAATTGCAATATTCTGAATATTTCAAGTGCAGCTGCAAAATCCGGATTAATCATCATAGAAATACCGAGTTCATCACGCATAAAGTTCATTTGTGATGAATACTCAGGATTTCTTACACGTGCGATAGTATGTTTGGCGCCCATCTTTTTTGCAATAAGGCAAGATAGAATATTATTCTCATCCGAAGGGGTTGTGCAAATAAGAAGATCACAGTTTTTCATATCAGCTTCATCAAGCACATCATAATGCGTTGCACTACCGCTTATACCCTGAACGTCAAGCATTTCTACGAGTTTTCCAACTCTATCCTCGTTTATATCAATAATAGTGATATCGTGATTTTCAGCTGTTAAGGTTTTAGCAAGCATAACACCGAGTTTGCCTGCGCCGATAATGGTAATTTTCATCAATTTTCCTCCAAAAAAGAATTAAGTTTTTGAAAATTGCGAGTTATATAAATTATAATAAAAACCTTTTTGAGCATAAAGAGATGCATGTGTCCCCTGCTCAATAATATTGCCATCATTCATAACTAAAATCAAATCAGCATTTTGAATTGTTGAAAGACGGTGAGCAACAATAAATGTTGTTCTGTTTTTCATAAGTGTATTAAAAGCCTTTTGAATTTTTATTTCTGTTCTAGTATCAATTGATGAGGTCGCCTCATCAAGAATAAGCATCGGAGGCGGACAAAGCATTAATCGAGTAATACAAAGAAGCTGCTTTTGACCCTGTGAAAGAGAACCGCCATCCTCCCCTATTTTCGTTTTGTATCCGTTAGGTAAACGTTTAATAAACGAATGAGCATGCGCTTTTTTAGCGGCTTCAATAATTTCATCATCAGTTGCGTCTGTCTTACCTAAGCGAATATTATCGGCAATAGTTCCGCTTTTAAGCCATGTATCTTGAAGTACCATACCGAAATTTTGTCTGATTGACTGACGTGTAACGTCCTGCGTGTTCACTTCGTCAACTGAAATTGCTCCATTATTTGGATCATAAAATCTCATTAAAAGATTAATAAGCGTTGTTTTTCCGCAACCCGTCGGACCGACTATTGCAACAGTTTTGCCCGGTTCAACATTTATATTAACGTTCTTTAAAAGTTCTCTGTCGGGATTATATGAAAAATACAAATTATTAATTTCTACACTGCCTTTAACATTTTCAAGCTCTGTCGCATCAGCTTTGTCAGGCAATTCAGGTGCTTCTTCAATTAATTCAAACACACGAGCAGCACAAGCTATTGCGTTTTGAAGTTCCGTAACAACTGAGCTGATTTCGTTAAAAGGTTTTGTGTATTGGTTTGCATACGATAAAAAACAAGAAAGAATGCCAACTGTGATATTACCTTTTACAGCCATAATTGCGCCAAAAAGAGCAACTGCGGCATAAACGATACTGTTGACAAATCTTGTTGCAGGATTTGTTATAGATGAAAAGAAAGTAGCTTTAAGCGAATATTTCGCAAGGTCATCATTAATCTTATCAAATCTTGCTTTGTTTTCTTCATTCATAGAGTAGGCTTCTGCAACCTTTTGGTTTGAAATCATTTCATCAATAAAAGAAGTCTGCTCGCCACGAGTTTTTGATTGAAGTGAAAACATATTAAAAGTCTTTTTAGCAATAAACCTTGCAATAAAAAATGAAAGCGGAGTAACAACTACAACAACAATTGTTATAAAAACATTTACGCTAAGCATAAATGCAAGAGTTCCTATAATTGTAATAACACCGGTAAAAAATTGAGTGAATCCCATCAAAAGACCGTCTGAAAGTTGGTCAACATCTGTAATAACTCGGCTGACAATATCGCCCTTTGAATGAGTATCAATATATGAAAAAGGTAAAATTTCAATCTTTTCAAATGCTTTTTTTCTTAAATCTCTTGACACATTATATGTGATTTTATTGTTGCAAACATTCATAAGCCATTGAATAAGGGCAGTTGATACAACAATAATCGCAACCTTGATGAGAATTGATTTCATATTAACGAAATCAACATTTCCCTTGCCGATAATGCAATCAATTGCCTTACCGACTAAAATAGGAGCATATAGTGTAAGACCGACTGTAACCGCAGCAAAAAACATTGATAAAATTAAAAAATATTTATATTTTCCGATATAGGAGAAAACTTTTTTTAAAGTACCTTTGTTTTTCTTTTTATCAACCATTAAGCTTCCTCCTTTCCAAATTGAGATACATAAATTTCCTTGTATACCTCACAGGAATTAAGAAGTTCTTTATGCGTACCGATTCCAACACATTTGCCGTCATCAAGCACAATAATCTTGTCAGCACTCATAACAGATGAGGCTCTTTGCGAAACAATGAAAACGGTTGGGTTATAATCGAGAGAATAAATTGCATCTCTCATTCTTGCCTCTGTTGCAAAATCAAGCGCAGAAGAAGAGTCATCAAGAATAAGAATTTCCGGCTTTCTTACAAGAGCACGTGCTACTGATAAACGCTGCTTTTGACCGCCTGAAAGATTAGCACCGCCCTGGGCAATAAAGAAATCAAGACCGCCTTTTTCCTGAATAGTATCATATACCTGAGCAAGCTTCAACGCTTCGATAATGTCATTATCACTTGCGTTTTTCTTTCCCCATTTCATATTGTCACGAACAGTGCCTTTAAAAAGAACTGCTTTTTGCTGAACAAAGCCGATTTTATTCCTGAGCTCGTCATCATCAAGCGATTTAACGTCACAACCGTTCACATAAACTGTTCCCCTGCTTGCATCGTAAAAATGAGGAACAAGAGAAACGAGGCTTGATTTTCCCGAACCTGTACCGCCTATAACTCCAATTACATCGCCTTTATTTGCTGTAAAGTTGATATCAGTAAGCGACATATCGCCGGCATTACGGTATTTGAGTGAAACATTTTTAAATTCAATATACGAATCGGAATTAGATTTGTTATCGTTATGTTCAAGCGTACTTTCCTGTTCAAAAACGCTTTTAATTCTATCGGCACAAGCAAGCGCTTTCGTAATCGTTACAAGAAGATTTGCAAGTTTGATGAGTTCAACGAGAATTTGACTCATATAGTTGTAGAGAGCAACAACCTGACCCTGCGTTAAATCGCCGATATCTACCTGGATGCCGCCACTGTAAACAAGAACAACTATTGCAATGTTAATAATCACATAAGTAATTGGATTTAAAAGAGAAGAAATTTTGCCGACTTTCTTTTGCATATTTGATAATGCACGATTGCGCCTGTTAAATTCTGCAATTTCGTTAGCTTCGTCGGTAAAAGCACGAATTACTCTTGCACCTTCATAATTTTCTCTTGTAATAAGCGTTACACTGTCGAGATTTGATTGAACTTTTTTATATCCCGGTGTGGTATATGCCATTATCAAAAAAATGACAATTGACAGCAAAACGATTGCAGCAAGAAAAATCAGCGCACATTTTGCATCAATAAAAAATGCCATAATCATAGCGCCGAAAACAATGAATGGTGAACGAAGTAAAAGACGTAACACAAGATTAACACCGTTTTGGACAGTATTAGTATCATTTGTCATACGAGTTATAAGCGAGGACGTGCCGAGATTGTCAAGTTCATTAAATGAAAGCGTTTGAATTTTTTGATAAAGAGCCGAGCGAAGTCCCCTGCCAAAGCCCGTGGCTGCCTTAGCTGCAAAATATTGCGCAGTAATAGCGGCAACCATACCTACGATTGCGAGCAAAACGAGAATACCACACCTTGAAAGAATATAAGTCGTGTTGCCGTTTGCAATACCCTTATCTATGATTGCGGCAATAACAAGAGGAACAATAAGTTCAAAGGAAGCCTCCAAAAGCTTAAAAAGCGGAGCACAAAACGATTCTTTAACATATCCTTTGAGATAAACTAACAACGATTTCAAATTAAATCTCCATTCAACATAACTTACTAATTTATATATTATAATACTTACAACTATAATGTCAACTAATTACAAAAAAATTTGTTTATATCCTTTACATTGTTTAATCAAAGGTGTATAGTATAAAAAAATAACTTAAGAGGTAGTTAATATGAATAAAAAACCTGTAACAGCTATTATCGTCGGCGCAGGTCACAGAGCAATGGTTTACAGTAAGCTTGCACTTACAAATCCTGAGCTTTTGAAAATTGTCGGCGTTGCTGACCCTAACCCAATAAGAAGAAAGCAGTGTATGGAAAAGTTTGGCTTTTCTGAAGATATGTGCTTTGAAAATGCGGATGAACTTGCCAAAAAAGGTAAGCTTGCAGATACAATTATTAACGGTACTATGGACGAACAACATATTGAAACTGCCGTTCCTCTTCTTAATTGCGGATATGATATGCTTCTTGAAAAGCCTTTTGCAGTTAATGAGGAGGAAATGAGAGAGCTTGTTGACTGTGCAAAGAAAAATAACTCTAAGGTTATGATATGCCATGTGCTTAGATATACTCCTTTTTATTATGGAATTAAAAAAAGAATTGTTGACGGCGAAATCGGAGATATAATTAATATCCAAACTAACGAGCACGTTTCTTATCATCATCTTTCAACGTCTTATGTGAGAGGTAAATGGGCTAATTCTAACAAGTGCCACACAAGTATGCTTCTTGCTAAATGTTGCCACGACCTTGATATTATTATGTGGATGATGGCTGAAACAAAGCCCACTCAAATTTCATCATTCGGCAGTAAATATCAGTTTAAGCCGGAGAACGCACCTAAGGGCGCAGGTACAATTTGTATGAAGGACTGCCCTCTTGTTGACACTTGCGTTTATTCAACTAAGAGATTATACATAGACCACCCGGACAGATGGGCTTTCTACGTTTGGGACGCACTTGAAGGAATTGAAAATCCGACTATTGAGGATAAAATTAAGCTTATGAAAAGCGACAGCCCTTATGCAAGATGTATGTTTAAGTGCGACAATAATGTTGTTGACCACCAAAGCGTACTTATCAATTTTGCAAGCGGTGCAACTGCTACTCATAATATGGTCGGCGGTTCAAGCGAGCCGAGAAGAAATATTCATATTATCGGTACAAAGGGCGAAATTTTCGGTAACTTTGAGGAATCTAAGTTTTATGTTTCAAAAATTGACCCGTCCCCTGACGCTCATAACGGCGAATGCAGGATTGAAGAGGTTGACCTTAATGTAAACGGCGATATGGTTGGCGCTTACGGCGGTCACGGCGGCGGCGACGAAAGGCTTGCAGAGGATTTTGTTAAATTCATTCAGGGTGAAAAACCAAGCCTTGCCTGCACCTCGATTTTTGACAGCGTTGCAGGTCACCTTGCAGTTTACCTTGCAGATGAATCAAGAGAACACGGCGGACAGCCTCAAAAGGTTGAATTTTAATAATATAATTTGACTTATCAATCGCCCGATTTAGGCGACCAATGGTCGCCCCTACGGTGTAAAAAAACAATAGACAAAATGCAAAAAGAGAAATGACGAAGTCATTTCTCTTTTTTTACGTTAAATCAATTAAAAGCAAAAAGAAAAAGCAGGAGAAAATCTCCTGCTTTTTTAATTAGAAATCAAATCCGTCGCCGCCATTATCCGGAGTAACGGAAGTTGTTATTATTGACTCAATTGAGAATTGCCTACAAATTCTGTTGTAAAAGGAATATAATTTTTCAAGCACCAGCTTTGAGCAAAGCTTACTGAGGAGCAAACACATTCAAAATCGGATTTAACAAGCATTTTTGAATTCAAACCGAAAGCGTAATCGCCTATTGAAGTTACATTATCGGAAATTTCAAGTTTATTAAGGTTATCGTTGCCTGCGAAAGCAGAATTACCTATTGAAACAACAGTATCGGGAATTTGAACATCAAGCAAATTATCCATTCTTGAAAATGCCAAATCACTTATTTTAGTAACTCCGTTATGAATTAGAATATGCTTAATTGATGATTTATAAGAAAACCAAGGGTTTTTAGAAAAGTCAGCCTCAGTTCTGTCAATCATAATATCATCGCTGAAAATTTCAAGAGTATCCGTATCGCTTGTATATTTATATGTACCGTTAATATCGGTATCGTCGCCGAAAGCTATCAGTGAAAAAACGGACAGGCAAACGGCAAGTGCAAGAAAAGGACAAAGAATTTTAATCAACTTATTTTTCACAACTTTTTCCCCTTATACATATTATATATAGTTTTAGCCTTATCACGTACCATTTTAGCAAGCTTTTTAGGCGAAGTGACCTCTACGCCGTCGCCGTACTGCATAAGCCAAGAGATGAAGCCGTCAGACATGGTAGCGGTAACAGTAGTTTCAAAATGATTGCCGTCAACAGCGGTAAGCGGAATATTTTTGCCGAAGCGGTCAAGCATTTCCTCCTGCAATTGAATATTACATTTAAGCGTTACCTTACATTCGTCGCCCGAAAACATATTAAAACGTTTTGACACATAATCGTGTTCGTCAAACTTATCTTTATAAGGGCTTACTTCGCTGAAATGACGTGACGGCTCGTCAAGAACTTCAAGCTTTTTCATTCTGTCGATACGAAGATTCATAAGATTATCGTATTTTTGATTATTACAGACAAGATAATAATGGTCATCCTTCCAAATAAGAGCATACGGAGATACGGTAAACGTTTTTTCAGTATGTTTTTTACGGTTTTGCACGTCAACGCTACGCCTGCGATAAACGAATTTAACCTTTTTTTCATCAGCAATTGCGTTATTAAGGCGGTCGATAATAATATAAATTTCTTCATTATCGCATTTAGCGCAAGAAGTATCAACATATACTTGACTTTTCATTGTCTTTGCCTGTTCGACAGACACAAGTGTTTCAAGCTTTTCAATAAGAGATGCTGTTTTTTTAGGAGTGATAAAGCCGGCACTTGAAACGGCGTCGATAAGAAGCATTACTTCGGGAATTTCAAAAGTCCTTGAAGCCATAAAAAAGCCACGTTTTGGACTTGTTACGGTAATAATATCACAACCGATATCATTAAGAGCGGCAATATCGGCATAAATAGATTTTCGTTCACATTTAACACCTTTTTCCTCAAGCATGGAAATTAAATCCGTAGTTGACAAAGGGTGCTCTTCATCGCTGTATTTTTCGAGAATATTATAAATCAGCAAGGTTTTAAGCTTAGAATATTGCATAATGTTATCCCCTATTATTTAATCAACAACATTATACTACATATTATCAATTTTTTCAACAATAGTCCTAAAAACAGGACAGCAATCGCCGGCACCGCTTTTTCCGCCCTCACGCATAACAACTATTGAATATTTAGGATTATCATAAGGGTAAAAGCCGACAAACCAAGTATTGAGCTGTTCTTTACCGTCAACATAAATTCCGCTTTGAGCCGTTGCGGTTTTGCCTGCCGTTTGAGATTTATATTGAGCGTTAAAACCTGTACCGTTTTCAACAACATTTTTCATATAATTCCTGAGAACAGCACAAGTTTTAGAAGAAATTGCTTGATTTGAAGGAAAATTTTTAATATTCAAAGTCGGTGAGTTATAATATCCGCCGTTTGATATAGCCGCCACAATGCTTGCAAAATGGACCGGAGTGTCGGTAAGTTTGCCTTGGCCAAAACCCAAAAGTGCAAGCTGACCGTCGGATTTAAGTTCCTCTACGGTAGGAAAAGAGGCACCGGATACAGGAAAGGTATTATCATAAAGATTAAAAGAATCACCGAAACTGAGGGATTTAGAAAAATTATAAAGCTTATCTTTTCCTATTTTTAAAGCAAGATTTACGAAATAACAATTGCAGGAATTTGCAAGCGCCTGTTTAATATGCTGTTTGCCGTGTTTATGTTTATTTTGGCAATGAAATGTTATATCGCCGACTTTGATTTTACTTTTGCACGTATAGGATGGATTTATATTATTTTCAAGTGCACAAGCGGCAACAACAAGTTTAAAGATTGAGCCGACAGCATAAGATGAAATGGAGCGGTTAAGATAATCGCCGCCGAGACTGACAGCGCCTAAAATTTGAGAAGTTTTTGTATCAAGCACAACAATACTTCCCTTATCAAGTGATTTTGCACTTTCTTCTGCAATTTTTTGAATATTTTCATCAATAGATATTTTAATTCCGTCAGTGGAATTATAGTTTTTATTAATCAATCTGCCGTTATCGCCGTCAAGCACTCTGCCAAGAGCGTCGACATTATAATTTACCGACAAGGTGCCGATTTTTTTATCCGTATATTTTTCAAGGCCTGCACAGGATTTATCTATAAAATGGCGGCAAAGCATATTTTCATCGTTTTCTTTAACTGTTTCAACAAGGCGAATATATTTTGTTTTAGAATATTTTTGAACAGGCATAATAACAGGATACCCCTTTTTCAACTCATCGGTAATTACTTTAATTTGTTCATTTGAATAAAGGAGTTTCAGTTCACTCATTGCCTTTTCATTTGGTTTAATTACAGCATAAACGGATTTTGAATTGTTATTTAGCAGTTCACCGTTTCGTGAATAAATATTAGTAAAAAGAGTTGAAATATCAATAGTAACGCTATTATATGAATTATCAACTTTATAAGAATTACTAAAACTAATATAGCCACATCTACCGAGTGCCACGCTGAGAAGTATCGCAAACGCAACTCCCAAGGAAATAACTCTTTTTCGCATAAAAATACCCCCTGTGTAAAGTTTTCACAAGGGGGTTAAATTTTATTCAGTTCTTTGACGTCGGAATATGGCATCTGACGATACAGGCTTATCACATTTAAATGAATAGGTATCGGTGGCCTTATTTGCAACATCAACCTTTTCGTCATCATCGAGGTTATACAAATCCTCAACAACTAATTTATAGGGCTTTTTACCCGGCTCAACAACCTCAAGTTCATCACCCTCAAAAAATCTGTTGCGCTGACTTACAATAAGCCTGCCGTTTGAATAATCTCTAAAAAGAGCACATACATCCCAATTTCTGATATATCCTCCCGTATCTGTAACCTGACCGTTTTCAATCGGACCAAAATTAAATCCCGTTGTGTATTCACGATGGCTCATTTTTTCCATTTCGTCAAGAATCCACTGAGACGGCTTGAAATCATCGGTAGGATTTTTGAGATATTCATCAATAGCGTTGCGATAAGCGTAAGTTACAATTGCAGTATAATACTCGCTTTTTGCCCTTCCTTCGATTTTAAACGAATCAACGCCTGCATCAACAAGTTCGGGAATATGCTCAATCATACAAAGGTCACGAGAATTAAAGATATATGTGCCGTTCTTTTCCTCATTAATCGGGAAATATTGACCCGGACGAGTTTCCTCAACAAGATGATATTTCCATCGGCAAGGCTGAGCGCAATCGCCACGGTTAGCATCTCTGTGAGTCATATAATCAGACAAAATGCATCTGCCTGAAAAGCTCATACACATAGCGCCGTGAACAAATACCTCGATTTCTAAATCACTTGGAGTTTTATCACGAATTGTTTTAATTTCATCAAGCGAAAGTTCACGAGCGGTAACAATTCTGCTTGCGCCCATTTCATAAAGTGTATTAGCCGTTTGATAATTAACAATTCCAACCTGAGTTGACATATGAATATCAACATTCGGAGCATATTTTTTTGCCAGCGCCATTACGCCGATATCAGCAATAATAAATGCGTCAATACCGATATCCTGAGCATATTTCAAAAATTCGGGAAGTTTCTCGATTTCATCATTTCTCGGTAAGGTATTGCAGGTTAAATAAACTTTTTTACCGAGTGAGTGAGCAAGTTCAACAGCTTTTTTTAATTCATCTGCACTAAAATTTGACGGATTTGTGCGCATACCAAACATTTCACCTGCAAGGTATACTGCATCGGCGCCAAATTTAAGTGCAAGTTTTAATCTTTCAAAATCACCGCAAGGTGAAAGTAATTCAATATTTCTCATTAGTTCACATTAAGATAAGGAGCATAGGTTGCTGCCTTTTGTTTAAATTCAGAATAAGTTTTTGCCGTATACATATTGCCCTTAGTATCATGGAAGAAATAGTAATAATCTACATTTGCAGGATAAAGAGCTGCTACTATTGCATCAATTCCCGGATTGCAAATCGGGCTTGGCGGTAAACCTACAACGGTTGATGAGCCTGTGGTGCTATAGTATGTTTTATAATAATCAGCAGTATGCGCAGAAGTTGACGTAAGAGCAGGAGCAACTTTATTAGTAATATAATCCCCTGTTGAATCAACACCCAAAAGCGGGAAATTAGCCTGGTCCTTTAAACGATTATGAATAACGGCAGAAATTGTTTTCATTTGTTCCTTATTACCTGCCTCACACTGAATAATCGAAGCAATTTTCATAATATCGTTCATAGAATATCCAAGTTCTTGAGCACGTGTTCTGTATTTTTCTTTAATCTTTGTATCCCCGTTTGCAAGGAATTTTTTGATAACAGAGTTTGCAGTTTCACCAACATAAAATTCATACGTATCAGGGAAAAGATAGCCTTCAAGCCTATACGGAACCTGCTCGCTCGCCTTTAAATCTGATACAAGAGAATACGAAAAATCAGCTGATTGAATAACCGAAAGCAAAGCAGTCTTATCGCAAACCTCGTTATCTGCTAATTTTTGAACAATTTCAGGAACGGTTGTACCTTCCGGAAACATAAGGCTTACTGTTTCGGCAGTGGCATTATTACCCTGAAAAGCGACAAGCATACCCTCAACGCCCATTTTTCCGTTAAGATAGTAAATTCCGGCATCGTATTTATAATCTTTATTATAATATCCGTTTTTAATATTAGGGCCGATATTACGCTCTCTGTATTTAGCGAAAAGCTTGCAGAAATTTTTGCATTTAATTAAACCGTTGTCAGAAAGAACATCAATTGCATCATCAACATTATCGATTGATTTATCAAGGTTGACAGTAACAGTTGAAGTCGTTTTTGTGATACCAAACACATCATTCATACAAAAAATCGCATAAACTGAAATTAGCATAGAAAGCGCAATAACAACAATAAAAAAGACATACGTCGACGTTACACCTTTACCTCTTTTTACCGGAACACGCTTTTTAGGGATATCACTTGCGTTATTTTGCGCAGTATGGGTGATATTTTCACGTCTGTTTATATCTGCCTTTTGTGTTTTAACATTAGTAAAATAGACATCATTATTTTCGCTTGCCGTATTAACAGGATTTATGCCTGTTTCGTTAAGCTTAAATTCATTATTATCCATTTTTACCTCCTTGTGCGGTAGAAAATACACCGCTTTGAGTAACTATATAGTCAACAGAAATATCAAAACTGTCAACACAAAGTTTTTGAGTTATACATTCATCATAGGAAATACCGATTGATATTCCATTAAAATTACATAAAAATCTGTCATAGTATCCCTTGCCGTAGCCAAGGCGATATCCCGATTTATCAAATGCAATCGCAGGAACAATACAGATTGCGTCGGTATAATCGTCAACCAAGGAACAAAAATTAACATCAGGCTCACGAACACCGAAAGCACCGATTTTAACATCGTCAAGTGACCTTATGTAATAATATTGCATTTTACCGTTATTGTCAATACAAACAGGCAAGGCTACTTTTTTACCGTAATCGAGTGAAGCTTTAATTGATAAATCCAAATTAACCTCATCATCAAGTGCGGCATAAAAAAGAACCATATCACAGCTTTTATAACACTCCATATTGCAAAGAAATTCGTTAATCAATTTGTCCTTGCTTCTTTTTTCTGAAATATTTTTGCGTGCTTGTTTATATTTTTTGCGGAATTCATTTTTTATTGACATTGGATAGTTTCCCTGATTTTATTTGAAAGTTCACTGCCGCCGAGCGCCTTGACAATTTCAAGACCGAAATCAACGGCAACGCCTGCACCACGTGCGGTAATGAAATTGCCATCTGAAACAACATATTTTTCAGAAATTATTGCGCCGCATAAATCTTCCTCAAAACCCGGAAAACATATCGCATTTCTGCCCTTCAATAAACCCTTATGACCGAGAATTGAAGGTGCGGCACAAATAGCACAAATATATTTTTTGTTTTCAACGCAGTAATCAATCGAAGATTGAACAACACCGTTTGCTTCAAGATTTAAAGTACCCGGCATACCGCCCGGTAAAACAATTGCATCTGCATTACTGATATTTAATTCATCAATTGTAATATCAGCAACAACTTCAATATTATGTGATGATTTAACAGTTTTACCTGTTACTCCGACAGTTTCGTTATCAATCTTTGCTCGCCTTAGCATATCAACAACGGCAAGCGCTTCGATAGTTTCAAAGCCGTCTGCTAAAAATACGTAAACCATTATTAAATCTCCATTTTTTTATAAATTGATAAAAGCGGCTTCGTAAGTTCATAGCCTTCAAAAAGGTATTCTTTTATATCGTCGCTTTCATTAAAAATAATATTTTTAATTTCACTCCTGCCCTTAAAACCACGCTTATCATAATAAGTAACAAGCTTATCATTTGCAGGAATTAATGACAGCAAATCATATTTTCTTTTGCAAAAGGATAAAAGATTGGTCATCTGACCGTTTTTCTGTTTATTTTGATACGTGCAAGCGGCATAAATATATTTTGCATTATTGCCGTTAACCTTACAATCAACAAGAAAAAGCATAGAACAAAGCTCATCGTCCTCAAAGAAGCCCAAACATTTTTTATGCTTGCAATTTTTCAAAAAGAAAACGATGTCCTCATCGCTGTCGCCAAAAGCTTCATGCCATAAGCGAATAATCAAATTTTCATCATCAAAATATTTAATCATATTATCAGTCTTTGTAAACAGCTATGCATTTTTTTAGAAAAATTTCAGGACAATAGGATTGCTTAGCCTTTCTGAGGCCCTCAAGTCCCAAATCCTCTTCCCTGTTTACATATTTATAATTCATCAAACAATTTTTAGTAAACTCCTGATTAATAATTGGATAGGCACCCTGAATATCCGGCGGGGCTTTTTCAAAATGAGTTACAAATGTTTCATCGCTGATAGGCTCACCGAAAGTATAGGCAACAGCTTCACCGTCTATTCTTATGATTCCGCCGACAAATCCCAATTTGTCATAATTCTCAAACGCTTTTAAAACAGCTTCAAATTCAAAAGAAATATCACTGTCATCAACGTGAGTGTTTATCCATTTAGCGTGAAGATTAATACAATCATCAATATTATCTTTGTTAATCGTTTCAAAAGACCAATTAGGATTGTTTTTCTTAAAGTTCGTTATATGGTTGCGCTTGCCGTGGTATTTTTTTCCTTTAAGCGAAGCCATTTTTTCAACCTCGTAAATATAATCTCCATAACTTTCATCATATAAAAATTGAAAAGCATCGGGAAAATTTTCGTTTAGCATCTCAACATAAGCTTCGGTAACACCGTAAAAGCGTGGCATAATATCATTAGACTTAGCATATTTGATAACTTCCTCAACGGCTTCTTTAAAATCACCTTTACCGACAGGGATGCCAAAATTGGTTTCCTTGCCCATACCCCAACTGCAAATAAAAAAGTCTTTAAACCTACAAATCTTGGTACTGTACTCGGTGTTCCACACAAACATATTGCCAAATGTGTAATCGCAATTCATTGTTTTTAAATGCTTAAAGCATTGGTCAACCCATGCCTTATCCTCAATTTGCGGTGTTTTAAACTCTAACATTTTATTTTTCCTTCAATTCTTTTTTTACAAAATCAAGAATAGTATTATGTATTTCTTCAATAGGAAGCGGTTTCTCGCCGTCAGAACAAGGTATAACCGCCCAGCCTTGCTTAGAAGCGGTATAAAGTGCTGATTTTCTGCATTTATTAAGAAAATCAACATTAGCCTCGTGAACGTCTTTTTTACTTTCATCACCGTCATAGCGAGCAGTCATAAGCCTTTGTGACACTTCAACGGGCATATCGAGAAAAATTACCAAGTCAGGCTTAGGAATACCTATTTTGTTATATTCAAAATCAGCCGACCAATCAAGATATTCGTCCCACTTAGATTCATCAATCTTTTCCATTTGATAAATTGAATTAGAAGTGGCATATCTGTCAGCTAAAATCAATGTTCCGTTATTATAATCTTTGCCCCAATCAAGCTTATAAGACGCAAACCTGTCGACTGCATAAAAAGCGCCGGCAGCGTAAGCATTTACATCAGCGGCATCTTTGCCAAATTCACCGGCGAGATACATTTTAACAAGCGTGCTCGATTTACTGTCATAATCCGGAAGCTTGATTTTTTTAAAATTAATTGAATTTTTTTCAAAATATTCTTCAAGTAATTTTGTTTGCGTTGATTTGCCGCACCCGTCAAGACCTTCAATAATTATAAACTTTCCCATTATTTCTTTTTTACCTTTTTCTTATTGCCGTTTTCGTCAACTATATATGTATTTTCAAGTTGACCTACAAGGCTTGCTCTGACTGAAGCAATATACTCCTGCCTAAGCTTTGATTGTTCTTCCTTTTCTTCATCGGTAAGACCGACCGCCTGCTGCTTATGAGCAAGCGCATTTATTCTGTCAATTTTTTCTTCTGTCATAATCAGTCTAAAAAGTCCTTTAATTTTTTACTTCTGCTCGGATGGCGAAGTTTTCTGAGAGCTTTCGCCTCAATCTGTCTGATTCTCTCTCGTGTAACATTAAACACCTTGCCTACTTCTTCAAGTGTTTTTGGATTTCCGTCATCAAGGCCAAATCTTAGTGAAAGAACTTTTGCCTCTCTCGGAGTAAGAGTTTTTAAAACATCTGCAAGTTGCTCTTTAAGAAGGCTCATTGAAGCCGCATCGGCAGGTGCAAGTGCATCGTCATCAGGAATAAAATCACCAAGGTGTGAATCTTCCTCCTCGCCGATTGGTGTTTCAAGTGATACAGGCTCCTGCGCTACTCTTAAAATTTCTCTTACCTTATCAACAGGCATTTCAAGAAATTCTGCAATTTCGTCAGGTGTGGCTTCTCTGCCGTTTTGGTGGAGAAGCTGACTGTTAGCTTTTTTAACCTTATTGATGGTTTCAACCATATGAACAGGAATTCTTATAGTTCTTGCTTGGTCCGCAATAGCACGAGTGATAGCCTGCCTAATCCACCAGGTAGCATATGTCGAAAACTTAAAGCCCTTTGTGTAATCAAATTTATCAACAGCCTTAATAAGACCGAGATTACCCTCTTGAATGAGGTCAAGAAACTGCATACCTCTGCCGACGTACCTTTTTGCAATACTTACTACAAGGCGAAGATTGGCCTCAGCAAGTCGCTTCTTGGCCTCTTGATCATCCTCAGAAATTCTGATAGCAAGTTCAATTTCTTCCTCCGGTGTAAGAAGCGGCACACGGCCTATTTCCTTAAGATACACCTTTACAGGATCATCCATTGCGGCATTATCATTAACAGCAACAGTTTCAGCTGCATCTGTTTCCTTAGGCAAATCAACTTCAAGGCTGATTCCGTCAAGTGCCTCTGCCGAAAAATCATCAATAATGCTAATGTTTGCCGCATCAATTTGCTCATTGAGCTTTTCAAGCTCGTCAACATCAAGGTCAAGGTCAACAATAAGTGTATCAATATCCTGAGTTGAGAGATGACCGACTTGCTTTCCTTTTTCGATAAGCTTTTTAAAAGCCGCACTTTTCTTATCATCGCTTGGCGATGCATTCGGTGTAAGACTCATTTCTTTCATAAATTAATATCCTCCGCTTTATGTATTCCTATATCATTTGTTTAAATGGCTAAACAAATTTCTAAACTCATCCTCACTCATATTTGATGGTGACGAGGAATTTTTTTTATTATATTCTTCTTCAATGATTTTTAAGCAATCATTAAATTCTGCCTTAGAATCATTGCTTTCACAATCGTTATTGATAAGACGTGCCAGACGTGAATATTCATTGTCGGTAAACGTGTCACCAAAAGACATCAAGTTTAACTCAAGTCCGTCGTTGATTCTGTTAAGTATGGCACTGTAAGCTTTTTTGACAAAGCCGTCAGACAGCATATTTGAATCAAAATCATTCAAAAGCTTAGAGCAATCGGGATAAACCATTAATAAAGTTAAAAGGCGATTTTCAGCCTTCGTCTGCTTGTGCGGCACTCCCGTGTCATATGCTTCTCTTGTAACATTTCTTGTGTAATCGTTAACTATTGTTTTAAAATGATTTTTAGATTCTCTTCTGTGATTGTTTTTTATCAGTGATTGAAGTTGAAGTTTAAGACTTGATTTTTCAATCGACAATTCACTCGATATACGTGTTAAATATAAATCCTGCTCAACAGGCTGAAGCGTTGCAATGATTTTAAGTGCATCACGTACAAAATCAATTTTACCTTGCGTTGTTTCAAGGTCATATTTTTCCCTGATTTCAAGAAGTGAAAATTCAGTATCATTGCTTGCGCCCTCAAGCATACCCTTAAACTTGTCCCGCCCGAGCTTTTTAATAATTTCATCAGGGTCTTTTCCTCCCGTAAAACGAGGAACACGAATTTTAACATCTGTACTTTTAAAAAGCTCCATTGCCTTGTGGACTGCCTTTTGACCGGCTTCGTCGGCATCGTATGCAAGTATAACCTCCTTTGCATACCTGTTAATCAAGCGTACCTGCTCACTTGTCAGCGCCGTGCCGCATCCTGCAACAGCATTATTAAATCCGGCTTGATGCATTGAAATTACATCCATATAGCCTTCGCAAAGAATAAGCGAATCCTTACCGCTGTCTTTTGCAAAATTAAGAGCAAAAAGTTCATTTGTCTTTTTATAAACAAGCGTATCCGACGTGTTAACATATTTCGGCTTGCTGTCATCAAGGACACGTCCGCCAAAGGCAATTACATTGCCCCTAACGTCAATTATCGGAGTCATAACCCTGTTTTTAAACGTATCATAGTAATTATTATTTCTGCCGACCTTAACTACACCCGCATCAACCATTTCGCCTATACCGTAGCCTAATGACTTTAAGTGCTTCAAAAGTGAGTCCCAACTGTCAGGAGCATACCCTAAGCCGAATTTAACAATAGTTTTTGGGGTTAAACCACGATTGATAAAATAATCGTAACCGGTCTTTCCCTGCGGCGACATTAAATAAGAATGAAAAAATTTTGCCGCTTCCCTATTAATCTGCAAAATTCGTCTTCTCTTTTTTGATATACTGTCATCAAAGCCATCCTGCGGCATTTGCATACCCGCACGTTCGGCAAGGAGCTTAACGGCATCAATATAATCAAGATTTTCAATTTTTTTGATAAAGCCTATTGCATCTCCGCCTGCACCGCAACCAAAACAATAAAAAGATTGCGTATCATTATAAACGGTAAATGACGGTGTTTTTTCGTTATGAAACGGGCAAAGACCTACGGAAGTATTTCCTCTTTTTCTTAATGAAACATAAGTTGAAACAATATCTTCAATATCTGTTTTATATTTAAGTTCTTGCAGAAAGCTCTCGTTAAGCGGCATATTGTTCAACTCCTTTCAAAAATTAATCAGTCATACCAAAACATAGGCACAAAAAGCTTATTAAATATTTTCAATGCATAAGTATCGCTCATACCGGCAATATAATCGCAGACCGCACGTTCAAAACCGTCCTCATTTGCAATATTTATGTATTCTTCGGGCATTTCGTCAACATGATTAATAAAATAATTGTATATTTGTAAAAGCATATTGACAGCCTTTTTTTCCTCACCCTTGCACACCGGGTTGGTATATACAGCAGTAAACATAAATTCGTGCAAATCCATAAAACCTGAATAGCAGTCATCACTCATACGTATTTTATAATCGCTGTTTTTTATAACGTCAATAACCATATTATTTATTCTCTCAGACTTCGTCATACCAAGCTGCATCCTAAGACTAAGCGGAATATCTTCCTCTGCGAGAACACCTGCACGTTCGGCATCGTCAATATCATGATTAATATAAGCAATCTTGTCGGCAATCTTAATAATCTGCCCTTCAAGAGTGTATGCTTCCTCGCCCCTTGTGTGGCAAAGAATACCGTTTTTAACTTCGTCAGTAAGGTTTAAACCTTTTCCGCCCTTTTCAATCTTTTCAACAACACGAACGCTTTGTTCATAATGGCGAAAACCATTTTCAAAAACCTGATTAAGAGCACGCTCACCGGCATGGCCGAAAGGTGTATGACCTAAATCGTGACCGAGAGCAACTGCCTCTGTTAAATCCTCATTAAGCCTTAACGCTCTTGCAATAGTGCGTGCAATTTGTGCAACCTCAAGAGTGTGGGTAAGTCTTGTCCTGTAATGGTCGCCGCTCGGAGCTAAAAACACCTGCGTTTTATGCTTAAGCCGACGAAAGGCCTGGCAATGAATTATTCTGTCACGGTCACGTTGAAAGCAAGTTCTGACATTACATTCCTCTTCTTCTCTCACTCTGCCACGTGAATTAACAGCCAAACAAGCCTTATCACAAAGAATTTTTTTCTCATTTTCTTCTGCTAAAATGCGAATTGAAGCGTCCAAAAATCTCACCCTTTCAATATTATATACGTATTATACATTAAAATCCCTTTTAATTTGCTAATAAATTTTAAACATTGACTAAAATCAAAATAAATTATATTATTATAGTGGTGATTATATGATATATTTAGTAATTTTTTTAGCAATTGTGTTATTTCTGCTCTTTTGCTACTATGAAAACAATAAAATTGACACTACGTATTACAATATAAAAAGTAAAGATGCAGGCAAAAGCTTTAAAATAGCGTATCTTTCCGATTTTCACTCAAAGCCGTTTAAATCAATTTTAGAAAAGCTTATAAACGAAAAACCGGACATAATTTGCATAACGGGAGATTATATTAACGACAGATGCAAAAATAAGGATAAAATGCTCGATTATGCTAAAAAACTAATAAAAATTGCGCCTGTTTATTACATAACAGGCAACCACGAAAGACGTCTTGATAATTTTAACGAATTAATGATTGAACTTGAAAAAACAGGCTTTAACGTTTTACTCAACACATGTGCAGATAACGATTACTGCACAATATTAGGGCTTGATGAAAATCAAGCTGATTTTGACGATTATAAAGCACGCAAAAAAGGAACATTCGAATATAAAGATATGAGTCCTTATTTTAAGGAACTTGAAAAAAGCGACAAATTCAAGCTTGTGTTAAGCCATTTTCCTGAAAATTTTGAAGGAATAAAGGAATTAAATTATTCTCAATATGATTTTGATTTGCAATTATCAGGACATGCGCACGGCGGTCAATGGATAATGCCGTTTATAGGACCACTTTTTTCCCCGGGACAAGGTGTATTGCCGAAGTATGCACGTGGCGAATTCGGAGAAAGACCAAAATTAATTGTCAGCAGAGGGCTTGGTAATTCCGAGTTTCCATTAAGGCTTTTCAATCATCCTGAAATGATAATCATTAATGTAAAAATAAAATAAACTAATCGTTAGAAAGACAAGTCGGCAACGGCTTGCCTTTTTTTTGTAATTAAACATAAAAAAACACAGCGACGCTGTGGGAACATCGCTGTGCCATAACCGTGGATGGAGTATTTTTAAAAGCAGACAGAGAAATGAAAAAAGTATTTTATGAATTGAATGAGGAGAAACTCTGACCCCAAAAACTGCTTTCCACTAAATCCATATTAACTTAACATAGCATATAATACATTATACAGTTTAATATTACATTAACTATTTATGAACACAATGTTAACATTTTGTGTATTTTATATAAACCTGCAATTTGTATAAATTACTTTAATTCGTTCAATAGTTTTTCATGTTGAATTGGTTGATTATCTCTTACAATCTTTGCCGGAATAAATGCGAAAAGCATAATAACTGCCGCACCGAGGAAAAGCTCCATAGGATATACTATTTCGCTGTCGTTAACGCCCTTATTGGCAGATGTAATAATAATTTGAGCGGCTATAGGACCGATTATCATAGGTACAAGAACGTACATTACCATTCTGCATCCTTGGAACAAGCCCTCTTTTCCTTTTGGAATATAATCTCTGTAAGAAGCAGTAAAAAGCCCTGCCATAACAAGGCTTACACCTATCACAAGTATACCACCTACAATAAGAATTGCAACCTCTGCCGTTTCATCCTTGTCAACAAAAAACTTAGCACACCAAATAATTATGCACCCTACAATTCCCGCAATAATCGTAGGATAATAAAAATGTTTTTTGCCATATTTGTCCATCAAGGCTGAAATAATCACCGAGCCGATTGCCGCAACAACCATTATTATTCCGACCGGGATAATATAATTTTTTATTTTAAGCGTGCCCTCAACTATATTAAAAAGATAATTAACATACACCTGATATGCGACAGCCGATACCATATTGCCCGCAAGACACACATAAAGCATTTTATTTTTCTTTATTACACTTGGCTTAAGCGAATATGCAAAATCTGACAAAAAGGTATTGTTTTTATCAGCAGTTATTCCCTCTTTATCTTTCATAATAAACAGTCCTAAAATACCGCCGACTGTTGGAATAATGCCTAAAATCAGAAAAAACTTCTTCCAATCAGATGTTGTTGCGCTTTCGTTAGTAAGAGAGTCAAAGCCACCGAAAACAACGGCTAAGGCAACAAGTGGCATTACAGCCAAAACAGTGTCAACTCTTGCTCTGTTGGCAGTGTTGGAAATATCAGTTATCCATGTATTAAATGAGGCATCATTGCTGATTGAGCCGATAACAGACATAACGCAGTCCATAACGACAACAAGTATAACCATAGGTAAAACCTTATCTGCGCTTGGCTTCATAGGTACTAAGGCAAACATCATAATTGTAAAACCCCAAATAACGTAGCCCCAACAAATAAAAAGTTTTCTTTTGCCGGTTCTGTCACACAGCGCACCGCCTATTAAGGTAGAAACAGTTGCAAATATAGCAGAAAAAACAACCATTAAAGTTGTTGCATACGGCGCTCTTGTAATTTCGTTTTGCATAAAACGTGAAAAATACATATTTTCAACAACCCATGCAATTTGACCGATAAGGCCAAATAATAAAATTGAGGTCCACACCTTGCCTCCAAGCACACCGACCTTTTTTTCTTTCATATTTACCACCTCAAAAAGAATAACAAAATTTAGGCACAAACACCCAAATATATTATATATTACCCTTGTGAAAAAGTAAAGAAAAAATACCGAGGAGCGTTTCCTCGCTACAGCGTGTAGAAAAAGTCAAATTACAAATTTCTACACGCTGGGAGACTTCGAGAAAGTGAGATAAATTTCGTATTTTGCG
>ERZ824488.980-NODE-980-length-33976-cov-4.720026_pt1 | contig 33976 bp, 28 predicted proteins | sample MGYA00519936_ERZ824488 | MGnify/ENA primary metagenome ERZ824488 (study PRJEB31778, sample SAMEA3449153) | human gut metagenome | biome: human gut; feature: human-associated habitat; material: faeces | place: United Kingdom | collected 2010/2012 ... | reverse complement strand
GCTACTTCCGCCTGAACGCGCAGGGCGCAGGCCAGTTCGAGCACACGCTCATCATCGTGGAGCCTGGCGCCGACCTGCACTTCATCGAGGGCTGCTCTGCCCCCAAGTACTTTGAGGCCAACCTCCACGCCGGTGCCGTGGAGCTCTTCGTGAAGGACGGCGCGCGCCTGCGCTACTCCACCATCGAGAACTGGTCCAAGAACATGTACAACCTCAACACCAAGCGCGCCAAGGTGGGCGCCGACGCCAAGATGGAGTGGGTCTCCGGCTCCTTTGGCAGCCACGTCTCCTACCTCTACCCCACCACAATCATGGAGGGCGCGCGCTCCAGCTGCGAGTTCACCGGCATCACCTTCGCTGGCGCCACACAGGACCTGGACACCGGCTGCAAAGTGGTCATGAACGGACCCGATACCACGGCCACGGTCAACACCAAGTCCATCTCCAAGGACGGCGGCATCAACACCTTCCGCAGCTCCGTGGTGGTGGGCCGCCGCGCCGACCGCGCGCGCTGCAGCGTCTCCTGCCAGTCCCTCATGCTGGACGACATCAGCCGCTCCGACACCATCCCGGCTATGGACGTGCGCAACGCCACCGCCCAGGTGGGCCACGAGGCCACCATCGGCCGCATCTCCGACGACACCATCCTCTACCTCATGAGCCGCGGCTGCTCGGAGGCCGAGGCCCGCACCCTGGTGGTCAACGGCTTTGCCAACCCCGTCTCCAAGGAACTCCCCATGGAGTACGCCGTGGAGATGAACAACCTGATCAAGCTCGAGATGGAAGGGGCCATCGGCTAATGGCTGACGAGAAGAACCAGCAGGCGGCTGCAGCCGCCGACGCGGGCACCGTCACGCTCGAGCGCGTGAGCACCCCGCCCGCGCAGACCTGGAACCGCCTGCGCGCTAACGACATAACCCTCACCGTGCCCAGCATCTCCCGCAAGGGAGACGTGCACTTTGCGCTGCCACAGCTCTTCTCCAAGATCGAGTGCGGCATGGGCCAGAAGGTCACCGACTGGGTCTGCTCCCAGGCGGCCGACTCCCGCTACGTCGAGGTGCCGCGCGGCGCCCACCGCGAGGAGCCCATCGTGGTCTCCGTGAGCGCAGACGAGGGCCAGGTGGCAGACACCGGCGTCATGGTCCGCGAAGGCGCAAGCGCCACCATCGTGGTGGCCGCGTCCGGCCAGGACCAGGAGGGCACGTGCGCCTCCCTGCTGCGCGTGGTCGCCGAGGCCCGCTCCCACGTCACCATCGTCGAGGTCCTGGGCGTGGCCGAGGGCCAGCAGCACCTGGAGAGCCTGGGCGTGAGCGCCGCCGACGACGCCCGCGTCGAGGTGCGCCAGTACGCCCTGGGCGGAGGCACCCTCGCCCTGGGCAGCGCCATCGACCTTGCCGGCGACCGCTCCCGCGTGGACCTCACCTGCCGCTACCACGCCCGCCGCAAGGACGTCCTGGACATCAACCACGTCGTGCGCCAGCGCGGCCGCAACACCCGCGCCGAGGTCAGCGAGTCCGGCGCCCTTGACGACGCCGCCCACAAGACCCTGCGCGCCACCATCGACCTCGTCCACGGCGCCCGCGGCTCCAAGGGCAACGAGGCCGAGAGCGTGCTCGTCCTGGGCGACGACGTGGTCAACAAGACCATGCCGGTCATCCTGTGCGACGAGGACGACGTCGCCGGCAACCACGGCGCCACCATCGGCAGCGTGAGCCCCGAACAGATCGACTACCTCATGGACCGCGGCCTTTCTCGCCGCGAGGCCGAGCAGCTCTTTGTGCGAGCCATCTTCGAGGACGCCATCATGCACGCCCCCGAGGAGGCCTCCCACCGTGCGGCCGTGCTGCGCGCCGAGGAGGTCCTGGGCGCAGACGTTGCCCACGACTTCGACGAGGGCGCGGGGCTGCCCGAGGGAGGCGAGGCCGCATGCTAGACGCCAAGGCCGCGGCCAAGATTGACGAGAACCCTTTCAAGCAGGACTTTCCCCTGCTGGCCGGCCACCCCGAGCTGGCCTTCCTTGACAGCGCCGCCACCGCTCAGCGCCCCGCGTGCGTGCTAGACGCCGAGCGCCGCTTCTACGAGACCATGAACGCCAACCCGCTGCGCGGCCTCTACAGCCTGTCCGTGGCCGCCACGGCAGAGATTGGCCGCGTGCGCGAGCAGGTCGCGCGCCTCATCGGCGCCGTCGACGAGAACGGCCGTGCGCTGGCGCAGGACGTCGTCTTCACCCGCAACACGTCCGAGAGCCTGAACCTGGTGGCCAAGTCCTTCTCGCCGCTTGTGCTCAAGGCCGGAGACGAGGTCTGCGTGACCATCATGGAGCACCACTCCGACCTCATCCCCTGGCAGCAGGCCTGCCGTGCCGCCGGTGCCACGCTCGTCTTCCTCTACCCCAACGAGGACGGCGTCATCACCGACGAGGAGATTGCCGCCAAGGTCGGCCCCAAGACCCGCATCTGCGCCGCCGCCGAGGTCTCCAACGTGCTGGGCATCCGCCTTCCCGTGGAGAAGATCGCCGCGGCCGTGCACGCGCAGGGCGGCTACATGGTGATCGACGGCGCCCAGTCCGTGCCCCACATGGCCGTCGACGTGCGCGCGCTTGGCGCGGACTTCCTGGCCTTCTCTGCCCACAAGGCGCTGGGCCCCATGGGCATCGGCGTGCTGTGGGGCAGGCATGACCTGCTCGACGCCATGCCGCCCATGCTCACCGGCGGCGAGATGATCGACTCCGTGACCGAGCAGGACGCCACCTGGGCGCCCGTGCCCGAGAAGTTCGAGGCCGGCACGCAGGACGCCGCCGGCATCTACGCCACGGGCGAGGCCCTGGCATACCTCACACAGACGGTGGGCTACGAGGCCGTGACCGCCCGCGAGGCCGCCCTGGTTGCCTACGCGTGGGAGCGCATGGGGCAGCTGGACTTCGTGGAGCTCATCGGCCACCCCGACGCCTCCCAGCACCACGGCGTCATCAGCTTCAACGTGCGCGGCGTCCACCCGCACGACGTAGCCAGCATCCTGGACATGTCGGGCGTGTGCATCCGCGCCGGCCACCACTGCGCCCAGCCGCTGCTCACCTGGCTCGGCGTGGAGAACCTGGCCTGCTGCCGCGCCAGCCTGGCCTTCTACAACGACCAAAGCGACGTCGACCGCCTGGTGGACGCCCTGACACAAGTTTGGACGGTATTCCATGGCCGTGACTGACCTCTACAACGCCGAGTTCATGGACCACGTGTCCCACCCGGACTACAAGTACCAGATGGAGTGCCCCGACTGCACCCACGAGGGCGTCAATCCCTCCTGCGGAGATGAGCTCACCTTCAGCGTGCGCTTTGCCGACGACGGCACCATCGACGAGGCCGCCTTCACCGGCCACGGCTGCGCCATCAGCCAGGCCTCTGCCGACATCATGAGCGACCTCATGGTGGGCAAGACCCCCGAGCAGGCCATCGGCCTCTGCAAGCTCTTCATGCAGATGGTCCGCGGCGAGGTCTCCGAGGACGACCCCAGAATCGACGAGCTTGAGGACGCCGCCATCCTGAAAGACATCGCCCACATGCCCGCACGCGTCAAGTGCGCCGAGCTCGCCTGGCGCACCCTCGAAGAGATGCTCCAGTCCCGCAAGTAACGCCCGAGTTGACAAAGGGACAGTCCCTTTGTCAACTTTTCGCACCAGTTCCACCCGCCACAGACACCGAAGGGAGAAACTCATGGCTACCGGCATGTTCTCGACAAAGGGCATGTACGCGCTGCGTGCCATGGCAGACCTCGCGAGCCACGAGGGCTGGGTCTCCCTGGGCGACGTCTCCAAGCGCCAGAACATCTCGCGCAAGTACCTGGAGCAGGTCATCTCCCTCATGCACAAGGCCGGGTACGTGCAGAGCCAGCGTGGCAAGGGCGGCGGCTACAAGCTCACGCGCAAGCCCGAGGAGTACACGCTGGGAGAGCTCCTGCGCGCCGCCGAGGGCTCCCTTGCGCCGGTTGGGTGCCTGGACTGCTCCAATGGCACCATCTGCCCGCAGATGGGCTCCTGCAGCACCGTGAGCGTCTGGAGGGACCTCGGCCGCGTGACCTCCTCCTACCTCGACTCAAAGACGCTGGCGGACCTAGTGGGTCCCGACGGAGGCTCCTGCGGCGTCACCTTCAGCGACAAGTAGCGCCCGCGCGCGACGGCACGTCCCCGCCAAAGGCAGCAGCGCCACCCTGGCCTCCCCGGGCTCGTCCCAGGGAGGCCATCTTCATGGCGCCACCGGCCACCAGCAGCACGTCGCAGATGGCCATGACCAGGGCCTGCTCGGGGTAGAAGTCCGCGAAGTCGCGCAGGCGCATGCCAAAGCCCGCGGGGACAAGCGCCACGCAGGCGGGCACCGCCACGTGGAGGGCGACCGCCCACGCCGCGCGCACGGCCCGCTCGGGGGCGTCTGCCGCGGCCATCCTCCCGGCCCAGCGGCGCGTGAGCAGGACGGGCGCCACGCAGGCGAGAATCGCCAGCAAGTAGGCGGCGTCGTAGCAGAAGTGCGCGACGCGCGTCTCGCCCGGATTGACGCCCACGGCCACGCCTCCCACCGCAAGTGAGGTCACGTCGTCGGCCATCTGCCAGAACGCGGCGTTTCCGCCCACCGCGTCGTTTGCGTCGGCCAGGAGCACAATGCCCAGGTCGCGCCCGGGAATGACGCACATGCGCGCCACGTAGTTCTCCACGTCGCCGTCGTGCGACATCACGAGCTCGCCGTCACCCCAGCTGTAGGTGGTCCAGCCCATGCCATAGCAGGTGTCCCCACTGGCGTCTGGGACGCGGTCAAAAACCATGCGGTGCACGCCTGCGCGCGAGACCACGCCCGCCCCGCTGTTGAGGTACATGCGCAGGTAGGAGGCCATGTCATTGATGCTGGCGCGCACGTAGCCAGAGGCGGGGCCTCCCCAGGCACCGTCTCCCCTCTCGTGCACGAAGCCGTCGGCCACACTCAGCCCGAACCAGTTGCGATGGCCGGTGGCCTCGCCCTCGCCGCGGCCGTTGCCTCTGGCGGCCGCGAGCTTCTCGCCGTCAAGGCAGGCGTCGACCATGCCGAGCGGGCCCCAGAGGTTCTTGCGCAGGTAGTCTCCGTAGGACAGGCCACTCACGCCCTCCACGAGCCTTCCCAGCAGGTCGTAGTTGGCGTTGGCGTAAGAGAACTCGCCGTAGGACTCCCCCACCCGCGCGTCGGCGAGACTTTGGTAGTAGCCAAAGCCGCTCGTCTGGTTGAGGAGGTCGCGGACCGTCACCGAGCGTGGGACGCCATAGGCGGGCAGGTAGTCGTCCACAGGCGCGTCCAGGCAGACGGCGCCCGCGTCCAGCAGCTGCTGGACGGCCGCGGAGGCCATGCTCTTGGAGAGCGAGCCGATGATGAGCGTCTGGTCCGCAGAGGTGACGTCGCCCAGCGTCCGCAGATAGCGCACGCCGTCCGAGTCCACCACGGCCACGGCCGCACCTGGCACGCCAGAAGCGGGAAACACCTGGTCAAGATAAGCATCCAGCGCAGATGAGAGCGTCTTTCCGCGCGGCTCGGCGCCAATGGGCGCCACGCCTATGTCGGTCGGGTCGGCATCGTCGACCTCCCCCTGCGCACCGTCGGCCTCGTCCGGAAGGAGCGCCTCGTCGGCATGCGCCGGAACCGACCATGCCCAACCGGAGGCAAGGACAATCGCCAACAGGGCAAACACCAGCAGCCGCAACGGATGGGCATGGTCGCCCTTCGCGCCTCCGGCCAAATTGCGCCTAGAACCCGCCATAGACAAACCCCACCGGCTCGTTCAGCCCCGAGAGCGCGATGAACCAGACCAGAAGGGCGCCGAGCGCGACCACGGCAAGCGCCGCCCCTGCAAGGAGCGCCGCGCGAGGCAGCCTTCCGCCCATCAGCGCCCACCCACCCTCGTCAGGTACTCGTCGTCATTGCCGTTCACAAAGTCATAGAACGCCCGCTCGATGCGCACCCAGCCCTTCCAGCCCGGATGCACCGTGTCACACAGGAAGTACCTCTCGTACTCGTAGGGCGAGAAGTCCGCGTAGCTGGCGCCCGCCTTCTGGCAGGTCTCGCGTATTGCCTCGTAGTAGCGCTGTCGCTCGTCGGAGGAGACGTTGCTCACGTCATACCACTGGCCATGGACCGGCAGGATGCAGACGAGCGGCTCAAAGCCCACCTCGCGGCACACCTGGAGCAGGCAGGCAAAGTCCGCGTACTCGTCGGACGCGTCGTCGAAGTTCTGAAAGAGCTCGGGATCGTACGCGTGGTTCTTCTCCCAGAACTCGTCGTAGACACCAAAGTCGTTGTTGGTGCAGGCCGCCTGTCCCTCGGCCTCGGCGCTAGCCAGCAGCGTGTCCCAGTCGGGCTCGCCCGTGGGCTGGCCGCTCGCGCGTGTGGCGCTCTTGGTGGGCGCCAGGCTCACGATGTTGGGAATCTGGCTGCGCAGCCTCCAGGAGTCCGCCGCAGCAAACGCCGCGTCGTTTATGGCGTCAAGGGGCGTGTCATGGCTCGCCGCGGCGAGCCTCTGCGCGTCAATGCCCAGCTCGGAGCAACGGCGGCGCAGGTAGGCCTTGGTCTGGTCGGAGAGCTGGGCACTCTGCATGCAGGCGCGGTAGAGGCTGTAGGAGAACTTCGTGTAGAACTTGTCCTCGTCGCCCGAGCCCTTGAAGAACCACTGGGGAGAGACCACGACCATGACCTTGCGGTTGCGGACCTTGCCCGAGCTGCCGTAGGCGCCCGCGGCGATGGCCTGCCAGAGGCTCTGGTCGTAGCCCTCGCCGATGTAGGTCATGTCGACGCCCGCGTTGTTCTCGCCAAACACGGCCTGGGGGCACATGCTCACGCGGTTTTTGGAGACGTACCACTCGGAGGAGCCAAAGCAGAGGTGGCCGTCGTCGGACATGTTGTTGGTCACAAAGTCGACGTTCTCGGACTTGCCCTGTGCATAGACGTAGTCGTAGAGCTTGCTCGCATCGGCGCGGCCGTTGCCGGGCAGCACCAGCCTGTCAAAGGCAAGAAGGCCAATGCCGAGCGCAACCGCGCCAAGGAGGACCGCGCAGAGCAGGCTCCCACCGCTGACCTGCGGAAACGACAGCAGCCCAAGGCCGCGACCGCATCCCTTGCCCCCAGCGGGCTTCCTATCCATTGAGCACGCCTCCCAGCGCGACCTCAACCTGTCCGGAGAAGATCGCAAAGCCGAACATGACAAGCTGCAACGTCACAAACCACAGGCCCACGCGAAACCACGCCTGGTGCCGGTGCGCGCGATAGAAACGCGACTTCTTCCGCATCCACTCCGTGGTGGCCAGAAGAAGGCCGTGGTAGACGCCGTAAGCTATGTAGCAGGGCGCGATGCCGTGCCAGAGGCCCATGACCAGCATGTCGACCATGAAGGCCACCTGCGCCGTGCGAAGGCGTCCATGAACCAGGCGCCTGCGCATGCACCAGCGCGTGAACCGCATGAACACAAAATCGCGGAACCACGTGGAGAGCGTGATGTGCCAGCGGTTCCAGAAGTCCACGACGTCTGCCGCCGCAAAGGGCGCGCGGAAGTTGCGCGGGCAACGGATGCCCAGGCAGTAGCTCGCGCCCATGGCCATGAGGCTGTAGCCTTGGAAGTCGCAGAAGAGGTAGAGGCCGTACTGGTAGGCGCACTTCACCTGGAGCCAAAGCTCCGCCGCGACGTCGACGCCGCCGCTGGCAGTGCCCCACGCAGGCGCCGCGTAGCCACGGTGGACCCATGCCGCCAACACGAACTTGTAAGCCGCGCCGGCAAGGAGGAGCAGGATGCCGCGGGCCAGCAGCCCCGCGTACTCGTCGCGGGAGGGCGTGGCATGGGCGTCGGCGGCAAAGCGACGGCTTCGGTCGATGGGGCCGGACGAGAACTGCGGGAAGAACAGCAGGAAGTAGAGCCAGTCCTCGAGCCCGAGGTCCCGGGCGCCGATGAGCCCATCGCGGACCTCGATCACCACCTGCACGGCCTTGAACGTCACGTAGCTAATGCCCACGAAGCCCCAGAGGTCGGCACCCGCGGCTGAGGTGAGCTTGTAGACCGCAAGCGGCGCCAGGCTCGCCGCCACGGCCAGGCCGTAGCGCGCCTTGCTCCCCGGGCTCACGGCTAGCCAGAGCACCGCCGCCCGCGCAAGCACCAGAAAGGCCACGAGTCCCGCAATCTGCGCCGGGTTGCCCGCAAAGACGCAGGCGAGAAACCCCAGCGAGACCGCCAGGCCATAGCGGCGCAGGCTGTGTCCCGTCAGGCCGAGCGCCGCCGCGGGCACGAGGACGGCCGCCAGCAGCACGAAGAAGCTTGGGTCAGCGAAGAGCGTCATGCCGGGCCGCCAGCCGCGCTAGAGGCGCTTCTGGACTTGCGCGATGATCTTTGCCGGCGTATTCATAGCCGAGCGCTCCACCTCGGTGGGGGCAATGCTCACGCCAAACTCGTCCTCTATGCCAACCAGCAGCTCGATAGCCGCCATGGAGTCAAGAAACCCCAGCTCAAATAGGTCGTCATCCATGTGGTCGCGAACGGACGGGTCTCCGCTCACGTCCTCGAGCAGATTCATCATGCGGTCGCTAAGCTCGTTATCGTCCATCGGGACCCTCCTCGGTCTCATGCCGTGCCAAGGCGCGCCCGGCACGGCCACCACCTATCGAGAAATGCTTGCGGCAAGCGACCTGCGGTCGGCCTTGCCGTTGGCGTTGAGCGGCATGCGCTCGAGCACGCGCACCTGCCGCGGCACCATGTAGGCCGGCAGGCTGCGGGCGAGCTCCGCCTTGAGCTCGCGGCTCAAGGCAAGGGCGTCGCGGGGCGAGCCGGGCTTCTGACCTGGCGCTCCAGACTTCTGGCCGTCCGCCGAGAGGACGACGAAGGCGCAGAGGCTGCGCACGCGCCCGTCCCTTGTGGCGGGCACCACCACGGCCTGCTGGACCTGCGACAGGGCCTCGAGCGCGCCCTCCACCTCGCCGAGCTCGATGCGAAACCCGTTGAGCTTTACGAGGGAGTCGAGCCTGCCCTCGCAGCGAAGGAGGCCATCGTTGTCAATGCGCCCCAGGTCACCGGTGCGATACGCGCGGGCAGAGGTGCCATCGTCCATTCGCGACTCAAAGAAGGCCGCCTGCGTCTTCTGCGGGTCCTGCCAGTAGCCGCGCGCCACCGTGTCGCCCACGATCACGATCTCCCCCGTCTGGCCCGCCGGCACGGGCTCGCCGGTCCGGTGGTCAACGATGCGCAGCTCGGTGCCGCGGCGCGGGCGCCCGACGGGCAGCGGCACAGGGTCGGCCAGCTCCTTGTCGCCAATCTGGCAGTACGTGACGGCAACCGTGGACTCGGTGGGCCCGTAGGTGTTTGCCACGATGGCCCGCGGAAAGCGCTCCCGCAGCTTTGCCGCGGTAGTGTGGTGCAGCGTCTCGCCGCAGAACAGGAACAGCCGCAGATGTGGAAGTAGGCGCTGGTCAAAGCTCTTGTCCACGAGGCAGAGGTCGGCAAAGGAGGGCGTGGAGACCCACACCTGGACGCCCGAGCGCGAGAGGTCGTCAAACAGGGCGCGGAAGTCGGAGCACTCCCCCTCGTCCACCGCGTGCAGGCAGCCGCCGGTGACAAGCGCCCCCACGAGCTCGAACTCGCTCAGGTCAAAGGAGTAGTGGGCCTGGTCGAGAAAGACGCGGCCGCCCTCGCGGACCTGCGGGAACTCGCGCAGCCACTCCGAGAACCGGGCGACGTTTGCGGCCGTGACCTCAATGCCCTTGGGGCGGCCCGTCGTGCCAGAGGTGAAGATAATGTACTGCGTCTCGTCGCCGCTCACCCAGCGGTCGCGAGGCAGCGGGGCCGCCTTAAGGCCGCGCCCCTCGGCGTCGACCAGGAGCTGGCGCGCATCGAGATAGCCCGGCTCCAAGATCATGGGCGCCAGCTCGTCGGGCAGCTCGCAGGCAGCCAGGCATGCCGCGCCCTCGATCTGGCCGGCGATGTCGTGCACCCGACGGGCGGGCAGGCTCACGTCGACCGGCACGTAGGCGTGGCCGCTCATGAGGCAGGCGAGAAACGAGGCCACGGTCGTGGCGGTCTTGCGTCCGAGGACGAGCACGGGGCCGCGGCCCCCGAGGTGGGCGTCGAGGCCGTGCGCGATAACGCAGGCCTGGCCCCAGAGCTGCGCGTAGGTGGTGTCCTGGCAGGAGGCCGCGCTGAAGGCCAGGGCGTCCGGGGCAAGCCTCGCCCATCTCATGACTGAGTCGAGCAGTACGTTGGCGCCTGTGGTTCCCGTGGAAGCCATGGGATGGTCCCTTCTGCATAAAACCGCCTATTAGGGGCCATATTGGATGAACACTTGTTGCATAGGGAGAACGGCACAATGGTGGCACAAGAGATGGCGCCTTTCGCGGGGATCTGTGCTTGCGTACACGCCACTCCCCGAAGCGCGGTCCAGGTCAAGCGGCGCCCAAGCCCATGCAAATACACAGAACATGCCTTCGTGTGAGTGTTTTCGATTTTCCTGCGCAGAACTCCGCTTGGTGTGAGTCCGTTTCCGGCTGATTTGGCGCTTTGCGGCGTCTCCGGTCAGCAAAAGCCCAGTTGGCGATTTCCGACTACTCGGGCACGCCCCAAAAACGGCTCACACCAAGCCGGGTTCTGCACAGACTTTTTCAAGATGCTCACACGAAGGCGCGTTCTGTGCAAAGCGAGGGCTTGCGCCACAAAAAGGCCCGCCCGGATAGTCCGGACGGGCCTTGGGAGTGCCTTTGAAAGAAAGGCCTTTGGCGACTTGCTAGTTCCAAGCCTTGCCGTCGGAGCCAAACTCGCAGATGAGCTCCTTGGTGCGGGTGACGATGGCCTCGCGACCAGGCTTGAGGAGCTTGCGCGGGTCATAGCCCTTGCCCTGCTGGTCAGCGCCGGACTCGATGTACTTGCGAGTGGCCTCGGCAAAGACGACCTGCAAGTCGGTGTTGACGTTGATCTTGGAGACGCCCAGGGAGATGGCCTTCTGGACCTGATCCACGGGGATGCCGGTGCCGCCGTGAAGGACGAGCGGCAGGTCGCCGGTCAGGGCCTTGATCTCGGACAGGCGGTCAAAGGAGAGGCCGGCCCAGTTGGCGGGGTACAGGCCGTGGATGTTGCCGATGCCGCAGGCCAGGAAGTCAACGCCAAGGTCGGCGATGGCCTTGCACTGCTCGGGGTCGGCGAGCTCGCCGCTGGAGGCAACGCCGTCCTCGACGCCACCGATGCCGCCGACCTCAGCCTCGACGGAGATGCCCTTGTTGTGAGCGATCTTCACGATCTCGGCGGTGCGGGCGAGGTTGGTCTCAAAGTCGGCCTCGTGGGAGCCGTCGTACATGACGGAGGTGAAGCCGGCCTCGATGCACTTGAGGGCGTCCTCGTAGGTGCCGTGGTCAAGGTGAAGGGCAACGGGGACGGTGATGTTCTTGTCCTCGACGAGCTGGTGAACCATCTGGGAGACGATCTTGAAGCTGGTCTGCCACTTGGCGGCACCAGAGGTGCACTGAATGATGACAGGGCTCTGCAGCTCCTCCGCGGCATCCAGGATGGACGAGGCCCACTCGAGATTGTTGGTGTTGAAGGCACCAATGCCGTAGTGGCCCTTCTCGGCGCTCTGGAGCATGGCAGTTGCGTTGACGAGCATGTCTAACCTCCATTTGACGAGAAACAAGAAAAATCGGTACGCGGCCATATTACCCCGTCAGACGGTAGAAAATCACCGCAAACGGGTATCTGTGTTCACAATTCTGTGAGGAATCGTTCACATAGATAGCGTGATTCTATCCTTGGGTACCAGAGTAGGACCAAGAGTTTCGGCCACGTGCATGACAACGAGAGGTGAGCGTGCTTGACAGGCAGGCAAGATCAGAACGGCACTGACGAGAAGGGCCTCTTCGGGGACTTCTCGGTCTCGACGGTCATAGCGAGCGGCCTTGCCGCGGCGACGTCGTTTGCCCTGTCGTCCAAGATCGGCCTGGCGGGCTCGATCATCGGCGTGGCCATCGGCGGCGTCGCCTCCGCGGCCGCCTCGCAGATATACAAGAGCCTGCTCAAGGCCAGCGCGCAGAAGCTCAGCGACCTGACGCCGGACGCAACGGCCAATGCGGTGCCCGAGGAGGCCGCGGCAGCGGCGCTCGACGCAGAGCCCGCGGCGGACGAGACGCGCGTCTATCGCCCGGGCTCCCTCTCCGGCCGCTCCCCCATCCAGGAGGTGGCCGCCTCCGGCACGCCCATAGCGCCAGCGAGCGTCCGCTACGCCGCCCACGAGCGCGAGCGCCGCGTGCTCAGGCGCCGCGCCACGGTCATCGCCGCGGCCTTCGCCATTGCCGCCGTGCTGCTGTTTGCGCTGGTGGTAAACCTCGCCACCCAGGGCGCGGGCATCGGCTCCGGCGCCACTTCAAGCAGCGGCGAGGCCACCAGCCCCACCACCGAGGCCCCCACGGGCCAAGACGCCGCAAAGCAGACCGACGGCAAGAAGGCCACGTCCTCCCCGGAGGCTCCCGCCAAGAAGGACGAGACCACGCAGCCCGAGAAGCAGCAGACCGCCTCCCCCACTCCCGAGACGCCCGCGTCCTCGCCGTCTGCCGGCGGCGCCTCGTCGGCCACGACCGACGCCACCGCTCCCCCAGCGAGCGGCTCGCAGGGATCCGACGCCAAGCAGGACAAGCCGAGCGGCACCGACGCCAGCAGCTCGGGCAGCACCTCGGGCGGCACCTCGGGCGGCACCGCCCCGAGCCCCGACACAACCACCACAGCAACCAAGTAAACTCCGATGTGACGTAACAACGGAAACGAGAAAAAGGGACTGCCCCCTTTTCTCGCCTGGGAAAGAAGGGAAGCCAATGGAGCGTCCGAACGCCTGGAAGGACTACACGGCCGAGCAGCTCGACGAGCTGCACTACCTCTGCGAGGGCTACAAGGCCTACATCTCCGACAACAAGACCGAGCGCGAGTGCTGCGCCGCGGCCGTGAGCCTGGCCGAGGAGGCCGGCTACGTGGACCTGGCCGCCAAGATTGCCGCCGGCGAGGCCCTCAAGCCCGGCGACAAGGTCTACGCCGTCAACCGCGGCAAGGCCCTCATGCTGGTCAACATGGGCACCGACCCGCTCGAGCAGGGCGTCAACATCCTGGGCGCCCATATCGACTCGCCGCGCCTGGACGTCAAGCAGAACCCCTTGGAGGAGAAGAGCGACCTTCTCACCCTGGACACGCACTACTACGGGGGCATCAAGAAGTACCAGTGGGTCACCGTCCCGCTGGCCATCCACGGCGTGATTGCCAAGAAGGACGGCACCGTGGTCCCCGTGGCCGTGGGCGAGGACCCGGAGGACCCGGTGTTCTGCGTCTCCGACCTGCTGATCCACCTCGCCGGCGAGCAGCTCACCAAGGAGGCCTCCAAGGTCATCGAGGGCGAGATGCTGGACGTCCTGGTGGGCGGCCGCCCCGTCTGCGTCAAGGAGGGCGAGGAGTCCGAGGATAAGGACCTCGTCAAGCGCGGGGTCCTGGCCATCCTCGAGGAGCAGCTTGGCATCGACGAGGAGGACCTTCTCTCCGCGGAGCTTGAGGTCGTTCCCGCCGGCGCCGCCCGCGACCTGGGCTTTGACCGCTCCATGATCCTGGGCTACGGTCAGGACGACCGCTCCTGCGCCTACACGAGCCTCGTGGCCCAGCTGGACGTCAAGGAGGTCAAGCGCACCTCCGTCTGCCTGCTGGCCGACAAGGAGGAGATTGGCTCCGTGGGCGCCACGGGCATGAGGAGCCGCTTCTTCGAGGACACCCTGGCCGAGGTGCTGGAGCTTGCCGGCATCCACGGCGAGCTCGCCCTGCGCCGCTGCCTGCGCGAGTCCGACATGCTCTCCAGCGACGTCTCCGCCGGTTTCGACCCCACCTTCGCCTCCGCCTTTGAGGCAAAGAACGCCAGCTACCTGGGCCGCGGTCTCACCTTCAACAAGTTCACCGGCGGCCGCGGCAAGTCCGGCTCCAACGACGCCGACGCCGAGTACGTGGCCAAGGTCCGCCGCGTGATGGACGAGGGCGGCGTGCACTTCCAGACCGCCGAGCTCGGCCGCGTTGACGTGGGCGGCGGCGGCACCATCGCCTACATCCTGGCCCTCTACGGCATGAGCGTCATCGACTGCGGCGTGCCCGTGCTGTCCATGCACTCCCCCTGGGAGATCACCAGCAAGGCCGATATCTACGAGGCCTATCGCGGGTACTGCTCGTTCCTGCGCCTGGCTTAGGTAACGGCAAAGTCCGTCGAGGCCCCGGCCCCGCACTTCCTACGCAAGTTACGCTTCGCAAAGAACTTGCTTTAAGAAGGGCGGGGCCGGGGCCTCGACTGCGTTAACGGTGCTTGACCAGGCACTGGGGCGAGAAGTGACTGCGGTAGAGGGTCGCTCTTCCGCCTCTTATTTAGCCTAGGAGCGTCAACACCTCTCGTTTGGCATTTATGAACTCGAGAGAGAGGTCGAAGGCTCCTTCTGACTGGTGGTTTATGGGGACTTCGCCGGCTATGGTCGAGGGGATTCCGCCTCTGGGGTCGCCTTCCAGGACGTAGACACGGGTGGCCATGATGACGGCCTCGTCGACGTCGTGCGTGATGACCACGGAGGCCATGCCCAGCTCGGAGGCGGTGCTCACGTACCAGCTGCGGATGTCCGCGCGCGTGAGGGCGTCAAGCGCCGAGAAGGGCTCGTCCAGCAGCGCCACGTCGTTGCCCATGAGATAGGTGCGCAGGAAGGCCGCGCGCTGGCGCATGCCACCGGAGAGCTGGCTGGGCCACTTGTCCTCCACACCCGCAAGGCCAAAGCGCTCCAGGAGCGGCCTGGCCTTCTCGCGGGCCTCGGCGGGCCTCATGCCGCCGATGACCAGCGGAAGGCAGGCGTTGTCCAGGATGGTGCGGCTCTGCAGCAGCAGGTCCTTCTGCAGCATGTAGCTCACCTGGCCAGGCCTGCCGGTGATGTCACGCCCGTGGAGAAGGACCTGCCCCTCGCGCGGACGGGTGAGGCCGGAGAGCGCGTGCAGGATGGTGGTCTTGCCGCAGCCGGACTTGCCCACGATGCAGACGGTCTCGCCGGGGTCAACGCGCAGGCTCACGTGGCGCACGACGTCGGAGTCCTCGTCCCACGCCAGGGTGAGGTCGCGCGCCTCGAGGGCGGGCATAGTGGTCTTCTCGGCCATTGGGGCTAGGCCAGGTAGGAGGTGTCAAAGCCGGCGTTGACGTCAAGCTTGTTCTCGACCAAATCGTTGTCGTTGAGCCACTGGAAGTACGCGGCCCAGCGCTTGCCGTCGATGGCGCCCCAGCTGGAGGCGTCGGCGGTGTACTGGCCGGCCAGGAACTTGGCGCTGGCCTCGACGAGTGCGGAGTCAAGCTCGGGCACCTCGTCGCACAGGATCTGGGCGGCGTCCTCGGGGTGCTCGACGGCAAACTCGTAACCCTTCTTGGCGGCGCGCAGGAAGGCCTTGACGGCGTCCGGGTTGCTCTTCATGAAGTCGTTGTTGGCGGCAAGGACCGGCGTGTAGAAGTCAAAGACGTCGTCCATGTCCTTGAAGCTGAAGTAGTTCACCGGGTAGTCCTGGACGGCGGCGTTCTGGACGGCCCAACCCTCGTAGACCCACACGCAGTCGAACATGTTGGCCTTCAGGCCCTGGACCTCGTCGTCCACGGTGAAGGGGACCATCTTGAGCTTGGAGAAGTCGCCACCGTCGGTGGTCATGATCTGCTTGATGGTTGCCTGCTCCACGGCCATGTCCCAGGTGGTGTAGACGTGGTCCTCCATGAGGGCGGCGTGGGTGATGCCGTCCTCGGCGCGGCTCATGATGCCGGAGGTGTTGTGCTGGATGACGGCGGCCACGGCGGTGAGGCCGGTGTTGCCGGCGTCGTAGGCAGCGGCCAGGTAGTCCTGGTAGCTCACGCCAAGCTGGGCCTGGCCGGTGCCGATGGCGCCCTCGGCGGTGCCGTCGGCAGGCTGGACGATCTCCACGTCAAGGCCCTCATCGGCAAAGAAGCCCTTGCTCTGAGCCACGTAGATGCCGGTGTGGTTGGTGTTGGGGGTGTAGTCCAGGCAGAAGGTGATCTTGGTCTTCTCGCCAGACGCGGGCTTGGAGTCAGAGGCGGCGCCGTCGGCGGAGCCGCTGCCGGAGTTGCAGCCGGCAAGCACCAGAGTGGCGGCGGAGGCCAGGGAGGCACCCACAAAGGCGCGGCGAGAAAGACCGGCGGTCAGGATGCGGGAGGCGTTGGTCGTTTTCATTGTTGATCGTTCCTTTCTGCCCTCTTCCAGGGCATGCAGATTCGTTCCAGCACGTCGACGCCGCGCATGAGCGCGAGCGAGAGCGCGGAGATGATGATGATCACCGCAAACATGCGGTCGTACGAGAAGGACTTGCGGACGCGGGTCATGTAGACGCCCAGGAGCCGCCGAGCCACTCTGAGATGACGGCGCCCACGATGGCGTAGGTGGCGCTGATGCGCAGGCCGCTGAAGAACTGGTCCATGGCGGCGGGCAGCTTGGCGTAGCGGAAGATCTGCCACTCGGTGGCGCGCATGGTGCGCATGAGGTCGATCTGGTCCTGGTCCACGGAGCGGAATCCGTTTGCCAGGGCCACGGTCACCGGGAAGAACGTGGTGATGACGACAAGAAGCACCTTGGGCAGGAGGCCATAGCCAAACCACAGCACAAAGAGCGGCGCGATGGCCACCGTCGGCACGGTCTGAGAGACCGTGAGCAGCGGGTCAAAGGCCAGGTAGAAGGTCTCAAAGCGGTCCATGAGGACGGCAAAGGCAAAGCCCACGGCCACGCCAATGGCAAGGCCCAGGGCGGCCTCGGCAAGCGTCCACAGCAGGTGCTGGCAGAGCAGCGGCAGGTCTCCCACCAGGGCGGCCACCACCTGCACGGGGCTGGGCAGCATGAAGTTGGGCACCAGACCGGCCGAGCAGGCCCCCTGCCAGGCGGCGAGAATGCCCAGGATGGCGCAGGCGGGCGCGACGACCCTCTTTGTGGGCCTGGGGATGCGCATGCGCTTCTCTCCTACGCGGCGGAGCCGGCGGACTTGGGGGCAAACTCCGGGTCGCCCTCGTGATACTTGGCCACCTTGTGCTCGGTGGTCATGACGTCGCCCTCGGGCTTGAAGTTGATCTTGGCGTAGGTCATGACGTGCTTGCAGCCCGCCTCGGCACCCACGAGCTGGCAGTTCTTGAGGATCTCCATGCACTGGTCATAGTCGCCCTCGATGGCGGTCTCAAACGGGCCGACGAAGTAGTCGATGCCCGTGGAGTCAATGTAGGCGATGACCGCATCCACGGCGGCGCAGGTTGCCTCGTCGGTCTGCGCGTCCATGGGCAGGTACTGGATGGCAATGGAACAGTTCAAAGCGGCTCCTCCCCGCGCGGCGGCAAAACCGCGCCTCTGGGCACAAAAAATGCGCCCCGTCTCCGTAGGCGCCCAAGCAAGCCAAGCTCTGGTCCCTACGCCGGCATTACCCGGATCAGGTCTAAGGTCAGGGCCGCGTGGGTGGGCCCAATCTCAGCCGGCGTGCGCCAGCCCCCTTTTGTTACGAGGGGTAGTGTAGCACTGGTGGGGTTGCGGTGGCGAGGACCTTACCCCGGTGTGCATGTTATTGCAAGTTTGATCTTTTGGCGAGAAGGGCGACGTGCAGACTCCCCGACCCTGCCAAATAATCGGTAGGTAATTTCTTCAACCACTCACGTTTTTTCTGTTGGCGGGCAAAAGAAATCCATTAGTCTCTTAGATACTTAGATTCATGCGTGTAGCCAGACCAAACGGAGCGCCTAATGGAACTTGGGGATAGTCCTGAGGTATACAAGGTCACCGACTATGACGAGCTTCTCTTCTCTCAGGTTAGAGGCTATTTCCGCCGCTCGGAAAGACGTCGCCCGTCTTGCATAGCATGTCCGACATCCGGCAGCAAGAAGCTCCTGTTTGATGCCCGGAAGCTATGCGACGAATTTCAGATTGACTTCGTAGTCCTCCAGGACAAGCGCCTCCAGCAGCGTTGGAATGAGGAGTTTAGCCGATACACCCTCAGTCCCGGCATCGCTCGATTCCTGCCCGCCATGGGCAGTCTCTGCGACGAGGATGAGAAGGTAGAAAGCAAATTTGTGGACAACGCCGCCTGGCACTCTCTCCCCTACTTGGATCGGCTCCGCGACGAGGCAGCCCACTATTCCTCGGGTGAGTACGAACCCAAGCCAACGCCAGCACCCGCGCAAAAGGTCGAACCGCTGGCGCCCAAGCCCGCACAGCCCTTGCCATCGGAGACCAAGCCCACCCCCAGCCAGCCCGTGACCTTCTCGCCCACCGGACTCAACCTCATCGACACGGAAGAGAAGCTCGAGGGCATGCTGGCAGTCCTTCTTAACAAGAAACGCGAGCTGCCCGTTGTTGTCGTAACACGCCGGGCAGGTCTTGACCATGCCTTTGTCGACACCTCGATCCTTGCGACAGAGCTTGACGATACCGCTTGGCTTTTCGAGCTGACGAGTAACGCCCTTGAGTTCAGGCTGTCGGACGGCCTCGAGAGGGCGGGAGCCGCTGACTGCGAGGTTTACAATGGCGCAATCCGCGTGTTCCAGGCTTCTCGCGGCCGCTCTGGGCGTCCGCTAAAGGACACCCGGCTCTTCAAGGCGTTTCCTAACAGCAACGGCAAAGCCCTAGGAGAGGACATTGTCAGTTGCGTCTTTGGCCTAAGAGCGACAGAGCTTCTGACCAATCCAGCACCAAAAGAATGGAAGCAGGTCACCGCGAGAGTCATAGGGATTCTCCCCGCCGCCGATAGGGCGATTCTGACCTACCCCGGTGGAATGTGCAGCGCCCGGCCCGAGGAACTTGACAACAGCGGAGCCGCGGGCCCACTGTCCATTGATCGACTCCTACAGCCGGGAATGACACTTCAGGGCAGGCTCGACGCTCAATCAAAGATTCTCGTTGGCTTTGCAGAAGCCTTGCGAGTTCACCCAGACGAGGCCATCGCCGCATACCAAGAGGGCCAAACCGTTCTGGTTCGGATCGCCAAAGTCTTTCCCGACCACTGCGTAGTCGCGATCTTCCCCGGGATAGAGGCGTCAATCGAAGCGGGCGAAATCTGCGATCCCGCATTCCCGCTGCCAGATATGGTGGAAGTGGGTCAAACTCTCCCTGCACTTGTCGTGGAGTATGAAGCGGAGCGCAACGAGTGGCTCCTCTCGGTCAGGCAAGCGGACGCAGACAACATCCAACCCGCACCGCCACTGCTTCTAGGCGGTCCCCCATGGCTTTCTCCGGAGGACGTGGGTGCGCCGGAGACGACCGGGGGCGGACAAGCTGAAGAGGTCGATCTCTCCGGGCTGATGATTCCCGAAGACGCCGGACCAGAGGCAACAATGCATATCAGGGGCTACTACGTTCGCTGGCAGAGAAGCGAGCGAGAGGGCAAAAGCCTGTTGAAGCGCGTCGAAAAGGCCGAGAAGATCAACCGCAGGTTCAGGGACAAACTCTTGCGTCAGACGCAAATGGCAAGTCGGAACAGCAGTCGCTACAGGCAACCGGCAGTTGACAACTTCCTGAGCGAGGACGACCGCCTTTGCTTTGAGCGCGAACGGATGGACTGGCTCCTGCGGGAGGAGTGGACCGGTACGTTTGGGCCGCAAGATCGCGCACAGACGCCCCTGCAGCCAGGCAGCTGGGACTACGATGACCACTTCTTCGAGACGCTCAACGACGCAGACGCACAGCTTGGAAAGGTACTTCGTTGCATGGTTGATGTAGCGCTGGGGCGCGCGGGAAACCGGCAGGAGCACCCCCTAAGGACCAACAGGGGCGCAGAGGCGCCGGCCCGCACAACAGGAGACGGTCAGCCCATCATGCGCTGCTACGTGGAAGAAGGGCACCCCCAAGCCGCTAGGCTGCACTATGCCTACCGCCGCAAGGGCGGCGTGACCTTTCTCTCCGTGAGAAAGCACGATGACCTGAGAGCGTAGGGCGTGACGCCAAGAAGGACGAAGCGCAGGCACCCACGACAGGGGCCCAGAACGAGGTTTCCAAGAGGCGCACGACTTGCACCCCTCCCCCTTCTCGCCCTTGTCAACGTGGTATCGATACCCCTACCCCTCCCGTGAGAAGCGCTACCGCCGGTCGAGAAATGCGCGCTTTTTGCCAGCTCAGAGCCTATAAAGGCCGCAGGCTCAGGTTTGCCCGCATCCATGAGAGAGGGGAATCCCATGAAGATCGAAGACATCAAGAACGTAACCGTTGCCGGCGGCGGCACCCAGGGAAGCCAGATTGCGTCCCAGATTGCCTACAAGGGCTTTGCCGTGACGGTGTGGGTCCGCAGCGAGGCCTCAGTCGAGCGCGCCCGCGTCCGCTTTGCCACCATCAAGAAGCAGTACCTCTCCACGCTGGAGGCCATGAAGGCCGACGCCTCCGCCTACTGCCGCGGCCTGGCCGACACGCCCGACCTCTCTGCGGAGCAGATTGACGCCCTTGTCGCCCAGGCGGAAGAGCGCCTCTCGGCCATTAAGTTTGAGACCGACTGGGACGCCGCCTTTGGCAACGCGGACCTGGTGGTTGAGTGCATCAACGAGAACCCGCAGGAGAAGACCGAGTTCTACACCAAGCTCTCCGGCCACCTGCCCGAGCGCACCGTCATCCTGACGGACTCCTCCACCATGCTGCCCAGCATGTTCGCCGAGGCCACGGGCAGGCCGGACAAGTACATGTCGCTGCACTTTGGCAACCAGATCTGGCGCAACAACATGACCGAGCTCATGCGCCATGACGGCACCGACCCCGAGGTCTTTGAGCTGGCCGCGCAGTTTGCCGAGGCCATTGGCATGGTGCCGCTCAAGCTCAACCGCGAGCAGCCAGGCTACATCCTCAACAGCCTGCTCATCCCCTGGTTCAAGGCCGCGACCCAGCTGGTTGCCACCGGCGTCTGCGATGCCGAGACCGTCGACAAGTGCTGGGAGCTCGCCACCGGCGCCGACCCCGGCCAGACGCCCTTCCGCAAGCTGGACAAGATCGGCCTGGTGCTGGCCCGCAACATCCTCTCCATGGACCCCGCGGCCAAGGACCCCGCAAGTGGCCTGGCCAAGAGCGTGTCCATGCTCAACGGCTACATTGACGAGGGCAAGACCGGCATCGCCGCCGGCGAGGGCTTCTACAAGTACGAGAGCTACGACAAGTAGACTGCGGGCATGCGCCACCCACCTGGGCGCACCCACGGGTTGACTGCCAAATTGCCTGCCGATTTTTCGGTAGGCAATTTATTTAACCACTCGCATTTGCCCAGTTGGCCGGAAAGAAGAACGCAAAACACCGGGCGTTGCCTACCGAATAATTGGTAGGCAACGCCCGGCCTAGAACGTCACTCCGCGTGAGGCGAGAACCGCCTTGAGGTCGGTAATCGCCTTGCCGGCCTGCCCCTTGTCCACTGGTCCCTTCTTCATGATTAGCTCACGGCTAATGAAACGCGCTTCTCGCCAAAAGAGTGCGGCCCCGGCGGGGAAGAGTCGCCGGGGCCACGGAAAAATGAAGATGTCAGGCAAAAGCCACTAGAGGTCAATCGTCTCCGGCTTGGTCAGAGGCTCGGCATCGCCGTACTTAGAGACACGGTCGTCCTTGATGACGCCAGACCAGTTCAGGCCAAAGGCAAAGTCATACTCGTTGCCGGTAGAGTCGACGTAGACATCCATATCACGCGGGACGTCCTCCTTCTGTGCCTCGACCGCGTCCATGTCCTTGGGCATCTGGAGCGGGAGCAGGCCGGAGGGCTCCACCTTGCCCGCCAGGATGTTCAGGAAGTCGTCGCCCGCCGCGGAGAAGCCCATGAGGATGGCGTCGGCAAGGGGCTCGACCTCGGAGAAGACCATCGGGCGGTCGGCGTTGACGCACACAACGACCGGCTTGTCGGCCATCTCGGCGCGCACGCTCTGGACCAGCTCGAGCTCATAAAGGTTGGTGGCAACCGTCTTCTGGCCAAGGTAGCTGCGGTTCTCCTTGACCCCGTCCTTGATGTCACCAGCGAGGGACTCCTCACGCACGTGAGGCCCATCTGCAACGTACTCGCCGTACTGCAGCGAGATGGGAACGTAAGTCTTGGTGTCTCTCAGGTAGCCAACGCCGGTGCTCGGGCTACTGATGAAGACGGCAGCCATGTCACAGGCGGCCACGTCTTCCGCAGAGGCCCTCACGACGTCCGTAAGCGCGTAGGTGGCCTTCCCGTCCTTGTCCGGGTCTCCCGTAGGGTCGCCCACGGTGTCGGTCACGATATCGAACAGCTCGGAGGCAACCTTCTCCGTAACGGGGAGTGCCCAGCCCGCCTTGGAGGAGTAGCTCATCGGAATGTAGACCTTGGGCTTCGAGCCGTCCGTCTTCTTGATGGCTCCCGAGTTCTTGAGCATCACGATGGACTTGTCAACGACGTCCGAGGCAAAGGAGGCGAGCTCGCTCGAGTCAATGACGGACTCGCTGTTTGTCGTCTCGCGATAGGGGTCATCAGAGAGGCCCGTGTGATAGAAGGTTTTGAGAACCCTGCGCGCGCACTCGCGGAAGTGGGCCAGGGCCTTCTCTTCGCCGTCGCGCTTCGAGATGGTCTCAAAGGCATCCTTGAGGAAGTAGACGCTGAAGCCGCCTCCGATCTGGTCGACGCCAGCATCAACGGCCTTTACAACTCGCTCGGGAGTAGTGGCGCTCTCCATGCCCCACGGGGTGCAGACCATGCCTGCGCCCTCGTCCTCGATAATGCCCCAGTCAGTGCAGATGAGACCGTCATATCCCGCCTTCTCGCGCAGGATGTCCATCTTCCACTTCGAGAAGCCGGAGCCCACGAGCTCACCGTACTCCTCGTTGTCTGACCAGGCAATCGAATAGGAGGGCATGACGCCGGCGGCCTGACCCGTGACACCGTCAAGGTGCATTCCTCCGTCGATGAACGGGACGAGGTGCGCCTTGAAGTTGTTGCCCGGATAGACGTTGAACTTGCCATAGGCGTTGTGCGCCTCGCGGCCGCTCTCGGCAGAGCCGTCGCCCGGGAAGTGCTTGATCATGGCGATGGTCGAATCCTCGCCCCAGCCGAGGTCGTTTCCGTCCTTGTCAAAGGTTGACTGGAGGCCCGAGGAATACGCGTTGGTCATGTCTCGGGAGAGGGCCGGGTCCTCGCCATAGGTACCCGTGATTCGGCTCCATCGAGGCTCGGTCGTGCAGTCGATCTGAGGCCCAAGGAGCGTGTTCACTCCCTCAGCGTGATACGCCTTCGACTCCTCCTGCGCGACCTTCTTGGCGAGGTCCGGATCAAACGTCGCCGCAAGGCCAAGGTTGCACGGGAAGCCGAAGTCCTGCGGGTTGTTGGAGATGTTGACGGGAATGCTGAAGTCCTTGCCCTCGGCGTAGGCCTGCATGGCGTTGTTCCACTTGGCGTTGCCGCGCGGGTCGGTGCTCGAGAAGCTGAAGTTGAGCATCGTGCGAACGCCCTCGTCCAGGGTCTCGGTCATCGAGGTCGGCTCTCCCTTTCCCGGCGTTGCGAAGGGGGCGGCGAGGTCGGTGTCAAGCGTGAAGATGGAGCCGTGGACCATGAGCGCTGCCGCGGTGGGGCCGTCAATGGCCTCCGCAAGGGCGGCGGCACGGTCCTCTGCCGTCTGGCGCCAGTCCTCCCACAGGTCAAGCTTGCCGTTGCCATTGGTGTCCTTGAAGGCAAAGCCGTCAACCTGGATGAGCTTGCTCGCGTCCATGACGCTCAGCGTGGCGCCGCCCTCGTTGGTGACGCGGGTGAAGCCGTCTCCCGTCCGCTCGTCACCAATAACCTCCTCGGCGTGACGGACCGTCCCCTTGCCCCACTCCTCGGCGTCAATGGGGTACTTGTCGGCGGCAGGAGCTGCCGACGTGTCGGTCTTCTCGCCGCCAGCGCTGCATCCGGCAAGCGCGGCAGTCGCTCCCGCAAGGGCGGACGCCTGTAGGAAACCGCGCCTGCTCATGGTGCCAAAGCTCTTCTCGCTCATCAAAACCCTCCTCAATCGTGTCCCGCACGCCCCAGACAGGCATGCGGCTCTTCCAACACATGAGGGCAATATAGGCACGTCGGCACCGACCCCACGCACACGGTCGCAACGTGTGCAGTTCCCGTCGCAAGGTGCAGGCTCTTCTCCCCCAGAGCCGCTTGGAGATAATTACCTGGAGGACAGAGGGGGTCCACGCCTACCATTAGTTTTGGGGAACGTCTCATCATGAGGCGAGAAGGGCTTTTGATGTATAAGATTTTGATAATAGAGGATGAGACCGAGGCTGCTTCCAACCTGCAGAAATGCATCGAGCGCTACGGGGTTTCCCGAGGTCTCGAGTTCTCGGTCACCTGGCTCAGGACGGCCTTTGACTTTATCTCCGAGGGCGGCAGGCACGACCTCGTCTTCATGGACATTGACCTTCCGGGAATCAACGGCCTCGAGGCCGCCGAGCTCATGCGCACGTACGATCCCGTGACGCCTCTCGTCTTTGTGACCAATCTCGCGCAGTACGCAGTTCGCGGATATGCCGTCGATGCGCTGGACTTCATCGTCAAGCCCGTGCGCTACCATGACTTCTCGATGCGCATGGATCGCGCAATGCGCAAGATGGCCCTGCGACCCGACCGGCCCCTTGTGGTTGGCTCGGGACCCACGCTGAGGGTGCTGCCCCTCAACACCATTGAGTACGTCGAGTCCTCAAACCACGACCTGGTGTATCACCTCATGGGCAAAGAGGCCCTCTCCCTGCGCGGAAAGATCTCCGACCTCGAGCAGGAGGGGGCGCCGCTTCTGCGAATCTCAAAGAGCTGCATTGTAAACATGGACCAGATCAGCGAGATACGAGGATCAGACATAGCGACCTTTTCTGGCCAGCATCTCAGAATTAGCCGCTCAAGGAAGCAAGAGTGCGCAGAAGCCATTGCCCGCTACCTCGGAGGAAGCCTATGAGCCTCATTCCCATATACGCCCTTCATGTCGTGGTCATGCTTGAGGCCCTTATCCCCCTGTTCATGCTTTCGGCCAAGCTGCCCAAAAGAGGCGACAGAGCGCCCCGCCGCTTGGCATGCGCGGCCCTCTTTACCGTCATCGCCGTCATCCCACTTGTCTTTTCAGACCCGACGGACAGCAGAAGCACAAGGAATCTCGTGCACCAGCTCCTTTTCTTCACGACTCTTCTCGCCGGCATGACGGCCATGGTGAGCATTTCTCGCAGTGCAAGCGTCTGGACCTCGCTCTTCTGTTCGACGGCCGCCTACACCGCACAGAACATCTCGAGCAGCGCCATGTCACTGGTAAGGCTGACCGCTTTGGGAAGCGACGTCTCCACGTTTGCCGAGCCACTCAACACCATGGCCAGCATCATGGTGTTTGGCTCCCTTTACGCCCTCTTTTACCTGCTATTTGTTCGCAGGGTGCAACAGGAGAGCCTGCTGGCCATCAAAGACCCCCAGATGCTTTTGCTCTTTGCCGTCGTAAGCCTGGGCGTCATCGGCTTCGACGTGCTCATAAAAAGCCTTATGTACGGCGGGGTAGGCTTCGTCCAAACTGTTCTGCTGCGCCTCGTGCATCTTCTGGTCTGCGTCTTTGTCTTGTTCTCCGAGTATCAGATACTCTACGAGCAAAAAACGCGGGCAGACGCGGCCGTGCTCGAGCGCATCTTGGCCGAACGGGCCCGCCAATACGAGGAGTCACGCCAGAACATCGATGCCATCAACGTGAAGTGTCACGACATCCGTCATCAGATAGAGCTCCTGGCCAAGGACGGCGGCAGCGGCCATGATGCGCTTGCAAGCCTTGCCGAGGAGGTCAGCATCTACGACTCTCACGTAAGAACCGGCAACGACGTGCTAGACACCGTGCTCAGCGAGAAGAGCCTGCTGTGCCACCGCAGTGGAGTCACCCTCTCCTGCATCGCAGACGGCTCCGCGCTTGCCCACATGAGCAGCATGGACATCTACTCTCTGTTTGGAAACGCCCTGGACAACGCCTTGTCCGCCGTTCGCCGCCTACCCGACCCCGAGCAGCGCAGCATATCGGTCATCGTGCGCCGGCATGGCTCCATGGTCTCCATCCATGTGGAGAACCGCTTTGAGGGGCATCTCGTCTTTGAGAACGGCCTGCCCGTGACCACCAACTCCGACAGGGAGAGCCACGGCTTTGGCACCAAGTCCATGCGGCTCGTAGCCCAGAAGTACGAGGGGACGCTCACCATGAGCGCAAGAAATGGACTCTTTCAGACCGACATCATCATGCCCATCCCCAATTAGACGGGAGGATGCCGACGGCCAGGCGCGCAGTTCTCGCCATGCACTTCTCGCCAAAGAAACCCGCGCCGGCCGCCACGTCCCACCTAGTCCAGGTGCCCCACCTGTGGGCGGGCCAGACGGCGCGAGACCACCAGCACGGCCACGCCCAAGACCACCAGCGGAAGGCTCAGGCACTGGCCCATGGTGATGGGCCCAAAGAGGTACCCCAACTGCGCGTCGGGTACGCGCACGAACTCAATGAGGAAGCGGAAGACGCCGTAAAGCACCAGAAACGTTCCCATGAAGGTGCCCTGCGGACGCGCGGGACGGCGGCGGCTCAGCGCGTACAGCACGCAGAACATGACCAGGCCCTCCAGCACGGCCTCGTAGAGCTGCGAGGGGTGGCGGTACACGTTGCCACCCGTCGGAAACATCACGCCCCACGGAAGCGACGTCTCCTTGCCCCAGAGCTCGCCGTTCACAAAGTTGGCGCAGCGGCCAAAGAACAGGCCCCACGGAGCGCCGATGACGCCCAAATCACAGACGGTGGGAATGGAGATGTGGTACATCCGGCACACGATGGAGCCGCCCACCACGGCGCCGACGAGCCCGCCGTGGAAGCTCATGCCTCCCTGGTTGAGCGCAAATATCTCAAGCGGGTGCTCCAGGTAGTAGCCCGCGCCATAGAACACCACGTAGAAGAGGCGTGCGCCAATGATGACGCCAAACGCCACGCCAATGACAATGCTCATGATGTCGTCGGCCGTGAGGTCAAGCTCCCAGCGGCGGGAGACGCGCCAGATCACCCAGGCGGCCAGCGCAAAGCCCGCCAGGTAGGCAATGCCGTACCAGCGCACGGAGAGCGGCCCCAGCGAGAAGGCCACCGGGTTCAGCGAGTGGTAGAGCTCGTTAAGGAACACGCCGACCACCTAGAGCATGGCGGGCTGGACGCGGGTCACGCCGGGGACGTGCTCCATGAGGATGCGCTCGATGCCCTCGGACATGTCCATGGAGGACAGCGGGCAGCCGGCGCAGGCGCCCTGCATCTCGAGGGTGACCACGCCCTCGTCGTTGACGTCGATGAGCTCGACGTCGCCGCCGTCGGCCTGGAGGCTCTGGCGGATGATGTCGAGGGTCTCCTCAAGAAGCTCGCGGTTGACAGCCATGGTGGCTCCTTTCGTCGCGCGACCGCCCAGCCGCGCGCTGATCTTGCGCAGGCGAGAAGCCCGTGCGGTCCATACGTCACGTGCCACGCGCAGCTTGCGCGCGCGGCCCAAAGTCACATGTTACCCAATGCCCGCAAAGAGGTGACCGGAGGTGGCCCCGGCAAGGCGCGCCGCAGGACGGCGCCCGGCCTTGGCCGCTGCGATGGCGCGGCAGACGCGCTCCACCGCAAACGTGGTCTCCTTGGGGCCAAGCAGGGTGCAGTCGGCAAGGAGCCAGCGGACGCCGGCCTCCACCAGCTGGTCTGCCTGGGGCGTGGCGTCAAGCGGGTGCGCAGCCCAGATGCGGGAGCGGCCGTTGACGTCCGTGCGGACGGGCAGCAGGTTGCCGTCGATGTCCTTGAGGGAGAGGCGGCGTGCGCGCTGCGGGCACTTCTCGCAGTTGTGGACGCAGCGGCCCAGGGCCTGCAGGACGCAGTGCTCGCTCGTCATGGCGCGCTCGCGGCCCAGGACCGAGAGGCCCACTGGGACGCTGGCCGCGCGGGCAAGCTCGCAGGCCTCCTCCAGGGTGAGCTCGCAGGAGAGCCAGACCGCCTTGGCGCCGGCGGCCTCCATTGCCAGAAGCGCGCTCTTGTTGTGGACGGGGATGCACGGGCGCACCTCGGCCGCGGCGCCTCGCTCGGCGGCAAGGGCCAGCTCGGAGATGTTGCCCACGGCCACGGGCTCGCCCTGGCGGACCCACGGGTCAAGGCGGGCATGGTCGGCCTCGCGGCAGACCTCGTCCAGCCAGGGGATGACGCCCTCGGGCCAGTCTCCGCGGGCCAGGTCGTCCACGGTGGCGTAGACGCGCTCGGCGCCGGCCTCAAGCGCCGCGCGGGCGCACTCGGGGTCCGCCACCAGGGCGCAGGCGCAGGGCTCGACGGGCTCCACGTCGGCGGCGGCGGGAACGCCGGCCTCCACGCGCACGGCCTCGCGGCGCTCCTCGCGCAGCTGGTCGGACGGCACGGGCGCCGTTGCGGCCTGACGCTCCCCGTACGGGGCCAGAAGGGCCTCCACCAGGGACTTAACCGCCTGTGCGCGCACCTTGTGCACGGCCGAGAAGCCCATGCCGCAGCCCTCGTCCATCTCCACGTCAAAGCTCACCGGCTCGAAGGGGCCGCCGCCCATGCGGCCCACGTGCTCCACGAGGTCCTCCTGGCTCACGGGGCGGGTGCGGGCGGCCTCCACCACAAAGCCCTCGGCCGCAGCCGTGGCCTCGCCGTCGGCGCAGGCCAGCTCCACGCGGAAGGGCTGTCCCAGGCGGGCCACCACGCGCACCGTCACCGGGCGGCGGCGCGAGACGTCTGCCGCCGCGGCACGGGCCGCCGCGTCGATGGCGTTCTGGGAGCGGATGACGCTCACGATGGAGCCGGCAGGCACCGGGCGTGACGCCAGGCAGGTGATGGTGGCGCCTGCGGGGGCGTCAGCCTCCGCGTGGACGGTCAAGAACTGGCTCGGGTCGTCAACGGGGCGCAGCTCGAGCAGGTCGCCCTTCTCCACGGGCTCGGTCAGGGAGATGACGGCCTCGGCCTGGGTGTAGCGGCGCGTGCGCTGGCGGCCGCCGTTGCCGCCGCCCCTGCGGGCCACGCGGTCCTCCAGGGCGCGGGAGGACGCCACGGTACCCACGACCTCGCCTCGGTTGTTGGAGCGATCGTAGCTCATCATCTCGTCGCCAGAGGTGCCCATGAGGTAGGCGTCGGTGAAGTCGCGGTTGAAGGCGCGCTTGAGGCGGCGGTGGACGGTCAGGTCCTCCGCGGCGTCAAGCTGGTGGCCGGCCAGCGTGGCGTCGATGGCCTCGCGGTAGGCGCCCACCACGTTGTAGACGTAGTCCGGGGCCTTCATGCGGCCCTCCACCTTGAGGGAGCCCACGCCCGCATCGATCATCTCCTGGAGATGGTCGACGGTGCAGTAGTCCTTGGGGCAGAGCGGGCGGGTGTTGCCCGGGGCCTCCACCACGTTGCCCTCCTCGTCCACCAGGTCGTGCGGCAGGCGGCAGGGCTGGGCGCACAGGCCGCGGTTGGCCGAGCGTCCGGTGGCAAGCGAGCTCATCATGCAGACGCCGGAGTAGCAGAAGCACAGGGCGCCGTGGCCAAAGCACTCCAGCTCGACGCCCTCCTCGGCAATGCGGGAGATCTCCTTGAGGGAGAGCTCGCGCGAGAGGGTCACGCGGTCGGCGCCCATCTGGCGGCACCAGGCCGTGCCACGGGCGTCGTGGATGTTGGCCTGGGTTGAGACGTGCGTCTCAATCTGCGGCCAGGCGCGGCGGATCTCGCCGAATAGGCCCCAGTCCTGGATGATGAAGGCGTCTGCGCCCAGAAGCCAGGCGCGGCGGACCAGGTCCAGCACGCGGGGAATCTCACGCGTGGCAATGGCCACGTTGACCGTCACGTACACGCGGGCGCCGGCCAGGTGCGCGCGGCGGCAGGCCTCGGCAAAGGTCTCCTCGGTAAAGTTCTTTGCGCTGCGGCGGGCGTTGAAGTCGTTGCCCAGGCCGCAGTAGATGGCGTCCGCGCCCGCTGCCAGGGCGGCGTTGAAGGGTTCGGGGCCGCCGGCGGGCGCCAGCAGCTCGATGACGTTCTTGTGGGCCAAGATCTGCTCCCATCAGCCCAGTCGTTGCATAACCTGCCTACGATACCGCAGCCAGGCGCCGCGCCGCCCCCGCACGAGCCGCCTGCGAGAAGAACGCACTTCTCACAGGCGGCTCATACTTCTCGCCGGCTGCGCAACTTTGCGTTCCACTGGAAGCCAAGTCTGCGCAGCGGGCCGCACTTCTCGCCTTTGTCTCAATTTTGCCTTCCAGCGGAAGCAAAACGTGAGCAAATGGGCCCTTCTTGGCCCCACGCGCAAAAACGCGTTCCAGTGGAAGCAAAATTTGCGCGGCCCGCCGTCGACCTGCCCGCCTCGCCTCCGCGCCTCACAAAAAACGGGCGACCCCAGGGGGCCGCCCGCATTTGCGCACCAATGTCACGTGGCGAGAAGCGCCGCCGCTACGCCAGCTTGGCCCAGCGCTTCTTGCCCGCGTGGACGCGAGTACCCGCAGAGAAGAGCTCGGGATCAACGTTGTAGCACTTGGGTTGCATCGCAACGTCGTTCACCTTCACGCCGCCGCCATCAACGAGGCGTCGGGCCTCACCTGCGGACTTGGCAATCTCGAGGTCCACAAGAAGCTTGCCCAGATAGACCTTGCCCTCGTCATTAACCTCAACGATGGAGAGCGGGAACTCCTTGACGTCATCCGGCTCCTTGTTCTCCTTGAACTGCGCGTCAAAGGCGGCCATGGCCTTCTCGCCGGCGCCCTCGCCGTGGTAGAGGTCGACGATGTTGACGCCCAGGGCGCGCTTGAGCTGGTAGGCGTCGGCCGTGCCGTTGGCAAAGGCCTCGTCGATGGCGTCCATCTCCTCGATGGAGAGGGTGGAGCACAGGCGGTAGTACATGGGCACGATCTCATCCGCGATGGACATGACCTTGCCAAACATGTCGTTGGGCTCGTCGGTGAGGCCGATGTAGTTGCCGTAGCTCTTGGACATCTTCTTCACGCCGTCGGTGCCCACCAGCAGCGGCACGGTGAGGGCCACCTGGGGCTCCATGCCCTCGGCGCGCATGAGGTCGCGGCCGGCCAGCAGGTTGAAGATCTGGTCGTTGCCGCCCATCTCGACGTCGGCCTTGATGACCACGGAGTCGTAGGCCTGCAGCACCGGGTAGATGAACTCGTGCAGGGCGATGGACTGGCCGTTGGTGTAGCGGTTGTGGAAGTCCTCGCGCTCCAGGATGCGGGCCACGTTGAACTTGCTCATGAGGCCGAGCATGCTGCCCAGGTCAAGCGGCTTGATCCAGTCGCCGTTGTGGACGATGGTGGTCTTCTCGGGGTCGAGCACCTTCATGGCCTGCTCGACGTAGGTCTTGGCGTTGGCCTCCACCTGCTCCTCGGTGAGGGGCGGACGGGTGGAGTCGCGGCCGGACGGGTCTCCGATGAGGGCGGTGCCGTTGCCGATGATGAGGGTCACCTTGTGGCCAAGGTCCTGGAACTGGCGCATCTTGCGCAAGGGGACGGCGTGGCCGAGGTGAAGGTCCGGGCTCGTGGGGTCAACGCCCAGCTTGATGTTGAGGGGCGTGCCCTTCTCTAGCTTCTTCTTGAGCTCGTCCATGGGCACGACCTGCATCGTGCCGGAAGTGATCACCTTAAGTTGCTCGTCGACAGACAGCACTGCTCTGCCCTCCATAGGGTCTTCGTTTACCTGACTGCCCACTGCAGTCGTACAGAACTTTAAGAATAGCGCAGTCGCCGCAGAAGATGCGCAGGACATGTGGGGCAAACCCCCTCGCGACGGCCCCGGGCGCGGCGAGAAGGGCGCGACTCTCGCATGGTGAGGCTGCGGTGACGGGACGCCCACAGCGCCGCGGGCACTGGTCGCACACTATAATGAGTCAGATTGACCATACCGATCTCCTACAGGGAGGAATCAGTTCATGGGGATCAGAACCCGTAGGGCGCACCTGCACTCAAAGACCCATGTCACCGGCTTTGGCATCGCCGGCGCCATTGGCTTCATGGCGCTTCTCGCCCTCGCCCTCGTCATGTCTCTTGGCGGCGTGGTGTCTTCCTGGCTGGAGGACCTGCCCGACTACTCCTCCACCGACTCCTACCTGGTGGCGGAGCCCACGCGCATCTATGACTCCAAGGGCAACGAGATTGCGGCCTACTACCTGCAGGCCCGTCGTTCCGTGGACATCAGCAGCATCTCGGAGTACGTGGTGCAGGGCACCGTGGACACCGAGGACAAGCGCTTCTACACGCACAACGGCGTCGACCCCCAGGGCATCCTGCGCGCCGTGGTGGGCCAGGTCACCGGCAATGACGCCGGCGGCGGCTCCACCATCACGCAGCAGCTGGTGAGAAACACCGTGCTCTCCGATGAGCAGTTTGAGATGTCCCTCAAGCGCAAGGTCCGCGAGGCCTTCATTGCCATCCAGATGGAGAAGACGTACACCAAGGAGCAGATCCTTAACATGTACCTCAACACCATCTACTACGGCCACGGTGCCTACGGCATCGAGGCCGCGAGCACCATCTACTTCAACAAGCACGCCAACGAGCTTACCCTGGCCGAGGCCGCCACGCTGGTGGGCCTGCCCAACTCCCCCTCCTACTACGACCCCACGAGCAACCCCGAGGGCTGCAAGAACAGGCGCAACGTCGTCCTGGAGCGCATGCTGGAGGCCGGCCACATCACCGAGGAGGAGTGCCGCGCCGCCCAGGCCGAGGAGATCAACCTCAACCTGGGCACGCTGGTGGACTCCGTGGGCAAGTACCCCTACTTCACCGACTACGTGAAGAGCCTGCTGCTCAAGGACTTTGACTCCGATACCGTCTTCCAGGGCGGCCTCAAGGTCTACACCACCCTTGATCCGGACTACCAGGAGGCCGCGCAGAAGGCCGTGACCGACCGCATCGACGCCGCCGGCAACGACAGCATCAACGGCGCCCTGGTCTCCATCGACAACACCAACGGCTACATCAAGGCCCTGGTCGGCGGCGCCGACTACGAGACCCAGCAGTTCAACCTGGCCACCCAGTCCGCGCGCCAGGCCGGCTCCTCGTTCAAGACGTTTGCCCTTGTCGCCGCCATCCGCGAGGGCATGAACCCCAACATCATGCTCAACTGCGGCCCCACGATGACCATCACGCCCACCTGGACGGTCAGCAACTACGGCAAGCACGACTACGGCACCCGCAGCCTGGCCTCCGCCACGGCCATCTCGTCCAACACCGCCTACGCTCAGGTGGCCGAGGCCATCGGCGCCAACGCCATCATCGACACCGCCCACACCATGGGCCTGGACGCCACCCTGCAGCCCTACCTGACCATCGCCCTGGGCGCCGTGGCCGTCTCGCCGCTGCAGATGTGCGAGGCCTACTCCACCCTGCCAGCCGACGGCGTGCACCACGACGCAGTGGCCATCACCAAGATCGAGTCGCGCACCGGCCAGGTGGTCTACGAGCACCAGGACTCCAACGAGCAGGCGCTCGAGCGCGCCGTGGCCGAGGCCACCATCGACGTCCTCAAGGGTGTCGTCACCAGCGGCAACACCGGCTACTACGTCGCCAGCAACTTCACGGGCAACCAGCCCGTCGCCGGCAAGACCGGCACCTCCGACGACGCCGAGAACCTCTGGTTCTGCGGCTTCACCCCGCAACTCACCACCGTCGTCTGGTGCGGCAACCCCAACGCCAACGTCCGCGTGTACTACCAGGGCTCCGTTGCCACCACGCAGAACACCGTGCAGCCCATCTGGTGCAACTACATGAACGCCGTCCTCGAGGGCGTGGCCCGCGAGGAGTTCCCCACCGGCGGCGGCACCCCCGACTACAAACCCAACACCTCCTGGACCTTCGTGGGCACCAACGCCTCCGCCAACGACGAGACCCAGCAGGAGACCGAGGAGGAGACTAAGCCCGAGACCACCACGACCGAGCCCACCACCTCCACCACCCCGACGACGCCCACCACGCCGACCACCCCCACGCCGCCCTCCACGGGCGGCGAGGCGGG
>ERZ824488.973-NODE-973-length-34190-cov-8.615351_pt1 | contig 34190 bp, 29 predicted proteins | sample MGYA00519936_ERZ824488 | MGnify/ENA primary metagenome ERZ824488 (study PRJEB31778, sample SAMEA3449153) | human gut metagenome | biome: human gut; feature: human-associated habitat; material: faeces | place: United Kingdom | collected 2010/2012 ... | reverse complement strand
GAGCAGGAAGCCCCCACTTCAAAATCGTAAGATTTAAGTGGTGGGAGCATGTCACTTACCCTGATGGTATTTTTTTCTGCGGGGATATCTGTACTGGCAGAAACAATAGAGCAGAAAGATGTGGATGTAACTGCGCAGTATATTCAAACAGCCGAGGGTTTCAATCAAGCTCCTGTTAAGAATGGAGAAGGAAGTCTCACAACAGAAGAAGGTGTTAAAGTTTCAGTTTCCGGTGCGCCGGGAAATGCCAGATATCTGGTTGTATGCCCTATTCTGAAAAATACAGATGGCGGCAGATGGCTGATCAAATGTTTAAATGGTAGAGGGAATTTTATCTGCGCATATGATATTTATTTTCTGGATGAAGCAGGAAATCGGATTAATGCGAAAGGAGTTACAGTTACTATAGATTCTCCGGCAGATACAGATAATTTAGAATTTTACAGTGTTTCTACAGATGGAACAGTGGCAGTGACAGATTATTCCGTTAAAGACAACTGCATAACATTTAAAATATCAGGAAACAGGTACTATGTATTTGCAGAAAAGACAGCATCGGATATATCAGTAACTCAGACACCAACGGCAGGCAGTACAGGAACAGGTAGTCAATCAAAATGTAACTTTGTTCCGAAGACAGCAGATAATACAAATATATTAGGTTTGGTAATTGCTCTTGTTATTTCTGCAGCCACGGCTTTATTGTTAGGTAAAAAGATAAAATTGAGATAATCAGATGAATGTTGCTAAATCAGCGCTTTATGGATGTGAAAAGGTTGTTTTAGAGGGACATATCAAACCATTTGATAAAACTTATGGTATTCTAAAATTCACAGAAAACAAAATTCGACACAATCCGAAAAAGTCAATAAAAATCAATAGGAGTTGCGGCTTATAATCGCAAAACCTATTGATTTTTTAATTTGGTTGCGGTATTATGGAATCATGGAGGTGGTTTCTATGATAAACAGACCGCTCTACGTCGATAGGATTATGGCATACACCGACACACCTTTTGTAAAAGTGTTGACGGGTGTTCGCCGCTGCGGAAAATCCACAGTTCTTAAAATGATCATGGAGAAGCTGCAAAAGGAGCATGGCATTCCATCTGAGCGGATTGTCAGTATGCGCTTCGATTCCATGGATTATGAGGATATGACAGCGAAGGATATGTTCAAGGCTGTCAAAGAAAAGCTAAATCCAACTGGGAGAACGTATCTCTTTCTGGATGAGATTCAGGAAATTGAAGGCTGGGAGAAAGTAGTAAACTCCCTGGCAACGGATTATGATGTTGACCTTTATGTGACAGGCTCCAATTCCAGAATGATGTCTTCGGAAATAGCGACTTACCTGACCGGACGATATGTTTCCTTCCGTATCTATACGCTTTCTTTTCAGGAATATCTGGAATTCAAAAAGCAGTATACACAGGTAAAGGATATCCATGCTGAACTGGCAGATTATATCCGTTTGGGAGGCTTCCCTGCAACACATCTGCGAGAGTATTCACAGGATGAGGTTTATACGATTGTCCGGGATATCTATAATTCCACAATTTTCTCGGATATCGTAAAGAGAAACCAGATTCGCAAGATCGACCAGCTGGAACGGGTGGTTCGGTACACATTTGCGAATGTAGGAAATTCCTTCTCGGCAAAATCAATTTCTGATTATCTGAAATCGGAGCATCGTTCTATCGACAATGAAACGGTGTACAGTTATCTGGAAAAGCTGGAGAAAGCATATCTCCTTCATCGTTGTTCTCGATACGACCTGCGCGGAAAGGAAATTCTGAAAACGCAGGAGAAGTTTTATCTTGCTGATACCGCTTTACGTTACAGTGTGCTGGGCTATACACCGGACAGCGTTGCTTCCAGTCTGGAAAATGTGGTGTATCTGGAACTTTGCAGACGAGGCTATACCGTGACGATTGGGAAAACACCAGACGGTGAGGTTGATTTTGTGGCGCAGAAGCAGAATGACCGGTTGTATGTGCAGGTCACACAGGAGATTAAATCCGAAAAAACAGAAAAGCGCGAATATGAACGACTGCTGGAAATCCGGGATAACTATCCGAAGTACGTTTTGAGAACCGATGAATTTGCCGGAGGCAATTACCAGGGAATCAAAAGTATGCATATTGCAGATTTTCTGTTGAGCACTGAATATTAACGAAAATTTCATCCGCCCTTCTTTTTAACAATTTACCGGTTATCAGAATACCAGCCGCATCTGGTTCCAGACTACATTTCCGTGGACGGAGCCGGAGATACCTTCATTTTGAAAACCAAATTTTGTGTAGTAGGGAACCAGGGCATCTTTACAGGTCAGGACAAGACCTTTTCGCCCCTGGTTCTTTGCTGTCCGGATCGCTTCCCGGATCAGTTCTCCGGCATAGCCCTGTTTCCGGTAGGCAGGGAGCGTATTGACACCGAAGATCATCTGCCATGCGCCGTTTTCGTTGTGCATGGAAGCTTTCTCATACATTTCATCGGTCAGATCCTTTTCATCCGTGACAAAGCCATCAACAAAGGCGATGAGCTTGTCATCTTCGAACATCAGCCAGAAATAGTCACCGTAATACCGGAGACGCTCCGCAAATTCCTCCTTTGTGGCAGCTTCGGCAGGCGGAAAGCATTCTGCTTCAACAGAAGCAACCGCATCCAGATCGGACATAACAGCAGTTCTTATTATTTTCATACTTTTTTACTCCAAAATTAATATAAAATTGATTTTTCAGGCACGGTTTTTTTGTGTAGAATATGATATCATATTATGATGCCAGGGTCAAAGGGTCAAAAAGCCGTTCGTGTTCGCATGACAAGGCTTTTGATCTTGGAATCCGTCAAATATGAAAAATTTTATCATGTAAGTCATGCCGTATATGGTCAGTCAGTGAAAAATTCCATGGCATGGCTCATGTGACGGGAGATTATCCGTTATATTATGATGCGATCAATGAAAAAGGACTCGGTATGGCAGGTCTGAATTTTGTCGGAAAGTGTCAGCCAGTTTTTCCATATTCTCGGTTCAGTGGATCAGCAGCGGGGATGCTGTGAAGTTGCTGATGGAAAGTATGAGATCACATTGTATACTTCCTGCTGTAATGTGACAAAGGGAATCTATTATTATAATACCTACGAAAACCATCAGATCAGCGCAGTGGATATGCATAGAGAAGATCTGGACAGCGAGGCTCTGATCTGTTATCCGGTGATCCAGGGAGAAAAAATCCATTTCCAGAACTGATGCTCAAAGAATGAAAGAAGGGCGTCTGGATGAAAAAGAAAGTCCTTCCGGTCGCAGCCAATTTCAGTTTAAATAAAAAAGCAAAGAATAAGAAAAGAGGTGCCTTTTTCTGGGGGCACCTCTTTTCTTGGGGAAAATATATGGTAAATATTTCATTGGAACAGTGTTTTTTTAAAAATATCTTTACAAACCACACAAAACAATATATAATGCAGTAAAAACAAAGAAAAACAACATATAAAACAAAGAAAAACCACATAAACAAATAGAAACATCATAACGGATGAGAAACGGAGGAAGCAGAATGAAGATTTTAGATTCAAAATTTGTACAGGGATTTATAAAAATGGCAAATGACGGTTATCTCCAGGGATGGCATGAAAGAAATGGTGGAAATCTCAGTTATCGCTTAAAAACTGATGAAGTGGAGATGATCCGTCCACGTCTGAACGCACCGGGAGAATGGACTCCGATCGGGACAGAAGTACCGGGACTTGCAGGGGAGTTTTTTCTGATGACAGGAAGCGGAAAGTATTTCAGAAATATCATCGTTGACCCGGAAGCCTGCCTGGCGATCATCGAACTGGATGAGAAGGGCTGTAATTACCGCATTCGCTGGGGACTGGTAGAAGGCGGCAGGCCGACAAGTGAGCTTCCTACGCATCTGATGAATCATGAAGTAAAGAAAAAGCTTACCAACGGAAGACATCGTGTGATCTATCATGCACACACGACCAATACCATAGCACTGACTTTTGTACTGCCGCTTGAGGACAAAGTATTCACAAGAGAGTTATGGGAATCTGCAACAGAGTGTCCGGTGGTATTTCCGGATGGTGTTGGTGTTGTTCCGTGGATGGTTCCCGGTGGAAGGGCGATCGCAGTGAAAACAGCGGAACTGATGAAAAAATATGATGTGGTCATCTGGGCACACCATGGAATGTTCTGTTCGGGAGAGGATTTTGATCTGACCTTTGGTCTGCTTCACACAGTAGAAAAGTCGGCGGAGATCCTGGTGAAGATCCTGTCTATGGTCCCGCATAAGCTGCAGACCATCCAGCCGGATAATTTCCGCGATCTGGCGAAAGACTTCAATGTGACTCTTCCGGAAGAATTCCTTTATGAAAAAGAATAAGAGATCATATATTTTTGCCTGACATCATGGTATGATAAGCGTATACGAAAACGAGGGAGGCAGAAAATGAAAAACATCCTTATTGTAGTAGACATGCAAAATGACTTTATTGATGGAGCACTGGGAACCCGGGAAGCCATTGCTATTGTTCCGAAGGTGGAAGAGAAGATCAGGGAGTTTGAAGGAGAGGTGTTTTTTACAAGAGACACGCATGAGGCCTGTTATCTGGAAACGCAGGAGGGAAAGAATCTTCCCGTCCCGCATTGTATTCGTGAGACAGAAGGCTGGCAGATCCGACGGAAACTGGACGCTCTGAGAGAAACAGAGCCGATAGACAAGGAAACCTTTGGATCACGGGAGTTGGCAGAAAAACTTGCTTTACTTAACGCAAAGGAAGAAATTGGAAGTATCACTCTGGTGGGACTTTGTACAGACATCTGTGTGATCTCCAATGCGCTTCTGATCAAAGCATATCTTCCGGAGGTTCCGATCTCTGTAGATGCCGCATGCTGTGCAGGAGTGACACCGGAGCGTCATGAGAATGCGCTGAAAGCCATGGAGATGTGCCAGATCAAGATCATCCGGTAAGTATCAGAGATTTTATAAGAAGAGAGTGTGCATTTTACAAGAAAATGTGTGCTCTCTTTTTTTGCTGTCTGATCGTTTTTTCTTCTCCAAAGTTCACAGAATCTTCACAAAAAAATTGAAAAAGACTATTGACAGAACAAAACTTGCGTGTTATATTACAGATAGAACAAAGAGAGGAACAGAAAAGGATCAAAGAAAAGATTCCAGGAAGTTCTTCAAAGGTTCAAAAGCTTCCGATTCTGCCGGAAGGCAGAGAGAAGCCGTTAACGATAATAACCCAATAAAATAGATAAAAAATTAAAGGAGAGATGACTTATGTTAATGCCGAGTATTTTTGGAGAGAATTTATTTGATGATCTGTTTGATAGTTTTCCGTTTTATGACAATGCAACAAAAGATGTAGAGAAGAAACTGTATGGCAGAAAAGCAGCCCATATGATGAAGACCGATATCAAGGAAAAATCAGATGGCTATGAACTGGTAATGGATCTGCCGGGCTTTACAAAAGATGAAGTTCAGGTAACGCTGGAGAATGGTTATCTGACGGTTGAGGCAGAGAAAGGTCTCGACAAGGACGAGAAGGAGAAAGAGACCGGACATTACATCCGCAAAGAGCGTTATGCCGGTGCCATGAGCAGAAGCTTCTATGTTGGTGAGAATGTGGAGCAGGAGGATGTCAAAGCCGAGTTCAAACATGGCATTCTGAAACTCTTCGTTCCGAAGAAAGAAGCAAAACCGGCAGTAGAGAAAAAGAATCACATCGCCATTGAGGGCTGATGATCGGTAAGAGAAGGGAATGAGAGGCCGGAAACGACCTCTCATTTTTCGCATGGGAAAGAAGGTGGAGACAGTGAGTGCGAAGAGAGATTACTATGAAGTTCTGGGCATCAACAAAACAGCAGATGCCTCGGCGATAAAGAAAGCTTATCGGAAGCTTGCCAAGAAATATCATCCGGACAGCAATCCGGGAAACAAGGCAGCGGCGGAAAAGTTTAAGGAAGTTACGGAAGCCTATGATGTATTAGGCGATGAGAAAAAGAGAAAGCTATATGATCAGTACGGTGCCGCTGCCTTTGAGGAGGGCGCAGGCCAGGCCGGAGGCTATGGAAACGCCGGAGGTAATCCGTTCCAGGGCGGTTTCAGCGGTTCCTATACAGGGCCGAATGGCTCTTATCAGGAATATCATTTCCAGGGTGGAGAGGATATGGATGATATCCTCAAGAATCTTTTTGGTAATTTCCACAGCCAGGGCGGCAGCAGGAGAAGCGGCTTCCACAGCAGCGGAAGTACCGGTTCGAAGGGCTACAGCGGTTTCTACAGTCAGGGAGCAGGCAGTCACGGCTTTCATGGTTTCCAGGATCAGGGCTTTGACGGCTTCGATTTTGGCCAGGGCGGAAGTTACAGCAGCAAAGGCTCCGATGTTCATGCAGATATCCATGTAACCTTTGATGAGGCGGCTTTCGGCGGTAAGAAGCTGATCCATCTTCAGGACAGCACGGGTGCGGTCCAGTCCTATGAAGTGAATATTCCTGCCGGCATTGAAACGGGCAAGAGTATCCGTTTGAGAGGAAAAGGTTCCCCTGGAGCCGGCGGCGGAGAAGCAGGAGATCTGCTTTTGAAAGTAACCGTGGATGAAAAACCTGGGTTCCGTCGGGAAGGAATGGATGTATACACTACCGTTCAGGTACCCTTTACCACAGCAGTTTTCGGCGGCGAGGTGAAGATCCGGACACTGACCGGTGAGGTTCTCTGCAAGATCAAACCGGGAACTCAGTCAGGAACCAAGATTCGCCTGAAAGGAAAAGGAATTGTAAGTTTAAGCAATTCCTCCGTTCACGGAGATCAGTATGCAGTGGTGGAAATTGCGGTTCCGAAGAACCTTGATCCGGAGGCCAGACAGAAACTGAAAGAGTTTGAGGCAGCTTTGGAAAAAAGCGGCCGCGGGTTTCACAACGGGAACGTGGCATAAATAATCAATAGAATACGAAAAGTCTCAGCAGATGATGGAAAGTTCATCCTCTGGCTGAGACTTTTTTATGTATATCTTATTACTTATATGTAAATTTTGCATAAATTTCATCATTGAAAAACAGGAAAATTGGACAATTGCATTATTCAAAAAGGCGTGCTAGAATACATTCAGAAATACAGAACAGCGTTCTGTATCACATAACACTTAGCAGGAGGCGCCATGGCAGAGAAGAATGAAAAAGAAATTAAAGTAAAAAGTCTACAGAAGGCGCTGGACATTTTAAATTGCTTTACGAAGAAAAGCAGTTGGGGTGTCACAGAGCTGAGTGAATATCTGGATCTGAATAAGAGCAACGTTCACAGCATTCTTTCCACCTTTGCCGCAATGGAATATTTAAGGCAGGATGAAGAAACCGGAAAGTACAAGCTTGGTATGGCGATCTACACATTATGTCATGCGTTGGGCGATGAACTTATTGTTGGAAATATCGCTCTTCCTTATATGCAGGAGCTTTCCAACTGGAGTGGCGAGCGTGTTTATCTGGGAGTGCCCCATGAGGATGAAGTGATCTATGTGAATTCCACTTATCCGGAAGAGGCTTTCAGTCTGATGCGGACGATCATGGGAGAACGGGCGCGGATGTACTGCACCGGTCTTGGAAAAGCCATGATGGCTTACTTGCCGGAAAAGGAGGCCGAAGAATATCTCAGGAGAGAACTTCCGGCCTGTACCGATTATACGATCACAGATGCAGAGAAACTAAAAGAAGAACTGATACTTACCCGGAAACGCGGGTATGCCATTGATAATATGGAGCACGAATTTGGAGTCAAATGCGTGGCAATGCCGATCTTCAATCAGCAGCATCAGGTAGAAGCAGCAATCAGTGTCAGCGGACCGTCCCTTCGATTTGAAGAGGAGAGGATTCAGAAGATTGCCGAGAAGCTGAAAGATACCGTGCGAAAGATAGAACGGAGACTTTAAGAAAAAAATACCGCTTATGCGGTATTTTAAAAGCCAATAAAACAGAACAATGTTCTTCAATAGAGAACAATAGGAGGAAAAATGGAAGAGAAAAGATTTCCAGGGGGAGTCTGGCCGGTAATGCTTACCCCTTTCACGGAAGAAAACCAGGTTGATTATCCGGCTCTGAAGGAACTGGTTGAATGGTACATCGAAAATGGCGTTGACGGACTGTTTGCAGTATGCCAGTCCAGTGAGATGTTTAAACTGACGCTGGAAGAGCGGGCAGGGATCGCGGCAAAAGTGAAAGAATTTGCAGCCGGCCGGGTGCCGGTCATCGCGTCCGGACATATTTCTGATTCTCTGGAGGAACAGATCCATGAATTGAAGCTGATCGCAGAGACCGGAGTAGATGCGGTGATCATGATCACCAACCGGATGGCGGCAGAGGACGAATCCGATGAGATCTGGATCAGCAATACAGAGAAAATTCTGGAAGCCCTTCCCTCTGACATCCGGTTTGGACTTTACGAGTGTCCTTATCCGTATAAAAGAGTGATGAGTCCGAAGGTGACAGAGTGGTGTGCATCCACCGGAAGATTCTATTTTCTGAAGGATACCTGTTGTGATGCAGATCAGATCCGTGAAAAGCTTGCAATTTGTAAGGACACGCATCTTAAGCTTTACAATGCCAATACAGCAACGCTTCTGGAATCCTTAAAGGACGGAGCCTATGGTTATTGCGGCGTGATGGCGAACATGCATCCCCGTCTTTACCGGATCCTGTATGAACGGTATCAAACAGAGGATATGACAGAACTTTCCGAATTCCTTACCATGGCGGCTCTGATTGAGCGTCAGTGTTATCCGGTCAATGCGAAATACTATCTGAATCTGGAAGGTCTGCACATGGGACTTCATTCCAGAGTAAAAAATGCAGAAGAACTTTCGGAAACCTTTAAAAAGGAAGTAAAGATGCTTCGTAATCTGTCCGAACGGATGGAAAAAAGCCTGAAACGATAAATCAGTGAGGAGGGATCACTCATGAAAAAGCCTGTAAAAGGCACGGCGGCCGGAAAAGGAAAAAGCCAGATCTGGAAAAACATATACAGAAGCCGTTATCTATATCTTCTGTTTGCCTTACCGCTTCTGTACTTCATTGTTTTCAAATATGGTGCTATGGCCTGGCTGAGCATCGCATTCTTTGATTACAATGCATTTCTTGGATTTGCGGGCAGCAAATTTGTAGGAATCAAGTATTTCAAACAATTTATCATGGATCCGTATTTCTGGAACATCCTGAAAAATACGGTTGTCCTGAATCTCTGGATGCTGGTGCTGTATTTCCCGACACCGATCATCCTGGCGCTTCTGATCAATGAAGTGAAAAACAAGCATTTCAAAAAAATGGCACAGACCATTTCTTACATGCCGTATTTCCTTTCCACTGTGGTTGTGTGTGGTTTTATCACCACGATCCTTTCCAATGACGGTCTGATCAACCATGTGATCTCTTCTCTGGGACTGGAAAAAGTACAGTTCCTTATGGAGCCGGGCTGGTTCCGTCCGGTTTATGTCATTTCGGAAATCTGGCAGCAGTGTGGATGGGGTTCCATCATTTATCTGGCAGCTCTGGCAGGCGTGGATTCACAGCTTTATGAGGCAGCAGCCATTGACGGAGCCGGAAAATGGAAACAGCTGATCCATGTAAGTATTCCCGGGATCGCACCTGTGATTTCCATTCAGCTTCTTCTGACAGTTGGAAAGCTTCTGACAGTCGGATATGAAAAGATCCTGCTTCTGTATACGGGAGCAACGTACTCCACAGCAGATGTGATTTCTACTTATGTATACAGACGTGGATTGATGGAAGCCAACTACAGCTATGGATCTGCAGTAAGTATTTTCCAGGCTGTGATGGCATTGATACTTGTAGTTCTGGCAAATAAAGCAGCCCGCAAAGTAGGGCAGACAAGTCTTTGGTAAGGAGGTGCCGGAAACATGGTAAAGAAGAAAAAAATATCAGCCGGTGACAGAACCTTTCATATCGCTGTACTTGTGATCGTCCTTCTTATGTGTGTGATCACCCTGTATCCGATCTACTATATGTTGATCGTATCGATCAGTGATGGAAATGCAGTACTTCGAGGAGATATTACGATCCTGCCGAAGGGAATCAATTTCGGTGCATATAAAGCAGTGCTGAGTAATGAGTATGTTCCGAAAGCATATCTCAACACCCTGATCTACACGGTGGCCGGAACGCTGGTCAGTGTCGGTATGACGGCACTGTGCGCATACCCGCTTTCCAGAAAAGAGTTTTACGGAAGAGGGATTTTTACAGGGATCGTCGTATTCACAATGTTCTTTGATGCCGGTATCATTTCCAATTATATGGTAGTACAGTCTGCCGGTCTGATGAACAGCATCTGGGCGATCATTCTTCCCGGAGCCATCAATGTTTGGTACATGATCATTATGAGAACCTTTTTCTCGGATATTCCGGAGGAATTGTTTGAATCTGCAAGACTGGACGGTGCCAACGATCTGACGATCTTTGTGAAAATGGTGCTTCCACTGTCCAAAGCAGTACTGGCAACCATGGTTCTCTTCTATGCAGTTGGTTTCTGGAACCAGTGGCTGCAGCCTCTGATCTACTTAAATGACAGAAGCCGTTTCCCGATGCAGCTGATCTTGAGAAATATCGTTCTTGGAACGGATGCGGCACTTTCCAAATCCATGTCTGCTTCTGCGGATATGGCAACCATGAGTCTGAATATCAAATATGCAGTTATTTTTATCACGATACTTCCGATCCTGATGGTATATCCCTTCGTTCAGAAGTACTTTGTAAAAGGTGTGATGGTCGGCTCAGTCAAGGGCTGATTATATAGAAAGGAGAATTCACAATGAAAAAAGAACACTTGAAAAAAGCAGCGGCACTTTCCATGGCAGTCATGATGGCAGCCGGCAGCCTGGTAATCCCGGGCACAACAGCGAAAGCTGCTTCCGAAGTTGATCATTCGGAAGAAATCACGATCACGATGATGACCACTGAGGCAGGAACACAGAAATTCCCGACAGAAGGTTATGTTTACGATGTGATCAAGGAGAAATTCAACATCAACCTGGAGGTTCAGCCGATCCCGGCCAGCGACTACGACACCAAGATTTCTACCGTGCTGGCTTCCGGACAGATGCCGGACATCATCGGCGGTCTTCAGTCTGAGAAAATGCTGAAATATGCACCTACCGGTATGTTCCTGAATCTGACGGAGTATAAAGACTATGCACCGGACTATTTTGATCTGATGTATGGCGATGATCGTGCGGCAGAGACAAAGAAGGTAGAGAGTGACGGCAGCCTCTTCGGCTTCCAGAAATGTGAGTATAACCGTATTGCGGTTGCTCAGATGGTAGCCATCCGTACCGACCTTCTGGAGGAGATCGGTGTGGAAGAACCGACCACTTTTGAAGAATATTATGATGATCTCTTAAAAATCAAAGAGAAACATCCGGATATGTATGGATTCGGAACCAGAAACGGTACCAATTATCTGGTTGGCTCCTTTGCTTATGCACTGGGCACCGGCGGTTTCCCGACCTTTGCAACGACTAGAGGTATGTATTATGAGCCGGAAAGCGATTCCTATGTATACGGACCGACTTCCGAAAAATTCACTCGCGTGGTAGAATTCTTACAGAATGCGTACAAAGACGGACTGCTTGACCCGGATTATGCGACGATGACCAAAGATGATCTCTTTGAGAAAGCATCCAGCGGAAAACTCATGAGCGTATATGACAACAACTCCTTCGTAGGCCGTGTATATAATCCGGCACTTCAGGAAATCGATGCAAATGCAAAATTTGATATCCTGAAACCCATGGCAAACGAGGATGGCAATACCAGAAGCTATCGTTATGAGAAAGACTGGCCCAACAACAACAGTGTGATCAGTGTCAGAACCAAATATCCGGAGCGTGTGGTAGAGCTTCTGAACTGGATGTACACCGAAGAAGGAAGAATGATCACCAACTTTGGTGAAGAAGGTGTAAACTATACCGTAGATGAGGATGGAACCATCGTAACCAGCCAGGATATGATCGATGCACAGGCAGGTGCAAGTGATGTGGCAGCAGCAGTCAGAGGTGAACTCGGACTTGGCCTTCAGGGTCTTGCACAGTATGTTGATGAGAGTCTGGATGCCCAGATCACTGATCCGATCATGGTTGAAAATGCGGAGAAGATCGCAGAGTGGACCGAAGAAGATCTCATCGACTACTATCCGCTGTGGCCGTCCTTCACAGAAGAAGAGACTTCCCGTATCACCGAGCTGGAATCTAATATCAACAACGTATTCAACCAGGAGATCGATGGCTTTATTACCGGAAAATCCACCATGGATGACTGGGCAGGCTTTGTAGAGACTCTGAAATCTCAGGGAACAGAAGAGCTGGAGCAGATCTTTAACGACGCATACGCAAGAACAAAATAATACTCGGCGGAAAGCCAGACAAGAAAGAAACTGCCGTATTCGGAATGGACGGCAGTTTCTTTGGTATAAGGAGAGGAGAACTTATGGGATACATATTTCCGAAAGAACTTAAGATTGTGACGGAACAAGGAGAAAATGCCCGTTTTGCTGCAGATTTTCTGAAGGATGAGATCTTTTTCAGAAGTGGTGCGGTCATTCCTGTGGAAAATGCAGCAGATGCAGACCGGGAAGCAGAGGCTGGAGAAGGTGAGATCCTTCTTCAGACAGACAGTGAACTGGAAGAAGAAACCTTCACATTGACACGAAAGGGTGATGGAATCAAAATCCAGGCAGCGGATAAGAGAGGTTTCCTGTACGGAGTATCCTGGGTTCTCCGGAAAATGTACTTGAAAGACAGAAAAACCGGTTTTTCAGAGGAACTGACGGATATTAAGATCCGGCCATCCTACCGGATGCGTGGACATCAGCTGGGGTACCGGGACAAACAGAATACCTGCCCTGCCTGGACAGAGATCGAATACGAGCGTTATATCCGGGATCTTCTGATCTTTGGTTCCAACTCGATCGAACTTCTGCCGCCCCGGACGGATGATAATCTTTTTTCCGGTCATTTTAAAAGAGATCCGTTTGAACTGATGATCGAGCTTTCCGGGATTATTCATTCCTATGGGATGGATGTACATGTCTGGTATCCGTATCTCAGCCTTTCTATTGAAGGAGATACCTTCAAAAAGGAGATGGCAGAGAGGGAAAAAATCTTCAAAGCGGTTCCGTATATTGACGGTCTTCTGATTCCTGCAGGAGATCCTGGAGATCTGCCTCCGAAGGAAATGTTTCAGGCGGCAAAAGCAACCGCAGATGTTCTGCACCGCTACCATCCGAACGCAAAAGTATGGCTGGCTCCGCAGGCCTTTTCTCCGGAAGAACACTGGTATGAGGATTTTTATGAAGAGGTCTCCAAAGAACCGGACTGGCTCTATGGTGTCTGCTTTGCTCCTTGGGAAAAGGATCCGATCCAGGATATGTACGCCCAGCTTCCCGAACGCTACCAGAAAACGATCCGGAACTATCCAGATATCACCCACAACGTTAGCAGCCAGTTTGAGGTGCCGGGCTGGGATGAGGCTTTCGCTTATACGTTAGGAAGAGAGTCCTACAACGCCCGCCCCTGCGCGTTCCGTCAGATCCACGATTACCATAAGGGTTATGTGATGGGCTCCATCACCTATTCCGAGGGAATCCACGACGATGTGAACAAGATGGTCTGGGGAAATCTTGATTACCGGGAGGAGGCTCCGGTGGAGGAAGCCGTTCGCGATTACGTCCGTTTCTTCATCGATCCGGATCTCACCGATGAGCTCAGCGGCCTGATCTTCAAGCTGGAAGAGAGCTGGACCGGCAGAATTCTGGAAAACGCCAACATTGATGCTCTCTATGAGAAAATGATGAGTATTGACAAGACAGTTTCCAGAGAGACCGGGAAAAATTTCCGCTATCAGATGCTCCTTCTGCGGATCCTCGGTGATTACCAGACGAAACTCCGCTATGCCCATGACCAGCAGCTGGAGAAGGAAGCCTATGAGGCACTTCAAGCAAAAGAGCCTGTGGATGAGCGGATCGAAAAGGCATTGAACACGTTGAGGAAAACCTGGCTGGAGCCGGTGGGCGTGAAGGAGCGTTTCCAGATGCAGCGCCTGGCAGACGAGCTCTACCGGAGCTGCAAAATCCAGCTCACCACTACCCGCCACAAAGGCCAGTATCTGGACCGGGGAGCCTGGCTGGATACGTTAAACATGGCGCTCAATGATTTCCAGTATTTTCATCAGATGCTGAACCGGGCAAAGGCACTTACTACGGAAGAGGAGAAAGCTCAGGCAGTGGAAGAGGTTGTAAACCGCTGCAACCCGGGAGAGGGCGGACAGTATTTCCGGATGGGAAGCTTCGAGGGCTTCTCTCATGTGAAACCGACACTGACTTTTGCGGAGGATCCCTGCTTCGTCAGAAGTCCGCTGATGGCCCATAGCACCTACCTCATCATGAAAACTTACCAGTCCATCGGCTGGTACGATGAGGTTCCATTCCCCTTAGCCTGGACCCACGGAGCCAGAAGTCTCTATGGAACGCCGCTGGTGGCAGAATTTGACGGCCTGGATCCGGAGGCAGACTATGAGCTTTCGGTTACTTATCAGAACATGCTGCTTTTTGACGACCATTTCAATCTGAAGTTATGGGCCGGCGGGGAGCTGATCCATACGGAACTGGAGCGGAAATATAAGAACGGCGCTGATCCCGACCCGACCTACACCTGGGCGCTGCCGAAGTCTTCTTATCAGGATGGGAAACTCAAGCTTACCTGGCAGACCTATCAGCCGGAAGGCGGCTGCACCATATCCGAGATCTGGATCCGAAAGAAAAACTGACGACCTGTGACGAAGTCCTGTTTCTTCCATTATATAAGGAAGAAACAGGGCTTTTTTTCTTTGTCAGGGTAAAGTATTACAAAGCAATCGTAAATAACACCTTAAATCAGGCAAAATAGTAAAGAACTTGACACCAAACTGAATCAATGTTATGGTAAATTCACCTATAATAAGAAAGACAGGACAAAAAAATGAAAGATTTTGTATTGGAAGCCTGTGTGGATTCAGTGGAATCTGCCCTGGCAGCAGTGAAGGGAGGAGCCAACCGGTTGGAGCTCTGCAGCAACCTGGTTATTGGGGGAACGACGCCCAGTCAGTGGCTCTATGAGGAGATCCGGAAGGAATCTGATATCCGGATCCATGCGCTGATCCGGCCGCGTTTTGGCGATTTCTGCTACACGGATCATGAATTTGAGATTATCCGCAATGAGGTACGGATGTTCCGGAAACTGGGAGCCGAGGGCGTTGTCATTGGCATTCTCCGCCCGGACGGCACTTTAAATATGGAAGAGATGGAGAAGCTGATGGAGGACGCAGGGGATATGTCTGTGACCCTGCACCGGGCCTTCGACGTCTGCCGGAACCCTTACGAGACCTTCGAGCAGGCGAAGCGCCTGGGAATTTCCACAATCCTGACCTCCGGCCAGAAGAACAGCTGTGTGGCAGGAAAAGAGCTGCTCCGTGAGCTGGTAGCCATGGAAAAAGGCGAGATCACGGTCCAGATCGGAAGCGGTGTGGATGCTGCCGCCATCCGGGAACTGCAGCCCTATACGGGAGCCCATGCCTTCCATATGACCGGAAAAGTCGTGCTGGAGAGCAGCATGCAGTACCGCAAGGAAGGCGTCAATATGGGACTGCCGTCCTTAAGCGAGTTTGAGATCTTCCGCACTGATGCGGAGAAGATCCGTGAAGCAAGAAAAATACTGGAAGAATTGTAGGAGAAGAAAACATGTTTTTAGAGAAAAGTAAAAGCCGTATTGAGGCTGAGTTTGCAAAAAGAGCAGCGGAAGTTCCTGCTGTAAAAGAAGCGGAAAAAGAGATCGAAACTTACCGCCCGGAGGTGGCTCTGGCACTGAAATTCCTTTACACCACCATGCCGTTGAGCGATGTGGGAAACTATGGCGTTTCTTCTTTCCTGGATTATGCCGAGCACGGCGTTTTCCTCTGGGAGAACAGCCCCTATGTGAAAAAAATGCCCGAGGAAATTTTCCTCAACTATATCCTTTATCACCGGATCAACACCGAGGAGATTCTGGACTGCCGGAGCATTTTCTATGAAGATCTGAAAGACAGAGTCCAGGGAAAATCCATGGCAGAGGCAGCGATAGAAATCAACTACTGGTGCGCGGAGAAGGCCACCTATCATACGACCGATAACCGTACCATCGCGCCCATCAACGTTTACCGCTGTGGAAACGGCCGCTGCGGAGAGGAATCCACTTTCACCATCAGCGCTCTGAGAAGCGCCGGCATCCCGGCCCGTCAGGTTTACGCGCCCTTCTGGTCCCACTGTGATGACAACCACGCCTGGGTAGAACTCTGGTGCGACGGAAAATGGTACTTCACCGGAGCCTGCGAACCGGAACCGATCCTGAACAAGGGCTGGTTCACGAACGCTTCCTCCCGTGCCATGATGGTACATTCCCGCTGGTTCGACAAGATCGTTCCGGAAAACGAGGATGTGAACGGAATCGAGGGCAACGCCATGGTGCTGAACCAGCTTCGCCGCTATGCTGATGTGAAAGAGGTTTCCATCCGGTTGAAAAAGCCCGACGGAACTCCCGCAGCCGGAACCAGACTTTCCCTCGAAGTTTTCAACTATTCCCAGTTCCTGCCCATCGCCCATATGGTTACTGACGAGAAGGGCGAGATCCATGTGACCACCGGAAAAGGAAGTCTTCATATCACCGTTATGCAGGACGGTCTCTGGGCAGAGGGTGCCATCGATACGAGAAAAGAGGATATTCTGGAGTTGACGCTAAAAGAGTTTGCCATCCCGGAAGGCTGGCAGAATTTTGATTCCATCGCCCCGATCGACACGCCGGTGAACACCGATCAGCCCACCGAGGAGCAGAAGGAAGAACGTGACCGTCGCCTTGCCGAGGCTCTGAAGATTCGCACCGCCAAAGTGGAAGCATTTATCCCCGACTGGAAAGTGGATTTTGTGGATAAAGCAGGCGAAAATAAAGAAGTTTGTGAAAAACTCATGAGCGTTCTCACGGACAAAGACCGGATCGACGCCAAGCCTGCCGTTTTAAAGAGCCATGTGGACGCAGCACTTCATCTGAAGGATGCTTACCCGGAGAACATTTACTATTCCTATGTGCTGAATCCGAGAGTCTTCAACGAAGTTATGACCGATTACCGCGGAGCCATTGCGGCCGCTTTCACAGAGGAAGAGAAAGCTGCTTTCCGTGAGGATCCGAAGGCAATCTGGAGCTGGATTGAGGAGAATATCAAGGTTTGCCCGGAGGCCGAGCAGGAGAGCGTTTACTTTGTTCCCACAGCTTCCCTGAAAATCAGAAAATCCAGCGAACTTTCCCGCCATATTCTGTTTGTGGCGATCGCCAGAACCCTCGGCGTTCCCGCAAGACTCAATCCGATGGACGGAGCTATGGAATATCTGATGCCGGATTCCGTAAAACAGGGAGCAGAGGCTTACGAGAACAGCAAATTCCAGGCCGTTATCGCCGGAAAAGCAAAAGAGGCTCGTCTGGTATTCACCGACGGCGGTCTGACTTGGACCTATAATCAGAACTGGTCCATCGCCCGCCTTGAGAAGGACGGTTATCTCCCCCTTGAGTTGGAAGACCTTTCCTGGGAAAATGGAAAGCTTGCCATCGAGGCAGATCCGGGCATTTACCGCATCCTTACCGGAAACCGCCTGCCGAACGGCAACGTCTTCGGCAAGAGCCTGACCTTCTCCGTGGAAAAAGGAGAGGAGAAGACCGTGGAACTGAGCTCCCGGGAAGCAAAACTGAACGATATGCTGGAAGATATCGCCATCCTGCCCTTCAACCTGCTGGAAAAAGACGGAACCAAAGTTCCTGCAGCCGATGTGACTAGAGGCGGCCGGAAGATCCTCTTCTGGCTGGAAGTCAGCAAAGAGCCCACCGAGCACATCCTCAATGAGCTCATGGAGAAAAAAGAAGCTTTTGAAAAATACAAAGAGAATCTGCTCTTTATTATAAAGAAGGAAGAGGACCTGAACGACCCGACCTTAAGCCGTTGCCGTGCCGCTCTGCCGGGCATCCCCGTGCTTTACGATACCTTCACTGAGAACGTAAACACCCTGGGACGCCGGATGTATGTGGATCCGGAGAAACTGCCGCTGATCCTTGTCACCAGCGGAGAGCTCAACGGCATCTATGCGACCAGCGGATACAATGTAGGAACCGCCGATATGCTTCTTCGTATTTTGGAGATGTAAACACGATAATGTTTCAGAATACCTGTAAAAAGGTATTCTGAACTGTTATAGAGAAAATTCTTGCGAAAGAGAGGACAGAAAAATGTATCAGTTCAACCGCGAAGAGTATGAAAAAAGAATGCAGTGGTTTGTGAATGCTCGTTTCGGTATGTTCATCCATTGGGGACTCTATGCCATTCCCGCCAGAGGCGAATGGGTGAGAAGCTTTGAGGAGATCCCGAAAGAAGACTACATGAAGTATTTCGAGGAGTTCGATCCCGTGGATTACGACCCGAAGAAATGGGCGAAAGCCGCAAAAGAGGCCGGTATGCAGTATGTGGTTCTGACTGCAAAACACCACGACGGTTTCTGCCTGTTTGACAGCAAATACACCGATTTCAAATCCACCAACACCAAATGCGGCCGTGACCTGGTGGCAGAGTTTGTGGAGGCAGTGAGAGGCGAGGGCCTGAAGGTTGGCCTTTACTTTACCCTGCTTGACTGGTATCATGATGATTATCCCCATTATGGTGACCGCAACCATCCGATGAGAAATAATCCGGCTTACAAGAATGATAACCGTGATTTCAGCCGCTATGTGGATTACATGCACAATCAGATCCGTGAGATATGCACCAACTACGGCAAACTGGATCTTCTGTGGTTTGACTTCTCCTACGACGATCTGAATGGAGAGGCCTGGAGAGCTACCGATCTGGTCAATATGGTGAGAGAGCTGCAGCCGGGCGTCATCATCGACAACCGTCTGGAGGCCAGCGGCGTGGGCTACGGTTCCATGGCTACGGGCAATCCGAAACCCTACCACGGCGATTTCGTAACTCCGGAGCAGATCATCCCGCCCGAAGGCATCAAGGATGTGAACGGAAACGACCTTTACTGGGAGTCCTGCGTGACCATGAACGGAAACTGGGGTTATCACGCAACCGATAACTTCTGGAAACCTTCACCGATGCTGATCAAAAAGCTGGTAGAGTGCGTATCCAAGGGCGGAAACCTGATCCTGAACGTGGGACCGGACGCCAAAGGAAACATTCCCGACGCTTCCCAGAAGATCTTGAGCGAGATCGGCACCTGGATGAAGAAAAACAAAAACAGCATTTACGGCTGCGGCAAGGCAGGTATTCCGAAACCGGACAACGGCCGTCTGACCCGCAACGGCAACAAGCTGTACTATCATCTCTACGAGAATACGATCGGACCGATGCCACTTATGGGTATCAAGAAAGATCAGGTGAAATCCATCCGCTATCTGGCAACAGGAGCAGAGGTGCCCATCTCCACCAGCTGGGTACATACGGACTATCCGGACATCGTTTTTGCTGATCTGGGCCCGAACCCGATCCTGCCGGACGGCGTGGATACCGTTCTTGAAGTAACCTTAAAAGACTGACTCTGAAAAGAGAGATACATGGAAAAGTAAAAATCCGTGACCTGAGCGAGAAGGTTCAGGTCACGGATGATTGTATATTAGAAAAGAGAGAGGCTTCCAATGGAAAAATATAAGAAAAAGGAGAGGCTTTTCGCACTCCTGCCGGTCATCATTCTGGTTTTGACTGTTTTTTTCGCAGGGAGCCCTGTGAAGGCGGAGCAAAAAACGCACACGATCTGGTTTTTCTTTGAGAATGTGTGTGCCTCCTGCCATGAAGAGGACGATTTCTATGACCTGTTCAACCGCTGCGTGACAGCAGAGGAGAAAGCTTCCATTTTCTATGATATCCGTACTTATAATGTATTCAAAAGTGCGGATGAAGCGGTGTTTGAAGAGACTTTAAAGGAAAATGGCAAGGTAAAAACGGACGTCACTTTGCCGGTTTTGTATATTGACGGACAGTGGCTGAGCGGTTATGATAAGATAGAGAAGGAACTTCACGGAGTGTTGTTTGAAGAAAAAACAGCTTCGGAAAGTTCTGAGAATAATACAGAAAACAGTGAAATCTCCACGGAGAAAACTTCGAGATGGGCGCTTCCCGAGATCGACGCGGAAGGGGACGAACCGGCGGTTCTTCTTTTTACCACCTATTCCTGCAGTGCCTGCGAGGAGATCAAGGAATATTTAAAAGATCTTCTGGAAGAAAAAGACTTTGTCCTGACGGAGGTCAATGTGGCAGAGGGAGAGAATATCCAGCTTTTCAAAGAGCTTGTCGGAGCTTTTGGCAGGGATGCGGACGATGGAAAAGTGCCGGCCGTCTTTGCCGGTGAGACCGCTCTTCTCGGAAAAGATGAGATTGAGGAAAAACTTCCGGAGCTTCTGGAAAAAGGCGAAGCGCCTTATGCAAAAATGGAAGAAAAATTAGAAAATCTGGGCGAAGGCGAGGCTGTTACTGCGGCAAGCCTTGCAACTCTTTTTGGAGCAGGTCTTCTGGCAGGCTTTAATCCCTGTTCGATCTCGATGCTCCTGATGCTTTTTTCCATTCTGCTCACGGCACGGGCCTCCGTTCTGAAAAACGGAATCCTCTATCTGGTCGGAAAATATGTGACTTATTTAGGTCTGGGCCTGGGGATCTGCTTTGCAGCCTCAAAGATCGACCAGAATCTTCTGGGCCGGTTTGGTGCAGTCGTCAATGGAATTCTGATCGTCCTGTTCCTTTTTGTGGCAGTGATGAATTTCCTGGATTTTCTCAGTGTGAGAAAGTCCGAATATGGCAAGGTGCGGATGCAGCTTCCGAAGAAGCTCCGCCATCTGAACCATCAGATGTTAAAAAAAGCCTCTCACATGGAGGGGGCTTTTCTTGGAATTCTGATTCTGGGACTGGGCATTGCCGTCTCTCTGGGTGAATTTTTCTGTACCGGACAGATTTACATGGCTTCGATCCTCTATCTTCTCCGGACGGCCAGAGAACAGTGGCTTTCCCTCCTTGGAATACTGATGGTCTATGTGACGGCCATGAGTATTCCGGCGGTCGTGATCCTGGTGGTCATCGCGAAGACGAAGGGAACGGGAAGGGTTTCCGACTTTATGCTGAAACATATGGGAGCCATTAAGCTCTTAAACTGCCTGCTCTTTCTTTTCTACGCCGCCTATTTCCTGCTGAGATAAGTGCTTTCAGAGAAGGACGCAGGAGGTAATATCCGGAAGATCCGCGTAGGTAAGCAGAAGCCCCCCGGGTTTTCCGGAAGTTTCACCAAGGAGCTCCTTGTGCAGTTCCTCAGTGAGGCGCACGCGGACCGCATCTCGGTGAATAAAACAGGGTTCCGGGTCGTCAAAAAAGTAGATACTTTTTTCAATCAGCACCTTTTCTTTGATGGGAATATCTTTTAAAAGGCCCTCGTAGATCACTTTTTCTCCCGACCGGATACGGACGGAGGGGAGAGCGGGGGCAGCAGTTTTTTTCTTAAAGAACATGGTCAGCACTCCTTTGTGAAAGATAACTTTATGGTACTATAAAACTGGTCCTTTCGTCAACCAGCGCTTATGAGAAAGACAGGGTGAGTGAGCAGATGAAAAAGAGGAAAATTCGTAAAAAGAAACAGTGGAATGAGAACAGGAAAAGATGGATCTCCCTGAATTTTCTGGGATCCTATCTTTTGATCCTTCTGGCGCCGGCCATCGCGGTGGTAGCTGTGTACTGCACTGCCCAGAATGCCATGGTGGAAACCCAGAAGGAGCGGATCCAAAGCGCGGTCAACGAGGTGGGCGTCAGCTTTAACCGGGAGATCAAGGAAGCCCAGAATGCCGGCTATTATGTAGGCAAAGAGAAGCGGCTTTCCAGTTATCTGATGAAGGCCCGGCCGACGGAGAAAGAGCAGGAATTTTATTCCCTCTATACGATCTCGACCACTTATCCCAACTATGCCCTGACGAATCAGGCCATCAAGAACGTCTTCGTTCTGGTTTCGAACAGCCGGTATCTCATGAAGATTCCCCAGGTCATCCCGCAGACGGAGATCGGGCGTGTGACTCTGGAGGGCTTTCCCTTTGGCAGTTATGAGGACTTTATCAATTATTACAGTACGCAGAACCAGAGCCAGTCTGTCTTCTATTATGAGGATGAGAAAGGCCAGGCTTCGCTTCTTATGCCTTGCAAGGTGACTTATCCTTACTGTCCCTCCGGCGAGTGCGCGGTAGTGGTGCAGCTGGACTGGGGGCAGATCACGAAAATGCTCCGACCGGTTCTTGCCGGAAAAGAGGGTGTGGCAGCTCTTGTGGACGCGGACGGCCAGATCCTGGTCTGTGCGGAAAACTCCGGCAGAGGCAATCGCCTGATTTATGGAAGCAAAGAGGGCAGCATGGAAGACTTCATCGGGAATGTGGGCTGGAAAACAGGCAGCCTTGTGACCTGCAGCACCAGACTTTCCTGTAATGGCTGGCAGATCGTCGCGGCAGTTCCCCGAAGCGTCCTCACAGCCCAGATCGGCACCACCCGCTATGTGACGGTGGTACTCTGTTTTGTGTCTGTTTTCATCGGAATGATCGTCTGCCTTTCCTACTGGTACCAGCGAAAAGGCATGGTGCAGGAATTTTTTGCCCTGAAAGAACGAATCGTTCAGGGAAAAACGATCCAGAAGGAAAAACTCCGGTTCTGGGGAAGCTTTAACAGCTTCCTGACAGAGGTGGATCAGCTCCAGAATACTGTCGAGCAGCAGGAAAATATGCTCCGGGAAGATTTCGTGAGAAAAACGCTTTACGGAGGCTTTGACTCGGAGAAGCAGCTGGAGGCGGAGGCGAAAAAAGCAGGCTTTCCGCTGAAAAAAGGCTTCTATTATGTGGTGGATATGCAGTTTGAGGATCCCTTGAGAAGCGGCGTGAACATAAGCCGCGAGGAGTTCAGCTCGATGCTCGATCAGCTGCTGGTCCAGTATATCGCCTGGAAATACTGGCGTTACTCGGTCAGTGAGCTTTCAGTGGTGCTGCTGATCTGGAGCCAGGAGGAGCTTCCGGCAGTGGAACTTAAGAAAGCGCTGGAAGAGATGAACTATGAGTTTTACAGCTGTCTGGAGGTCCAGAGCTATACAGGTATCAGCACGGCGGTGAGAGAGCCTCTGGAGATTGCGAGACAGTATGAGATCGCATCTCGGATCAGAGAGTTCGCCAGATACCGGGGAATCCGTGTTCCGGTGCTCCCGGGAGAGCTTCCGAGGGAGCAGGCGCTGGATCAGCCCCTCTTTATGACCATCGATATGGAGCTCAAACTGGTGAAACAGATCCAGAGCGGCAGTGCAGAGCAGCTGGAAGAGCTCATCGAGCAGATCAAAAGCGTCTATTTCCGGCCCGGAAACAGCCAGTACACCTATCGCCATACCATAGAAATTCTGCGGGGCTGCCTGTTCCGCAGTATTCCGGCGGAGGCAGAAGACCCCGAGGCCAGAAGGATCCGGGAAGCGGCCCAGAAGGTTTACCTCGAGGAGCCGTTGTTTGACCTTCTCCGGGAGACCAGAGCCCTCTGCGCGAGTCTTCAGGAGAAAAAAGAAGAGGCGGCGGTGGATCTCGACCGAGAAAAAATTTCCGCCTACATCGAGGAGAACCTCGGAAATGCCTGGCTGAACTTAAGCGTTCTGGCAGAATGGCTGGAAGAACCGGAGAGAAAATTATATAATGACTTCAAGTTATGCTTTGGCATGTCTTTCAGCAGCTATCTGGAACAGCGAAGGATGGCCAGAGCCTGCGAACTTTTAAAGGACGGCGTCGCCGTCAAGGAGACCGCGGAGAAGGTCGGCTACTGCAGCGATTATTCGTTCCGAAGAGCCTTCAAACGCGTGGTGGGAATCCCGCCCAGCGATTTCCGTAAAATGCAGACTGTATGAAAATTTGGCAGCCCTTTGTGATCAGTGGGCTGTCTTTTTGTCTAAAAGAACGGAAAACACCGGACAAAACCCTTAAAAACCGGGCGATTTGTAAAAATGTATGCCCTTTTGGAAATGTGTATGTTGTAAAATTGCTGGGAAAAGTGCTAAACTTGGAGTGTAGTTAAGGCGTGCTGGATGAAAGCACACCGAAATTGGAGAAGAGAATCTATATGAAAAGGAGGAAGATTTTATGAAGAAAAATCTTGCCAAAGCAACAGCCCTTCTGCTCACAGCCGGAATGCTCGGTGGCACTGGTATCACCGCAGCAGCTTCTGATGTAGAGCTGAATCCGGGTGGAACCTATCCGGTAGTGAAAGACGGAACCCTTGAGTTCGACTGCTTTACCATGTCCATGCCGAACGTTGAGGATCTTCAGACCAACGATTTCACCAAGTATATGGAAGAGAAAACTGGTATCACTATGAACTTTCTGACTGGCGGTCGTGATGACTGGAGCGACAAACTGAACCTGATGCTGCAGTCCAACGATTACCCGGATGTAATCCTGGGCGTATCTCCGGATCTTGCAAAATATGGTGTAAAAGAGGGTATGATCATTCCTCTGGATGATTATCTGACCGAGGAGAACGTTCCGAACTACTTAAAGATGATGGAGCCCTACGGTCTGGATATGACAAAAGAGGCTGACGGAAAGATCTATTCCCTGGCTGATATCAATGTCTGCTACCACTGCCAGTATGGTAGAAAAATGTGGGTAAATAAACGTTACCTGGATGAGATGGGGATCGATGTTCCCACCACAACCGATGAGTTTTATGATGCCTGCAAGAAATTCCTGGAGTACAAACCCAATGGCGTAGCTATCGGCGGCGCTGCTCAGGGATGGTACAGCCGTATGCAGGACTGGCTGATCGATGCATTCGTTCTGATGCCGAATACTTCTTATACCACCAGCCAGAAAGATACCATCGCACTGAATACCGACACCAACGAGATCGAGTGCGTAGCAACGGATGACCGTTACAAAGAAGCAATGAAATGGATCAAGAGTCTCTACGATCTGGGCGCTATCTATGATGGTGACTTCACTCAGACCGGTGAGCAGCTGAAGACTCTGGTTAACCAGGCTGATGAGCCGGTTCTGTTCTTCACCGCTGGTACCATTTCTGATATGATCGATGCAACCAGCAACCCGGATTTCTACAAAGACTATGAGTGCATGGCTCCGATCGCAGGACCGGATGGAACCAGAATTGCATTCCAGACTCCGAACCCGGGCGTAAACAGCGGCGCATTCTGCATCACTGACAAATGTGAGAATCCGGAAGCAGCTCTTCGCTGGATCGATTTCTTCTACAGTGAGATCGGTGACCTTTGCTCTCAGTATGGTGCTGATGAGGGAACTGACTGGGTACTGAATCCGGAGGGAAAAGTTGGCCTGAACGGCGAGCCTGCTAAATATGAAGTTCTGAACCTTTACAGCGCAGAGACCCAGAATCACGACTGGCAGGATATCGGTATCCGTGTAGCTCCGGCTGACTATCGTCTTGGCCAGGCTGTAGATCCGGATGTAGATGTTCACAGTACAGCAGGACTTGAGAAACTCCTCTATGATGCAAGTGCTGAGCTCTATGCTCCGTATGCAGGAACCAGCAACATCAAACTTTTCGATGAGATGAAACTTACCGATGAAGAGTCCACCAACATCTCTGTTATCGCAGTAGAAGTTGCTGACATCATCGAGAGTGATTCCGTAGCATTCATGACCGGTGCAAAAGACATCGATTCTGAGTGGGACAGCTTCAAAGATTCTCTTGACAAAGCAGGTCTGCAGGATCTGATCGCTGTATACCAGGAAGCTTACGCTCGTTCTAGCGAGGGTGGCGAGACTGAAGCAACCACTGAGGCAGCAGCAGAGACTGAGGCAGCAACAGAGACTGAGGCAGCAACAGAGGCAGCTGAAACCACAGCAGAGACCGAGACTGAGACCGCAGCATAATCGGAAGAACGTCTGAAAGATATAAGAAAAAGGAGAGGAGCTGCCGTTTTCAGCGGCGGCTCCTTTCTTACATAAGAAGGAAAGCCACAACAGTCCCGTCAAGTGGCTGAGCGACGGACAAGATTCTGGCTGGCCGGGATCAATCATGTGGGGATTTGTCCCTTGCTCAGACATTTGACGGGGAGCAGGCGGAGGCTGTGCAGAAGAAAAAACGCACAGGAACCGCGTACTTCGGAAGAATGATTTATCAGAGTAAGAATAGGAGGATGCTCGGATGGGTAAACAGAAACAGAAAATTTACAATCCTGATCCAAAAAATAGAATTAAAAGCAATAACTGGCAGTTCTGGGCAATTATCGCTCTGCCGGTGATTTATGCAGTGGTATTTGCATACATTCCCATGGCTGGAATTCTCATCGCTTTTGAAGACTACAGCCCCCGTGGAGGAATCTTCGGAAGCGACTGGGTGGGCCTGAAATGGTTCCAGCAGTTCCTGACTTCCACCTCAAGTGTCAGAGTCATCAAGAATACCTTAATCCTTGGTGTATATTCCCTGATTGTAAACTTCCCGCTTCCGATTCTTCTGGCCATCGGCCTGAATGAGCTGAGAAGTGTGAAATATCGGAAATTTATCCAGATGGTTACATATGCACCGTACTTCATCTCCATCGTTGTCATGGTTGGTATGATGATGCAGATGATGGATCTTCGTACCGGTATTATCAACGTTCTTCTCCAGAAGATCGGCTGCGATCCGGTGAACTTCTTTGGTAATGTCAAGCTGTTCCGTCACGTCTATGTATGGAGCGGCCTGTGGCAGACAGCCGGTTATTCCTCTGTTATCTACATTGCAGCCCTGTCCGGTGTAAGCCCGGAGCTTCAGGAGGCAGCAATTGTGGACGGCGCTTCCCGTGTTCAGAGAATCTGGCATGTGGATATCCCGGCCATCCTTCCCACCGTTATCACCATGCTGATCTTCAACTGTGCAAGCGTTGTAAGCATTGGTTTTGATAAGGTTTACCTGATGCAGAACAGCCAGAACAGCAATGTTTCCGAGGTTATTTCCACCTTTGTTTATAAGATCGGTATGGTAAACTCCAACTTCGGATTTTCCACCGCTGCCGGCCTGTTCCAGTCCATCGTATCATTCGTCCTGCTGGTTGCTGTAAATAAGATCTGTAAAAAAGTAACAGAGACCAGTTTGTGGTAAGGAGGGGTAAGAATGAATCATCAGCTTAAATTCAAAAACATGCGCACAGGCGATAAAGTCTTTGATATCGTGAACTATACCCTGTTAACCCTTATCATGCTTATCGTCCTTTACCCGGTGCTTTATATCGTAGCGGCATCCTTCTCAGATCCCCAGGCCGTTGTCAGTGGCGAGGTTTTCATCCTTCCGGTGCGTCCGACCCTTCGCGGATATGAGGCCGTATTTAAAAACAAAAAGATTCTCACCGGTTTTGCAAACTCTGTATATTATCTGGTAGTGGGCACTCTGCTGAATCTGGTAATGACCATGCTCTGTGCTTATCCGCTTTCCAGAAAAGAGTTTCGTGCCAGAGGCGGAATTGCCATGTTCTTCGTATTTACCATGTATTTCAGCGGCGGACTGGTACCGTCCTATATCCTGGTAAACAGCCTGCACCTGACCAACACCCGCTGGGCCATGATCATTCCGTCAGCAATGTCCACCTATAATATGATCATCTGCCGTACCTACATGACTAACAGTATTCCGGATGAAATGTATGAGGCAGCCCAGATCGACGGCTGTACTCCCTGGAAATATTTCCTGAGTATTGTGACCCCGCTGTGCAAACCGATTCTTGCGGTTCTGACCCTGTATTACGGTGTTGCAAAATGGAACGACTACTATACAGCTATGATCTATTTAAGAGACGATACCCTGATGCCTCTGACCATCGTCATGAAAGAGATCCTGATCCAGAACAAGATCGATATGACTCAGATCGGAAACGCCTCCAACCTGGCGAAACTGCAGGGTATGTCCGAACTTCTGAAATACTCCACGATTGTTGTGGCCTCCGTTCCGGTTATGCTCCTGTATCCGCTGGTACAGAAGCACCTCGTAAAAGGTGTTATGATCGGAGCTGTCAAGGGTTAAAAAACACCTTGACAGACAGCTTTTCCCGTGTCTATAATGAGCTTATCAGTGAAAGGGAGTAGCTGCCATTACGAATGGATTTCCCCGCGTCAGTACGATCGCCCTCCGGCGGTCCGCAGGAAATTGAAATAGCGAGACTTTTACCGTAGCGTTTTTATGCGCTGCGGTAAAAGTCTTTTTTTATGGCAGCTCCCGAAAAGGAGGAAAACATATGGAATTTCTGGTGGAAGGCCTGCGGGCCGTGACCTGGCAGCAGGTCGTTATGTATCTGGTGGGTTTTGTTCTCATTTATCTGGCGATCAAAAAGGAATACGAGCCCTCGCTGCTCCTGCCGATGGGTTTTGGAGCGATCCTCGTAAACTTACCCTTCTCAGGGGTACTGGATCAGACCCTGCAGGGTGGTATTCAGTCCAAGGGCATCATCGAATGGCTCTTTCAGGTGGGCATCGACGCCTCGGAGGCTCTGCCCATCCTTCTTTTTATCGGTATCGGCGCCATGATCGATTTCGGGCCGCTGCTGACCAATCCTTTGATGTTTCTTTTTGGAGCGGGAGCCCAGTTCGGTATCTTCGCGGCGATCCTTCTGGCGGCGGCTCTGGGCTTTGATCTGAAAGATGCGGTTTCCATCGGCATCATCGGAGCGGCAGATGGCCCGACCTCCCTTCTGGTGTCCCAGGTTCTGGGTTCCAGGTATATCGGAGCCATCGCGGTGGCGGCCTACTCTTACATGGCCCTCGTACCGATCGTCCAGCCCTTCGCGATCCGCCTTGTCACGACGAAAAAAGAGCGGCAGATTCATATGGAGTACCATCCCGGCTCTGTCACGAAAACCATGCGGATTCTTTTTCCGATCATTGTGACCATGGTGGTGGGCTTCGTGTCTCCCCAGTCGGTGGCCCTCATAGGTTTCCTGATGTTTGGAAATCTGATCCGGGAATGCGGCGTCCTTCACACGATGTCGGAGACGGCCCAGAACACGCTGGCAAACCTGATCACAGTCCTTCTTGGCATCACGGTTTCCTTCAGTATGCGGGCGGAAGCTTTTGTCACCGTTGATACGCTGATGATCCTGGCCATCGGCCTCTTTGCCTTTGTCATGGACACGATCGGCGGCGTGCTTCTGGCGAAATTCATGAATCTTTTCCTGAAAAAGAAGATCAACCCCATGATTGGCGGATCCGGAATTTCCGCGTTCCCGATGTCCTCCCGGGTCATCCAGAAGATGGCGATGGAGGAGGACCCGACCAATGTCATTCTGATGCATGCGGCAGGAGCCAACGTTTCCGGGCAGATCGCTTCCGTCATCGCGGGCGGTCTGGTTATCAATCTGGTAAGTCGTTTCTTATAAAAAAGGAGGTTTTCATATGAATACATCAAATATTCTCGCGGCCCTGGAGATCATGGGAAAAGGAATGGAAGGTATTTTTGTCACGATTCTGATCATTATGGTCTGTGTCTGGCTGATGGGTAAGATTGGAAAAAACAAGTAAGATAGGAAAATTGCATGAAATCCCGGGTCATGTAAAAATGATCCGGGATTTTTTTATATTTGGTTGACTTTTTTTAAAAAAGTTTTATAATGTTTGGTGACGAACAATCTAACAGGAGAGGAGAAACTATGTTAAAGACATTAGGAGCTCAGGTAAAAGAGTACAAAAAGGCTTCCATTGCGACTCCTGTCTTCATGATTCTGGAAGTCATCATGGAAATGATTATACCCCTGATGATGGCTTCAATCATTGACGATGGAGTGGAAGCCGGAAATCTTCATCACATTTATGTGATGGGCGCCTGGATGATCGTAGCTGCACTGATCGGTCTTTTCGCCGGTGTGATGGGCGGAAAATACGGCGCGAAAGCATCAACTGGCTTTGCGAAAAACTTGCGGCAGGCCATGTTTGAAAACATCCAGACCTATTCTTTTTCAAACATTGACAAATTCAGTACGGCGGGTCTTGTGACGCGTCTGACCACCGACGTGACGAACCTGCAGAACGCATATCAGATGCTTCTTCGTATGTGTATGCGTGCCCCGGCCAGCATGATCGTAGCCATGGCCATGGCTTTCATGATCAATGCCCGTCTGGCCAGCATTTATCTTGTTGCTGTCATCCTTCTGGGATGCTGCCTGTTCTTTATTATGAGCAGAGCCAGCAAATATTTCCAGCAGGCCTTCCCGAAATACGATGATCTGAATGCCAGCGTGCAGGAGAACGTTTCAGCCATCCGTGTGGTAAAAGCTTATGTGCGTGAAGGTCATGAGACCAGCAAATTCCAGAAAGCCAGCGGAAACATCTACAACATTTTCTGTAAAGCAGAGAAAAATATTTCTTATAACGCACCGCTGATGCAGTTTACCGTCTACAGCTGTATTCTTCTGATCAGCTGGCTGGGCGCCAAGATGATCGTTGGCAGCAGCCTGACAACCGGCGAGCTGATGAGCCTTCTTACCTATTGCATGAATATCCTTATGAGCCTCATGATGCTCTCCATGGTATTTGTTATGGTGACGATGAGTATGGCCAGTGCAGAGCGTATCGCCGAGGTTCTCAATGAGAAGAGCGATCTGGACAATCCGGAGCATCCGGACTTCGACGTTCCCAACGGAAGCATTGAATTTGACCATGTAAACTTCAGCTACCGCAAAGGCGAAGGAAAACCCGTTCTTTCTGATATCAATTTTTCCATAAAATCCGGAGAGACCATCGGTATCATCGGAGGTACCGGAAGCGCCAAGACCAGCCTGGTGAACTTGATCAGCCGTCTTTACGACGTCAGCAGCGGAAGTGTAAAGGTAGGCGGAAAAGACGTCCGTTCCTACGATATGGAGAAGCTTCGTGACGAGGTTTCCGTCGTTCTCCAGAAAAACGTCCTGTTTTCCGGAACGATTCTTGAGAACCTTCGCTGGGGCGATAAGAACGCTTCCGAGGAGGAGTGTATCCGTGCCTGCCGTCTGGCCTGCGCCGACGAGTTCATTGAGCGGATGCCGGACAAATACAATACTTACATCGAGCAGGGCGGTTCCAACGTATCCGGAGGTCAGAAACAGCGTCTCTGTATCGCCAGAGCCCTCCTGAAGAAACCGAAGATCCTGATTCTCGACGACAGCACCAGCGCCGTAGATACAGCCACCGACGCAAAGATCCGTAAGGCGTTCCTGGAGGAGATCCCGGCTACGACGAAACTCATCATCGCCCAGCGTATCTCCAGTGTGCAGGATGCGGATCGCATCATCGTTATGGATGACGGTAAGGTCAACGGCATCGGAACTCATGAGGAGCTTTTGAAGTCTAACGAGATCTACCGCGAGGTTTACGAATCCCAGACCGGTGGCGGCGGAGACTTTGATGAAAAGAGAGGTGAAGCATAATGGCAGAAGCAAAACTCGTAAAAGGCCCCATGGGACGGCCTCCCAGAGGAGTGAAGCCCCAGATGAAAAATCCAGGCAAGATTTTTGTCCGGATCATGAAATATGTGCTGAAAAATTATACGCCTCACTGCATCATTGCTGTGGTTTCAATTTTTGTCAGCGTGCTGGCAAACGTACAGGGAACCATGTTCATGAAGACCCTGATCGACAGCTATATCATGCCCATGCTGAAGGCTTCCGATCCGGATTTCACGCCGCTTCTTCATGCGATTCTCCGTGTGGCAGTCTTTTATCTCATCGGTATTCTGGCTACGTTTGCTCAAAACCGTGTGATGATCTATGTGACCCAGGGAACCTTGAGAAACCTGAGAAACGATCTGTTTGCTCACATGGAAAAACTGCCGATCAAATATTTTGACACTCATTCCCACGGAGATATCATGTCCATCTACACGAACGATATCGATACTCTCCGTCAGATGATCAGCCAGAGTATTCCGCAGGTGCTGAACAGCGCCATCACGATTGTAAGTGTTTTTGTCAGTATGCTGATCCTGAATATTCCGCTGACGATCACGACTCTCATCATGGTAGCGATTATGATGACCGTCACCAAGAAGGTAGCCGGACTTTCTGGAAACTTCTTCGTGAAGCAGCAGAAAGCTCTGGGTGAGGCCAACGGCTTCATCGAGGAGATGATGGACGGCCAGAAGGTTGTCAAAGTCTTCTGTCACGAGGAAGAGAACATCAAGAAATTCAAGGAGCTCAACGACAATCTCTGCGACAGCTCCTACAATGCGAACGCTTTCGCCAACATCCTGGGCCCGATCAACGCCCAGCTGGGAAATGTAAGCTATGTGGTCTGCGCTATCGTCGGCGGTATTCTGGCCCTGAACAGCGTGGGCGGCTTCACCTTGGGTGGACTGGCCAGCTTCCTGACCTTCAATAAGAGCTTTAACATGCCGATCAACCAGGTGAGCCAGCAGCTCAACGCTATCGTTATGGCTCTGGCCGGCGCTGACCGTATTTTCAGACTGATGGACACCACCGTGGAGACCGACGAGGGTTACGTTACCCTGGTCAACGCCAAGACCGAGAACGGCAAGCTCACTGAGTCCAAAGAGCGTACCGGCCGCTGGGCATGGAAACACACCCATCAGGCAGACGGCAGCGTGGACTACATTCCGCTGAAAGGCGCCGTTGTCTTCGACGGCGTGGATTTCGGCTACAACCCGGATAAGATCGTGCTTCACGATGTAGAGCTTTTTGCAAATCCCGGCGAGAAGATCGCCTTTGTCGGTTCCACCGGAGCCGGTAAAACCACCATTACCAACCTGATCAACCGTTTCTACGATATTCAGGATGGTAAGATCCGCTACGACGGCATCAACATCAATAAGATCTGTAAGGCAGACCTCCGCCGTTCCCTGGGTATCGTTCTTCAGGATACTCATCTTTTCACAGGAACCGTTCGCGAGAACATTGCCTACGGAAAACTGGATGCCACCGAGCAGGAAGTCATCGCAGCAGCAAAGCTTGCCAATGCGGACGGCTTTATCCGCCGATTGCCCAACGGCTATGATACGATGCTCACCGGAGACGGAGCCAACTTAAGTCAGGGCCAGAGACAGCTTCTCGCGATTGCCAGAGCTGCCATCGCCGACCCGCCGGTGCTGATCCTCGACGAGGCCACCAGCTCCATCGATACCCGAACAGAGCGCATTGTACAGGATGGTATGGACAAGCTCATGAAGGGCAGAACCACCTTCGTTATTGCCCATCGTCTTTCCACGGTCCGCAATGCCGACTGTATCATGGTCCTGGAACAGGGCCGGATCATCGAGCGCGGTACCCACGACCAGCTCATCGCCGAGAAAGGCAAATACTATCAGCTCTATACCGGAAATCAGGTAAGTGCATAATAATATTTCAGGAGACAGCTCGCTTTTTGGCGGGCTGTTTTTTCCTATATAGAAGAGGAGATAACCAGAGTGAAAAAACTGACCAACATGACAACACATTCTTTTGATCTGGAGCGTTTTGGAAACAATGCCGGTCTGAAGGAATTTTTAACTGGAAAAAAGACACCAGGACTCTTTTGGAGCAGGTGAAGTATCCGAGAAAAGGAATCATGCTGGATATCGGCCATCTGCTTCATACGAATACGGCGTTGAGGACAGAAGAGGATGCGGTGAAGTACTTAAGAGAGGTTCTGGGGCGATATGAGGATCTTTCGATCATCCTTGGAGTCCATTACCACCAGACGCTGGAAGGGGCCTTTGTCGAGGAGATAAAGAGGCGCCCGGAAGTGCTGAAAGGAAGCTACAGAGATCTTTGAATTCCTGGCAAAGAGCCATAAGCAGCAAGAAGAATGGCCGGATACTCAAAAAAAATATTTTGAGTAAATTATATATACAATAGCATAATTGTATCAACAGTTTAAAAAATATGAAAAATTTCAAAAAAAGGTGTTGACATTCCGCGGAAGGGGTGATATGATAGTCAACGTCGCAGGGAGCTGCGGCGGAGATGCTCGAAAGAAGTTCGAGAGAACAAAAACTTTTCAAAAAAAGTTAAAAAAGTTCTTGACAAACTGAAACGAACATGATATGATATAAAAGTTGCTGATGAGCAACGAAAAACAAAGAACCTTGATAACTGAACAGTGACATATCCTTGAAAGTTCAAAAGAATA
>ERZ824488.960-NODE-960-length-34534-cov-4.892601_pt1 | contig 34534 bp, 27 predicted proteins | sample MGYA00519936_ERZ824488 | MGnify/ENA primary metagenome ERZ824488 (study PRJEB31778, sample SAMEA3449153) | human gut metagenome | biome: human gut; feature: human-associated habitat; material: faeces | place: United Kingdom | collected 2010/2012 ... | reverse complement strand
TCAACAACGAGCCAAAGACGCTGAACCTGAAAGAAATGCTGACGTACTACATCCGCCATCAGGAAGATGTCGTTACAAGAAGAACCAAATACGAACTGAACAAGGCCGAGGAGCGGGCACATATTTTACAGGGACTGCTTATCGCCCTTGATAACATTGATGAAGTGATCCGCATCATCCGCGGATCAGAAAATACACAGGCGGCAAAGGCAGGACTGATCGAGCGCTTTGCTCTAAGTGATGCACAGGCACAGGCAATCGTTGATATGCGTCTGCGCACGCTGACCGGTCTGGAGCGCGAGAAGCTCGAGGCAGAGTACAAGGAGCTGATGAAGCGAATTGAGGAGTACCGTGCGATTCTTGCGGATGAGAACCTGCTCCTTGGCGTGATTAAAAAAGAGATCCAGATCATTGCCGATAAGTACGGGGACGACCGCCGGACCTCTATCGAGCGCGATGTCTTTGACATCACGACCGAGGATCTGATCCCGGATGAGAATGTCGTCATCACGATGACACATCTTGGATATATCAAGCGCATGACGCCGGATAATTTCAGGAGCCAGAACCGCGGAGGCAAGGGCATAAAGGGGATGCAGACGATCGATGATGACTACATCGAGGAGCTGCTTATGACGAGCACACACCATTACCTGATGTTCTTTACAAACCAGGGAAGAGTGTACCGGCTGAAGGGCTATGAGATTCCGGAGGCGAGCCGGACGGCGCGCGGCACGGCGATCATCAATCTGCTGCAGCTGATGCCGGGTGAGAAGATCACGGCTCTGATCCCGATCCGGGAGTATAAGGAAGGCAGATTCCTGTTTATGGCGACGAAGAAGGGACTGGTGAAGAAGACTCCGATCACAGATTTTGCAAATGTGAGAAAAACTGGTCTGACTGCCATCACTCTCCGCGACGATGATGAATTAATCGAAGTGAAATTTACAAACAATAAAAAGGACATTTTCCTTGTCACAAAATATGGTCAGTGTATCCGCTTCCATGAGACGGATGTAAGAAAGACCGGCCGTGCGTCGATGGGTGTCATCGGCATGAGCCTCTCGGACGGCGATGAGGTTGTCGGCATGCAGCTCGATACGCAGGGAGAATATCTGCTGATTGCATCGGAATATGGCATGGGCAAGCTGACGCCGATCACCGAATTTAGTGCACAGAACCGCGGCGGTAAGGGCGTCAAGTGCTATAAGATCATGGAGAAGACCGGCAATGTGGTCGGTGTAAAGGCGGTCAACCGTGAACATGAGATCATGATGATCAATACCGAGGGCATTATCATCCAGATGGCATGCGAGGATATCTCGGTGCTCGGACGTGTGACAAGCGGTGTGAAGCTGATGAGTCTTGATCCGGAGCAGAATGTACGCGTAGCAAGCATCGCAAAGGTAAAGGATTCGGCGAAGAAGAACGAAGAAGATACATTAAAATCACTCGAAGAAGAACTGAAGAAGGAAGAGTAAGGCATGAGGATACAAAGGCTGATTGCCATCTGGGCTGCAAAGCTGTGCAGTACCGCGTGCCGTCTGGCCGGCAAACAGGGCGTGACCCTGGCCGGTAAGCTGGCAAGGAAGATTGATCCTGATATTTTGCGGGAACTCTCTTTGGAGGTGCGGGAAAAGATTTTTGTAGTCTGTGGCACAAACGGAAAGACGACGACAAATAATCTTTTGTGCTCTGCGATTGAGTCGGAGGGGATGAAGCTGGTCTGCAATCACACCGGATCAAATATGCTTGACGGTGTGACGGCAGCTTTCGTGCTGGCGGCGAAGAACAATGGACATCTGGATGCGGACTATGCGAGCATTGAGATTGACGAGGCGTCTACCGTGCGTGTTTTCCCGTATTTTAAACCGGACTATATGGTGCTGACGAATCTGTTCCGGGATCAGCTCGATCGGTACGGTGAGATCGATATCACGATGAATCTGCTGAAAAAAGCAATGCAAATGGCACCGGATATGACCGTGATTGTGAACGGCGATGATGCACTCTCGGCCTATTTGGCGATGGAAAGCGGCAATCCGTATGTCACCTACGGCATTACCGAACAGGTATTCAAGGAGCAGGATACCGGGGAGATTCGGGAGGGACGATTCTGCAAGCGGTGCGGGGAGCGGCTGGAGTATGACTTTTATCACTATAGTCAGCTCGGCATGTACCACTGTCCGAAGTGTGGATTTGCACGGCCGGAGGTGGACTTTGATGCGGAATATATTGATATGGCGCATGGTCTGAATTTTGACATCGTACGCTTTGTCAGAAGCGCATCCTGTGAGTCAGAAGACGGAAAGCACAGCGTGAACCGGAGGCTTCCGGCAGAGACGGCACATATATCGGTTAACTATAAGGGATTTTACAATATCTACAACATCCTTGCGGCCTACAGTGCGGCGCGTACCGGAGGCATGGAGCTGAAACAGTTTGCACAGGTGCTGCAGGATTTCAATCCACAGAACGGGCGGATGGAGCAGTTCCATATCGGAAATACCGACGTGATCCTCAATCTGGCGAAGAATCCGGCCGGCTTTAATCAGAATATTTCTGCGGTGATGGAGGATAAAAGGGAAAAAGATCTGATCATTGTGATCAATGATAACGCGCAGGACGGTACGGATATCTCATGGCTGTGGGACGTGGATTTTGACCGGTTTGCGGCTCCTTCAATCCGTTCAATCACCGTCAGCGGTATCCGTTGCCAGGATATGCGGCTGCGGATGAAGTATGTGGATATTGAATCTGAGCTGATTGCGGATGTGCAGACAGCGATCCGGAAGCGTATCGCGGACGGCTGCGGCAATCTTTATGTGCTCGTAAACTATACTGCACTGTTTTCGACCAGAAATATTCTGGCAAATATGCATTAAGGTACCAGGGAGGAATCCAACATGAAGCTTACCATCGGACATCTCTATCCTGATCTGCTGAATCTTTACGGCGACCGGGGCAATATCCAGTGTATGAAAAAGCGCTGCGAATGGAGGGGCATTGAGGCGGAAGTGCGGGAGTTTCAGATCACAGATGCGGTCGATTTTACGAAGCTGGATCTGGTGCTGCTCGGCGGAGGCTCCGACCGGGAGCAGATGCTTGTCTGTGAGAAATTAAAGGCGATCCGGGAGAATTTTCGGGCTTATGTGGAGGATGGAGGAAGTGTCATCGCAGTTTGTGGCGGCTATCAGCTGCTCGGCCATTACTATGATACCGACGATGGAAGGATCGAAGGTCTCTCTTTGGTAGATATCTACACGGAACAGGGAAGCCCGCGTCTGATCTCGAATATTGTCATTCAAAATGACCGGATGGAGCTTCCGATCGTCGGCTTTGAGAACCACGGTGGCAGGACGTACATTAATGACAACGAGCCGCTTGGAAAGGTGCTGTTCGGCTGTGGAAATAATGGGGATGACGGCATGGAGGGCGTACGGTATAAAAATGTGATCGGAACGTACCTGCACGGTCCGCTTCTCCCGAAGAACCCACAGGTGTGCGATCTGCTTTTATCCAATGCACTGATGCGAAAATACGGGACGGCAGAGCTGGTACCGCTGGACGATACGCAGGAGCTGGAGGCGAACCGGTATATTGTGGAGCGGTTTACACAGGGCAAATAAGAAGCGGTCGGTGTGTGGCTTTTTCAGCACAGGAAAATGAGAAAATTTGACGATTCCCGGCATTTGTCAGGAGAAAGTGCTTGACAAACAGGGGAAAAAGCTGTAGCTTATATCCGAACAAACGAATAGATGCTTTTCTCTTATTCAGAGTGGTGGAGATACATAGGATCTGTGAAACCACGGCAACCCCCGGCAGATTGGTCTGCATGGGAAGGTGCCAGCCTGAGCGAAATTTTCGAACAATAAGGGGATTTGAACATTACTATTCAGGTCCGCTAAAAATTGCGGATCTTTTTTTACGAAAAAATGTTCAGGGAAAGCCAAAGCCCACGAACGAAAAGCAAAAGAGAAGAGAAGAAAAAAAGGAGAAAAAGAATGGAAAAAAGACTGTTTACTTCTGAGTCTGTAACCGAAGGACATCCGGACAAAATCTGTGATGCCATTTCTGACGCGATTCTGGATGCGCTGCTTGAGCAGGATCCGATGAGCCGTGTAGCTTGCGAAACCTGTACTACAACAGGATACGTTATGGTAATGGGTGAGATTACATCCAACGCACACATTGATTTCCAGCAGGTTGTACGTGATACCGTTCGCGAAATCGGCTACGACCGTGCAAAATACGGATTTGACGCAGATACCTGCGCTGTTGTAACTGCAATTGACAAACAGTCCACCGATATCGCTATGGGTGTAGACAAAGCGCTCGAAGCAAAAGAGAACAATATGAGCGATGAGGAGATCGATGCCATTGGAGCAGGAGATCAGGGAATGATGTTCGGATTCGCAACCAACGAGACCGAAGAGTACATGCCATACCCGATCTACATGGCACACAAACTGGCTCGCCAGCTGACCAAAGTCCGCAAAGACGGTACTTTAAGTTACCTGCGTCCGGACGGAAAAACACAGGTAACCGTAGAGTACGATGAGAACGGCAAACCGTTCCGTCTTGATGCGGTTGTTCTTTCCACTCAGCATGATCCGGAAGTATCCCAGGAGCAGATTCATGAGGATATCAAAAAATACGTATTCGACGAAATCATCCCGGCAGACATGGTAGATGAGCACACCAAGTTCTTCATTAACCCGACCGGCCGTTTTGTAATCGGCGGACCTCATGGAGATTCCGGCCTCACCGGACGTAAGATCATTGTAGACACCTACGGCGGATACGCTCGTCACGGCGGCGGAGCTTTCTCCGGAAAAGACTGTACAAAGGTAGACCGTTCTGCAGCTTATGCAGCACGTTACGTAGCAAAGAATATCGTAGCAGCAGGTCTTGCCGACAAATGCGAGGTCCAGCTTTCCTATGCAATCGGTGTCGCTCATCCGACTTCCATCATGATCGACAGCTACGGCACAGGAAAACTCTCCGACAACAAACTGACCGACATCGTTCGTGAGAACTTCGACCTTCGTCCGGCTGGAATCATCAAAATGCTGGATCTGCGCCGCCCGATCTACAAACAGACTTCCGCTTACGGCCACTTCGGAAGAAACGATCTGGATCTGCCGTGGGAGGAACTGGATAAAGTAGAAGACCTGAAGAAATACCTCTAATTTCAGGCTTTTCTGTTTATAGAAAGTTTAGAAAGATTCATCTAAGTTAATGAAAAATCCTCAGGCGTTGTGCTATAATAAATTTAGACTGCGTACTGGGGATTTTTTGTGCGCAAAAGTACGAAATATGTGTTGGAAAACAGGTGGATCTTATATGGAAAAAAAGAAGAAAAGCATGAAATTAAGGACGAGAGTAATCATTTCTTTTTTCATCATCATACTGGTTCCGATCGTGATGTGTGCCTTGACATTTTACTTTTTTGTAGGGTATAAAGCAAAGATTATCGGTGAAAAATACGGTCTTGCGAACGCAACATACCGGACGATTTCGAACAACACCCTGCTGCTGAATGCGATGACATCAGAAGAGTACGATGAAGTAGAGGATACCGCGAAATCGGATACGGCAAAGCTGGAAGAAACAAATTATCTCTCTGTTCTGAATGCAAGACTGCAGAAAAAACAGTCGTTTATCGCGGTGTGCGAGGATGGTGTTATCATTTACAATGGCTCGGAGGAGCTGTCGTCGGAGGAGCTGGAAAATGAGCTGCCGAAATACGGTGACCCGGGGGCCAATTCGAAGGGCGGCGTTTATTTCCGCAATGAAAAACAGTGGATGGTCAAACAGGTGGACTATGAGAACTCGGACGGGAAAGAATGCAGTGCGTTCATCGTCACCAAGACAGACCAGATTGCGCCGCAGATTACGGGCATGGTAAAAGAGCTAGGCATCGTGATTGTGCTGATTCTGGTGTTCACCAGTCTGGGCCTGAGCTTCTGGATTTACCGCGGTGTGATCGGACCGCTCGAGCAGCTGAAAAAGGCGACACAGAATATCAAAGACGGAAATCTGGATTTCACTGTTGAACCGTGCGGCGTGGCGGAGATTAATGACCTCTGCGAGGACTTTGAGGAGATGCGTATCCGGCTGAAAGAGACGGCGGAGGAAAAAGTCGAGTTTGACAAAGAGAATAAAGAGCTGATCAGCAACATTTCGCATGATCTGAAAACACCGATTACCGCGGTCAAGGGTTATGTCGAGGGAATCATGGACGGTGTGGCAAATACGCCGGAGAAGATGGACCGCTACATCCGCACCATTTACAACAAAGCGAATGAGATGGACCGTCTGATCAATGAGCTGACGTTTTATTCCAAGATTGACACGAACCGCATTCCGTATACGTTTTCGAAGATTCACATTGCGGATTATTTTGATGATTGCGTGGAGGAACTGAATCTGGAGCTTGACGCGCAGCATGTGGATCTGACATACTTTAATTATCTCGAGGACGACCCGATCGTCATCGCGGATGCGGAGCAGATCAAGCGTGTCATCAATAACATTGTAAGCAATTCCATCAAATATATGGACAAGAGCCATAAGGTCATCAACATCCGTCTGCGTGATGTCGGAGATTTTGTGCAGGTGGAGATTGAGGACAACGGAAAGGGAATTGCGACGAAGGATCTGACGAAGATTTTCGACCGTTTCTACCGCACCGACGCGTCCCGCAACAGCACGAGGGGCGGCAGCGGCATCGGTCTTTCCATCGTGAAGAAGATTCTCGAAGACCACGGCGGAAAAGTGTGGGCCACCAGCAAAGAAGGCGTGGGCACCACGATGTACTTTGTATTAAGAAAATATCAGGAGGTACCTGTTTCATGAGTAAGATACTGATTGTTGAGGATGAGGAATCCATTGCGGATCTGGAGAAGGATTATTTAGAACTTTCGGGCTTTGAGGTAGAGATTGAAAACCAGGGAGACACCGGTCTTGTGCGGGCGGTCAAAGAGGATTTTGATCTGCTGATTCTGGATCTGATGCTGCCGGAGGTGGATGGCTTTGAGATCTGCCGTGAGGTGCGTGAGAAGAAAGATATTCCGATTATCATGGTTTCGGCAAAGAAGGATGATATCGACAAAATCCGCGGACTCGGTCTTGGTGCGGATGATTATATGACGAAGCCATTTTCTCCGAGTGAGCTGGTTGCGCGCGTGAAAGCGCATCTGGCACGGTACGACCGTCTGGTCGGAAACGGCAAGAAAGAGAATGATGTTGTGGAGATCCGCGGCATCAAGATTGACAAGACGGCACGCCGCGTGTGGGTGAACGGAGAGGAGAAGCAGTTTACAACGAAAGAGTTCGATCTGCTGACCTTCCTTGCGGAGAATCCGAACCGCGTTTTCACGAAAGAAGAGCTGTTCCGTGAGATCTGGGATATGGAGTCCATCGGAGATATTGCGACGGTTACGGTGCATATCAAGAAGATCCGTGAAAAAATAGAGTTTAATACGGCAAAGCCGCAGTATATCGAGACGATCTGGGGCGTTGGATATCGGTTTAAGGCATAAAGAATCTGTGTTTCGGGGAGAGATAAAATGGGAAAAATTTACTATCTGATGGGAAAAAGTGCGTCAGGGAAAGATCATATTTATGAGCATCTGATCCAGGAGACGGCGCTGGATTTAAAACCGTTTGTCCTGTATACAACACGGCCGATCCGGAGCGGGGAGCAGGACGGAAGAGAGTATTTCTTTGTGGATGAAAAACGGCTTTCGGAACTGCGGGAGGCCGGAAAGATTATCGAGGAGCGCATGTATTCGACGGTGCAGGGGCCGTGGTATTATTTTACGGCGGATGATGGGCAGATTGATCTTGCGAAGCATGATTATCTCGGAATCGGGACACTGGAATCGTATCTGAAATTAAAGGCATATTTCGGGGAGCAGGCGATGGTTCCGCTGTATGTCGAGGTGGACGACGGGCTGCGGCTTTCGCGGGCACTGGAACGGGAAAGAAAACAGACAGAGCCGAAATACGCGGAGATGTGCCGGAGATTCCTGGCGGACTGTGAGGATTTTACGGAGGAGAAAATTGCGGAAGCTGGAATCGTCCGCAGATTTTCCAATAATTCTACGCCGGAAGACTGTTTTTCCGAAATTCAGAATTTTGTGGAACAACAGAAAAAGTTGTGATATACTTAATGCAGTATTAGTAAGAAATACAAAAGAACTCCAGGGGGTGATTTTATGCAGGGTTTTCAGAAGGTTGTAGGACATCAGGAAATCATAACGCATTTACAGAATGCCATTTCGATGAATAAAGTATCTCATGCTTATCTTTTTGGCGGAGAGAGTGGATCGGGAAAGAAAATGATGGCTTCACTGTTTGCGATGACGCTTCAGTGCGAGAAGCACGGGGTCGAGCCCTGTATGGAATGCCCGTCCTGTAAAAAGGCACAGAGCCAGAATCATCCGGATATCATTTATGTGAAGCATGAAAAGCCGAACACCATCAGCATCGATGAAATCCGCGAGCAGCTCATTAACGATGTGATGATCAAGCCGTACAGCAGTCCGTACAAGATTTATATCATCGACGAGGCGCAGAAGCTGACACTTCAGGCGCAGAACGCGCTGCTGAAGACGATCGAGGAGCCGCCGGCCTACGCAGTTGTCATGCTTCTGGCAGACAACCCGGATGCGCTGCTTCCGACGATTTCGTCACGCTGCGTGCAGTTAAATTTAAAACCAGTGGGAGACCAGCTTGTGAAAGATTATCTGATGAACGAAATGCATGTGCCGGATTACCAGGCAGAGGTTGATGCGTCCCTGGCGCAGGGAAATATCGGAAAAGCAGAGCGGATTGCCCGTTCTCCGGAATACGAGGAGACGCTGGAAAATGCACTCCGCATGGCAAAGTACGCCGACAGTATGCCGCTGTATGAAATCGTGGAGACGATCAAAAAACTGACGGCCGAAAAAGACAATATTGATGATTACTTCGATATCTTTTCTTTATGGTTCCGCGATGTTCTGCTCTTTAAGGCGACAAAAGAGGTCGATTCCCTTGTGTTCAAGCAGGAGCTGAATGGAATCCGTGAGAGAGCAAATAAGAGCTCATACGAAGGCCTGGAGAAGATTATAGAGGCGATTCAGAAGGCGAGAGCCCGCCTGAACGCGAATGTTAATTTTGATTTAACCATGGAGCTTATGTTCCTGACAATGAAGGAAAACTGATAGCATGATAACAATTATAGGAGTACGTTTTCGAAACGTAGGAAAAGTATATTATTTCTCGCCGAGAGAGCTGGACATCTGCGTGGGCGATCACGTTATCGTTGAGACGGCGCGCGGCGTAGAGTATGGTTTCGTTGTGCTGGGGCCAAAAGAAGTTGACGATTCCAAGGTGATCCAGCCGTTGAAAGAAGTCATCCGCATTGCAACGCCGAAGGATGATGCGCGGGAGGAGAGCAACCGCAAGAAAGAAAAAGAAGCGTTTGAAATCTGCCAGAAGAAGATCCGGGCGCACAACCTGGAGATGAAGCTGATCGATGCAGAGTATACGTTTGACAATAACAAGATGCTGTTTTATTTTACCGCCGACGGAAGAATTGATTTCCGTGAGCTGGTAAAAGATCTGGCGGCTGTCTTTAAGACGAGAATCGAGCTTCGCCAGATCGGTGTCCGCGATGAGACAAAGATTCTCGGCGGAATCGGCATCTGCGGCAGACCGCTTTGCTGCCATACGTATCTGTCCGAGTTTGCACCGGTTTCGATCAAGATGGCAAAAGAGCAGAACCTGTCCCTGAACCCGACGAAGATTTCGGGTGTCTGCGGACGACTGATGTGTTGCCTGAAAAACGAGCAGGAAACCTATGAATACCTGAACCGCAAGCTGCCGGGTGTCGGCGATATCGTAACGCTGCCGGACGGCATGAAAGGTGAGGTTTCCGGTGTGAATGTGCTTCGTCAGCTCGTAAAAGTGCTGGTGGATGTGAACGATGAGAAGGAAATGCGGGAGTACCCGGTGGAAGAGCTCAAGTTCAAGCCGAAGCATAAGAAGGAAAAAGGCAAAGAGAAGAAAAAAGACAGAAACAGCTCCGGGGAGCAGGCTTCTTCGGAAGAGGCAAAACAGCCGGAATAAGATTGATTTGGAATGCATTTTGAAAAAAGTAAGCGCCGGGTAAAACTGACGCTTCTTTTTGTGTGATGCGGCGCTGGGCGGTCAGCAGGAGGAGGGATTTTCATTGGATAGAAAAGAAGAATTTTTGAAGCCGGGTGAGCGGCTCGATGATCTGCAGAACGGTTACTGGATGATACAAAATCCATCCCTTTTCTGCTATGGCATTGACGCGGTGCTGCTGGCATCCTACGCGAAGGTGAAGCGCGGGGAGCGGGCGATGGATTTCTGCACGGGATCGGGAATTGTGCCGATTCTGCTGAAGGCGAAGACAAACGGAGAGCATTTTTCCGGGTTGGAAATTCAGGAGTACAGTGCCGAGATGGCACAGCGGAGTGTGCGGTACAATCATCTGGAAAATGATGTTGAGATTTTCCAGGGAGATGTGAAGACGGCATCGCAGCAGTTTGGAAAAGAAGTGTTTGATGTGGTAACGTGCAATCCGCCGTACATGACGGGGCAGCACGGGCTGACGAATGCGCTTGAGGCGAAGACGATTGCGCGGCATGAGGTGCTGTGCTCGTTTGATGATATTGCAAAAGAGGCATCGGCGGTTTTAAAGACGAAAGGACGGTTCTATCTGGTGCACCGGCCGTTCCGGCTGGCGGAGATTTTTTCGACGCTGAAAAAATATCATCTGGAACCAAAGAGGATGCAGCTCGTTTATCCGTTTGTGGACAAGGAGCCGAACATGGTGCTGATCGAGGCGATGAAAGGCGGGAATCCGAGAATTACCGTGGAGAAACCGCTGATTGTGTATGAGACGCCGGGCGTGTATACAAAGGACATCCGGGAATTATATGGAGACGGGAGATAAGAACATGGCAGGAAAATTATATTTGTGTGCAACACCAATTGGAAATCTGGAGGACATGACCTTCCGTGCAATCCGCATTCTGCAGGAGGTCGATCTGATCGCGGCGGAGGATACGAGAAACAGCATTAAGCTGCTGAACCATTTTGAGATTCATACGCCGATGACGAGTTATCACGAATACAACAAATACGACAAGGGCCGCGAGCTGGTGCAGAAGCTGCTGGCGGGAACAAATATCGCGCTGATCACGGATGCCGGAACACCGGGAATTTCTGATCCGGGTGAGGAGCTGGTGAAGATGGCGTACGAGGCAGGCATCGAAGTGACAAGCCTGCCGGGCGCGTGTGCGTGCGTGACGGCGCTGACACTGTCGGGACTTTCGACGAGAAGATTTGTCTTCGAAGCATTTCTTCCGCCGGATAAAAAGGAGCATAAACTGGCGCTGGAGCGTTTGAAAAACGAAACCAGAACCATGATCGTATACGAGGCGCCCCATCATCTTTTAAAGACACTGCGGGAACTTCTGGAAACGATGGGAAACCGTCGTCTGACGCTCTGCCGGGAACTGACGAAAAAGCATGAAACCGCATGGCAGACGACACTGGAAGATGCCATTGCCCGTTATGAGCAGGAAGACCCAAAAGGAGAATGTGTGCTGGTCATCGAAGGCAGAAGCCAGAAGGAAATCGAGGACGAGGCAAAGGCTGCATTTGAAGAAATTTCGATTGAAGAGCATATGAAACGATATGAAGACCAGGGAATTGCGCGGAAAGAAGCCATGAAACTCGTCGCAAAGGACCGCGGGGTGACGAAGAGAGATATTTATCAGTATTTACTGGGACAAGAATAACGGAAAAGGAAAATCGCTGCTGTATTTTTATATTTTTTTGTACAGAAATTCCTTTCATCTGATATAATGGATGTAATGCATTATTTTAGAGGGAGGAATTTTCTTTATGTCACAGACACAAACCAGGCGGAGTTCTCAGGTGGATCTGCTTCATGGCCCGATCCTGAAATCTCTGCTGCTTTTTGCCCTGCCGATTATGGCGTCCCGCGTGTTTCAGCAGATTTACAACACGATGGATACGCTGATCGTCGGCTATACACTTGGCGACTCATCGATTGCGGCGATGGGTGCCTGCTCATCCATCTATGAGATGATGACCGGATTTACGTTCGGCGTCGGAAACGGTCTTGCGATCGTTACGGCGCGCTGCTTTGGACGGCAGGAGACGGACCGGATGAAAAAATCGGTCGCATCCTGTATCGTCATCGGCGTTGCCGTCACACTGGTAGTTACCATTCTGGCGACGATCTTCATGCATCCGCTGCTGCGCCTGCTGAAAACACCGGCGGAGATTCTTGAGGAATCCTACAGCTATATTTCGATTCTCTCGATTTTCCTGTTCGTCATGTTCGCCTACAACCTGTGCTCCGGCCTGCTGCGGGCGATCGGCAACAGCTTCATGCCGCTTGTGTTCCTGATCTTTTCATCGCTGGTGAACATCGTGCTCGATCTGCTGTTTATCCGCACCTTCGGCATGGGTGTCCGGGGTGCCGCGATTGCAACCGTCATTGCACAGGGCATTTCCGTTGTGCTCTGCCTGATTTATATTGTTACGAAAGCGAAAATCCTGCTTCCGGAAAAACGCCACTTCGCGCTGGACCGCGGACTGTACGCAGATCTGCTGGCGCAGGGATTTTCGATGGGATTTATGAGCAGTATCATTTATGTCGGTTCGATCGTTCTGCAGCCGGGCATCAACAGCCTCGGATATGAAACTATCGCCGGACATACCGCTGCGAGAAAGCTGTTTTCGTTCTCCATGATGCCGCTTTCCTCCATGGCGCAGGCCGTCAACACCTACGTTGCACAGAACCGCGGCGCAGACAACTGGGAGCGCGTGCGGAAAGGCATCCGTTATGCTTATATTTTCTGCTTCAGCGTGACCGCATGCCTGATTCTTCTTGTCACGCCGCTTGCACCGACGATGGTTCATCTGATCTCCGGCTCGTCCGACCCGACTGTCCTCGGAAACGGAGCCCGCTACCTCCGCGTAGCCATCCCGTTCTTCTTCGCACTCGGCCTCGTCAACTGCAGCCGCTTGGCGCTTCAGGCATTGGGAGAAAAAATTCTGCCGCTGCTGTCGAGCTTTATTGAGCTTTTTGGAAAGATTATCTTCGCAATGGTATTCATCCCGCGTTACCATTACAGCGCCGTAATCTGGTGCGAACCGATTATCTGGTGCTTCATGGCTGCGGAGCTTGTGATTTCACTGTATCGAAATCCTTATATGAGAAAAGGGAAAGCGGGAAATTGATTTTTAAATGAAAAAGTGCCGGGCAATACACGAAGAAATATATAGTCTATTTTGTTCACTGGATAGGGTATAACAGGATCCTGTTCGAATCATGGAAAATATAAAGTCAGCATATTTTTATAAAGATCTTTTTTAGTCAGGTGATGCAATGAACGTTCTATGGAGTTCCATGCTGCTTCTCGGCATCGTATACGGCGCGATACAGGGGCGGATGCCGGAGGTGACGGATGGGGTGATTCGGGCTTCGCGGGAGGCGGTGGTGCTGGCGGTTTCGCTGGTTGGGGTGACAGGGTTCTGGGCGGGGCTGATGGAGATTGCGAAGAAGGCGGGAGTGATTGACGGGCTGGTGAAAAGGATGGGGCCGGTGCTGCGGTTTTTGTTTCCGAGAGTGCCGGAAGAGCATCCTGCAATGCGGGCGGCGGGGATGAATATGATCTGTAATGTGTTTGGGCTTGGCGCGGCTGCGACGCCGCCGGGGCTTGCGGCGATGGAGCGGTTTGAGGAGCTGGAGGAGGAGCGGCGGAAAACGAAAAACCCGGCCGCAGTTCCAGAAGGAACCGCGAACCGGGAAATGTGTACGTTTTTGATTTTGAATATTTCATCCCTGCAGCTCATCCCCGTCAACATCATCGCGTACCGCAGTCAGTACGGCAGTGTCCATCCGACGGCAATTGTCGGACCGGGGCTTGCGGCGACAGCGGCGAGTACGATTGCGGCGGTGGTGTTCTGCAAAGTGATGGAAAGGATGGGGCGATGATTATTCAGCCCAGGTGCCGTTTACAAAGACATCGGTCTCGCTTCCGTCTTCGTGGATACCCACGATGTGCAGGTCATCCGATCCAACCATAAAGTCAACGTGGATCAGGGAATCATTGACACCTTTTGCGAGGATTTCTTCATCACTCATATCCATAAATCCGTCCAGAACCTCAGAGAATCCGGCACCGGCGGCAACATGACAGCATGCGTTCTCATCGAACAGTGTGTTGAAGAACATCAGACCGGACTGGTTGATCGGGGACTCCTTCGGAACGAGTGCAACCTCGCCGAGCATCGAAGCGCCGTCATCCATGGCGAACATTTTTTTCAGAACTTCCTCGCCCTGCTCTGCGTGGCAGTCAACGACTCTTCCGTCTTTAAAATCAACAGTAAAGTTGTTGATAACCTGTCCGGACCAGCTGAGCGGTTTGGTGGAAACAAGGCGGCCTTCGCATTTGCCGCGCATCGGGCTGGTGAAAACTTCCTCGGTCGGCATATTCGGAACGAAGAAGACCTTGTTCAGATGATTGATATCGCCGGCGCCGCTCCATTTTGCGCCCGGGATCAGCTCAACGGTGAAATCAGTTCCATTTTTGCTGGTGTAATGCAGTTTATGGAACGCCTGCTCGGTCATCCATTTTGCCTTGCTGATCATACGGTTGCTGTGTGCCTGCCAGATCTTTTCGATATCTTCGCCTTCTTTTAAGTACAGGCAGTCGAAAATGGCATTCCACAGTTTCTCAACTGCAACATCCTCCGGCTCGCCCGGGAATACTTTTGCAGCCCATGCCGGTGATGGAGCGGCAACGATCAGCCACTGATGTTTTCCGTCGATCTGGTCGCGGTATTTTTTCGTTACTTTTGCGCGCATCTGGCGAACGGTGGAGAGCAGGTCAGCGGAGATGCCGGCAAGCTCGTCCGGATCGGAGGAGTCGATGAAAATGCGGACCGGCAGATCCACGGTCATCTGTTTGAGGCGCTCTTCTTCCCAGGTCTGAACGGTGCCGAGAGTTTCTGCGGATGCATACTGATAATTCAGTTTGTTGATCGGACCGCACTCCCAGATCACTTCAACATAGCTGGCACCGGCCTTGTAGCACTCTTCGGTAACCATGGTAGCAAGCTGAACCTGGTCAACGTCGGTCTGCAGGCGGACACGCTGTCCTTTCTGTACATTTGCGCCGATTTTTACGATCAGCTCTGCGTATTCTCTTAATTTTGCTTCATTCATGATAAAAATCTTCCTTTTTGTAAAGTTTAAAATTGAAATGGATCGTTAAACGCTCCATAATAGGAAACCGGCTCGCCCGCCGAAAGCAGGTGATGGACATCGCCTACGGTCTGGCAGCGGAAGTACACCTCGCCCGGTTTGCGCTCCTCGGTTCCGACGATCGTGACGGAAGTCGGCGCCAGGAACATGCCCTGCCAGAGCTGCACCGGTGTCATGTTCAGCAGGTGGGACAGCGCCACACACGTAACGCCGAGATGGCAGAAGCAGACAATGACAGCTTCGCGGTTCGTTTCATCCGAAGCGTGATAGCGGTAACCGTCGCGTACATAACCGTAGCGCGCAAGCAGTGCATCGAGTCCGTCGGTCACAAAATGATAATTCTCGTCCATGTTTCCGGTCTGCATGATCGGATTTTTCGTCCAGAGATTATTGTCATAGAGATCCCGGTTTGCATCGAGCACATCCGGAAGAAAATCCCACGGAATCCGGCGCTTTCCGGTCTCCGGATCAAGGACAGGCGCATCAAACTCCCGCAGCCACGGAAGAATTTCGGCCTCGCGGCCCGCATTTTTCAACGTAAAAGAAGCCGTATCCTTCGCACGTCCGAGCGGCGAGCAGTAAAAATCGGTGACGTTCCATTTCACCGTCCGCTTCGAAAGTAGCTCAGCCTCACGCCAGCCTTTTTCAGTCAGAGAATCAATCTCATAATTCGGTTCGCCGTGGCGGATAAAAATAAGTTTCATAAGAATTCCTTTCTTCGTATACCACAAATCGTTTGGTTTATGCATCGAAAAGTCAATTTCAGTTCCGAAAAATTAGTGATGAAGCATAAAATATTCGGAATTGCTATAGGTTAGTGTATCACAAATTGTCAAATTTGTGTGAGTTTCTACGGAAAAAGATGCGACAAATTGGAAGAGTGTTTTGGAAAGATGGGACTGGTAGAAAAACAAGTTTGCTCAATAAATCAATCGTTTAAGCCAGTTTGGCATAATGGATAAAAATTATACGCGGATATTTCCGTTTTTCATTTCACTCATCTGTTTATTTTTCAGCATCCATGGAACGGTTATGTTTCCTGGACCCCAAATTTGTTTTTTGGGATGCAGAAATCCCAGCGTAGCGGAAAACAGAATCCACAGGAGAAACCATAAAATACTCTGATAAACACCACTCTGGACACCGGATTCCAGAAGAACACTGCCAAGAAGGGAATCGGCCGCACTGCTGGAAACAATGAGTGGAATGCTGGCATGATCCATGTAGGGGAGAGAAAGCAGTCCGCCGATGAGTAAACCAATGAGACTCAAGAAAATGACTCTGAGAAAACCAAAAAGCGTATTAAAATGGTTCATATAGCGGACAGAAAGCAGATCTCTTGTGGAATAGGAAGTTGCAGCAGTTTTCATTGCTTCAGCAAGATCGGAGGCCTGCTTCACAGGAATAAATACGCCGCTTTCGCTGCCAGAATATTATGAAACTCATCGACTTTCATCACTGTAAAAAATGTAATTATCAGACTAAAACTCATTGTATTTTTTGTAATTGCGTAATATACTATACTTACATTATGATGATGGAGGTGCGTCTATGTACCGAATTGCTATTGAAAAACTATTAAAATGGAAACAAAGCAAACGCCGCAAACCCTTAATTATTGAAGGGGCACGTCAGGTTGGCAAGACTTGGCTAATGAAAGAATTCGGCAAGCAGGCGTATACAGATGCCATATATATCAATTTTGACTCTAATTCCAGAATGGCAGAGTTATTTGCTTCTGACTTGGATACTGACCGCTTAATTATGGGATTAGAGTTGTATGCTGGTCGCAAAATTGATCCAGACAATTCTTTATTGATTTTTGATGAAGTACAGGAAGTTCCGAGAGCGCTGGCATCTCTTAAGTATTTTTATGAAAACGCCCCGCAGTACCACATTGTATGTGCCGGTTCTTTGCTTGGTATCGCTTTGCATCAAGGCACATCTTTTCCCGTTGGCAAGGTAGATTTCTTAAAGCTTTATCCTCTTTCGTTCAAAGAGTTTTTGATGGCAACCGATAAGGAACGTTTTGCCGAACTTCTTGATAAGCAAGACTTTGGGATGATTACATGCTTTAAGCAAACATATATCGATTCCTTAAAGCAATACTACTTTGTCGGTGGTATGCCTGAAGCTGTGCAAAGCTTCGCAGAGAACAAAGACTTTAATGAGGTCCGTGAAATTCAAAAGCGAATCCTTGCAGCCTACGAACAAGACTTCTCTAAACATGCTCCAAATGAGATTGTACCAAGACTTCGTATGTTGTGGAACAGTATTCCTTCTCAGTTAGCCAAAGAAAACAAAAAATTCATTTACGGGCTCGTCCGTGAAGGTGCCCGTGCGAAAGACTATGAAACCGCAATTATGTGGCTCAGTGATTGCGGTCTCGTTCATAAGGTCAGCCGTGTAAATGCAACGGGCATCCCGCTACGGGCGTATGAGGACTTAAAAGCATTTAAGTTATTTTTGGTAGATGTGGGATTGCTCGGATGCATGACGGGGCTTCGTCAACGTACTTTGCTTGATGGGAACGATCTTTTTGTCGAATTCAAAGGCGCACTTACTGAACAGTATGTTTGTCAGCAATTAAAAACCATCGAAGATTTAGGTATTTATTATTATACCAACGATAGGGGTTCTTGTGAGGTTGACTTTGTTATTGATACAGGTGAGCAAATTATTCCGGTTGAAGTGAAGGCAGAAGTTAACCTTAGAGCAAAGAGCTTGAAAACATATCAGGAGAAGTTTTCACCTGATATATCTGTTCGTACTTCGATGGCAGATTTCAAAAAGGAAGATTGGCTTATAAATTTGCCGCTCTATGCAATTGAGAAGATTGATAAAACAATAGATGAGCTAAGTTAAATGTTATTCTCATGTAACTATTCAGAACCCCCTATTCGAAAATGAAATCTGGGCATCCTGAGATTGCCTTTCTGATTGCATCATATGCGTTGTGCCCTTGCTTATGGGCTGTGCCAACATAGGACATGATTTTCAGATAATCCCTGGCTCCTTCTTCACTTCGGAAGCAGCCTGATACTTTCGTCTTAACTTTTATCATCCTTAAATCTCGTTCCGCCTGATTGTTATCAAACGGAACCATGAAGTTATGGATAAAAAGGCAGACTGATGCCTTGTAATTATCAAAGCGCTCCACCAGAGCAAGAATCTTTCCTTTTTTCTTTCTCCCACGTTTTTTCTCTGCGGTAACCGGAAGCGGATTTTTTTCCCTGGCTTGTTTGATAAGTTCATCGTATCGCTTATCAAACTTATGATAGTGATAATAGCTGAGAGTTTCTTTACCGGCCTCTACAGCTTTATCTTTGACCTTCTTCATTTTTATCAGAAGGCCTATAAATGCAGACGCCCATTTCTGCTCGGGATGGTTCTCGGCAATGCCTGTCAATTCCCGTAATAAGTGGGCACAGCAGACTGCATGTTGGCAATCTTCGTAACTCCAGTAAGAAGCCCAGCAGTCATGCATGGAAATACCGTGAAACAATGGCAGCACACCGCACTGCTCCATGCCAAGATATCCACGCTTTGGACTGATATCAAGGTACGTGAATTCACAGTTTGATGCATCATGAACCCACCATAGTTTTTTATCAACACGGGTTCCGGTCTCATCGAAATGACCAAGACTTGAATCGGCAACTTTTTGCTTTATCCGGTTTACTGTCTCGGATACTGCGTCAGCACAACGTTTTACCATGTTACTTATGATTCCGGTGGCAAGTGGGATGTTAAATACGCCAGAGAGAATCTCATGTGTTCTTTTCACACTGACTGCTCCGACTGTATTTAAAGCAACAGATAGTGCCTGCAAGTTCTCACCATACTGCACGGTTGCTTTAACATCATTAGGAAAGCTCCCTTTTCTGGTATCTCCATGAAGCATACAGATTGGAATCTCGAGAAGCTGATGTTCCACGACATTAACAGTGACGACCGCATCAATGACATGTCGTTTTTCTGCAACACAGGCAGTTCCTTTACACATTTTGTAATGAGGACATCCTTCGCAGGCAGATGGCATATGTTTCACAATCTCATCAGGGTCTGAAATGACAGACAGGTATGTTCCCTGATGACCTTCCTGTCCGCCAACCTTTTTACCAGAAGGTTTACGCAGACTTTTTGGCGCAGGTTTTTTAAAGCCATCACTTGAAGGCGGCTTGGAACTGTTTTTAGAATTCTTGTTAAGCTGTTCTCTCAGTTCCTGAATGGTCTGATTGAGCTGGGTGATAAGCGCAGTCTGCGCATCAAATGATTGTTGCAGGGAATTCAAAGATGCATTTAATGCATTGACTTGCATTTGCAGCTGCGTATTCATTTCCTCTACTGTCAAAGAGACCACCTTCTTTCACTAAAATATGATAGTTCTATTTTAGCGTAAAATCAGAAAAAAAGCGAATTGTGTGGAAATGCTCATTGGGCAAAATGACTGTGGATAAAGCTATTTTTTTAAGGTGCAAGTGTTGCTAAATTTAATCAAAATCCGATAAAAATAGGATTTTGAAATACAAAAATGATGAATTAAAATCAGTAATCCACAAAGATGGAAATAGCTGCTTCACCATCGGTTAGTTATCCACCGACAGGAAGCAAATGAAGTGAAAACAGATTTTTTATTTTCTCTGTTTTTCACAAAAAATCACATGGACTCTATCAGGGGTTCTGAATAGTTACAAAAAACTTATAAAAGCGTTGGTTCATTTTGGAATCAACGCTTTTATAAGTTTTTTAAGAGTATATGTAAAATATTGTATAAAAACAAAGAATAAGTAGTTTTGCATGGTAAAAATGGAGAGGGTAATTGTCGAAAATATAATTATTAATAGCGAAATACCATATGGATACGTGACCACATTTTTGCTTATTGAACAAAATAACATATACAGATAAAATGATGCTTGTAACAAGACAAGAACAATATAACGAGAAAGAAAGATGAATAGAATATGTCTGCAGAAAAAAATATTACTAGAAAAGATGTGGCAGAAAAAGCAGGCGTATCGGTGTCTGTTGTTTCAAGAGTACTTAATAACAGTGGATATGTCGACAAAGAAAAAAAGAAAAAAATTATTAAGATAGCAGAGCAACTGGGATATATTCCAAATCCGATAGCTATGGCTCTTCAAACAAGAAGAACATATCAGATAATATTTTTTTGCAATGATCTGACAGGTGCCTATTATAATCAAATGTATCATGGAATGGCGAAGACAGCGAAAGAAAGGGGATATCATCTTTTACTTCAAAAAGATTATGATTTTGAATCAGTAAAAAAAATCTTGGCAGATGGAATTATATTTCCGACAGAAAATGTAGCACAGGATTATGCTGAAACAGTAGGAAAAAATTATCGTCTGCCTACGGTAACAATATCTTTTGACCCGTCGGCGATATTTGCTAAACCAATGCCTTCGGTAGTTATTGAGAATCAAAAAATAATTAATGCCAGTATTGATTATCTTATACAGAAAGGACATAAAAAGATAGGAATGCTCCTTCCGTTTGATTACGGATATGCAAATTCCAGATATAAAGCCTGGAAGGAACGTATGAAGATGGAATCAATTTTTTTAGGGGGAGGGGTAGAGACTAACTATGAACACTATATTATAAACTGTGGAAAACCAGAAGAGGAAAACAAGAAAAAAGATTACAGATATTTAGGTCCTTATCAATCGGAATCAGAAGGATTTGTATATTATGATCTTTTCAAAGTTGGATATGAAGCAGCAAATTTGTATAAAAGTTCAAAGTATAAAGCAACGGCACTTATATGTTTTAATGATGATTTAGCTCAGGGATTTATTGCTGGCTTACAAGCAATAGGCTTGAGAGTGCCCGAAGATATATCGGTTATGGGAATTGATGGTATTTTTACAAGAAATCATTTTAAACCTAAGTTGACCACAATGTCCATTTATCCTGAAAGACAAGGAGCAAAATGTGTAGAAGTATTAATCGATATGCTGGAAGGGAAAAAATATAAATATATGAATTATTCTCCCTACGGTATTTTAGAGGGGGAGACAGTAAAGGACTTAAAGTAGAATATTTGCCGGAAAAAGCGCGCAGTTTCGGCTGATATAGAGAAAATAAACACTAGGAGGAAGGAAAATGAAGTTAAAAAAAGTACTCGCATTGACACTTGCAGGGATCATGACCGTAGGTCTGGCAGCATGTGGAGGAACCAAAGAATCTAGTGAAAAAACAGAAGCAGGAAAAGAAAAACAGAAACTTGTTATCTGGTCATGGGGAGCAGATGAGGAGAAGAAATCAAGGGAAGCAGCTGTTGAAGCATTTCAGAAAGCACATCCTGAGATCGAAGTGGAACATTCTGTCATTCCTACAGCCGATCATGTATGGGATCAGAAGATGACTGCAGCCCTGTCAGCAGGAACAGGTCCGGATGTCATCCAGATGTCACCGGATTATTACGGATTATACACCGATTATTATGAAGATTTAAATCCATATGTGGAAAAAGAAGGGGTGGATTTAGCTTCTGTAGTTACAGAGGGCATGATGGATCCTTATTACCGCCCGGATGGAAAACTGGAAGGTATGCCTCTGCTCCAGAACTGTTTTGTACTGGCATATAACAAAGACATGTTCGATGAGTTTGGCGTAGAGTATCCGACAGCAGAATGGACATGGGATGATGTGGCGGAAGCAGCGAAGAAATTTGCCGGAGGCGAAGGCGCAGATGCTACATTCGGTATTGTTAACCACTGGATAGATCCGCCGCTGTCTATCATCTGTAAAGGCGGAAATGCATACTCAGATGATTTATCAACATGTGAGATCGATTCACAGGAAGTCAGAGATGGTCTGGATTTATTCGGAGATATGATCCAGAGCGGTGCAATGCCTGATGATACAGCAGCCAAGAGTCTTCCGAAAGAACAGCTTTTTGTATCCGGCCATGCGGCAATGTATACATTAGGCGGATTTGAGACAAAGCTGATTGCAGAAGAGATCGGTGAAAACTTTAACTGGGATGTTGTATCCATGCCGAAAGTTCCGGACGGTGGAAAAAACAATCTTTTATACGCAACAGGATATGCCATGCTGAAGGATTCTGAAAATAAAGATGCTGCATGGACATTCTTGAAAGAGGCATCTTATGAAAATGAAGACATGGCAAAGGAAACATGCCGTGCAGGAATGACAGCTTGTAAGAGCGTTGCAGAGGGTTACTATAAAGAACTGACATATGGTCCGATTGATAACAGCGCATACCTAGAAGGGCTTTCTGATGCAAAACTGAATATCTGGGGCGGTGCATATGCAGCACCTGGAGATGTATGGACCCAGATCTGGCAGGCAGTAACCATTGATGGTAAGAGTGCTGATGAGGCGATCAATGAATACTATCCGGCACTGGAAAAAGCATTTAATGAAGCAAATGGAAACTAAATGTTAAATCACAAGAAGGTGTTGCGAACGATATGCAGCACCTTCTTGTTCATTCAGCTACTGGCAGATTCTATTTACGGAGGCGAAGAAGAGTGAAAAAACCAAAAGGAAAAAAAGTATATTCAGCCATGAAACGGCGGGAGGCCAGAAATTTTTACTTATATACAGCACCATGGCTGATTGGATTTTTTGTGCTGACATTATACCCGATTGTATATTCTTTTTATCTGATGTTTACAGATATGAATTTAACCGGGGTAGGGAAGTTTATTGGATTAGAGAACCTGAAGTATGCATTTACGGATGATCCACTGTTTATAAAAGCATTTATAAATACCCTGAAATACGTGGTGATGTTTGTACCAAGTAGTATTATACTTGCTTTTTTTGTGGCACTGCTGCTTAGCAAGAAAGTAAAAGGACTGGGATTTTTCCGGACAGCATTTTACATTCCATACATCACCTCTGGTGTGGCAGTAACAATCTTGTGGGGATGGATATATCAGAAGGATTATGGAATTATCAACTACGTGTTATCACTGTTTGGAATAAAAGGTGTGAACTGGCTGGGAGATAAAAATATTGCAATGATATCAATCGTGATCCTGTCCCTATGGACGATAGGAAATAATATCATCATCATGCTGGCGGGAATTCAGGATATTCCACAGTCTTATTATGAAAGTGCACAGATCGACGGCGCAGGTGCGATACGCCAGATCTTTTCCATTACCCTGCCGTTATGTACCCCGACGATCTATTTCAATCTGATCGTAACGATCATTGCAGCTTTCCAGGTATTCCAGCAGCCATTGATTTTGACTAATGGAGGACCGCTTAACAGTACTTATACAGCAGCGATACATATGTATAACAACGGATTCCTTTATGGAAAAATGGGATATGCATCCATGATGGCATGGAGCTTATTTGTTGTAATTATGGTGATTACACTGGTAGTGATTTCAACATCCAAGTACTGGGTGTTCTATGATGATTGATGAAAGGAAGAAATATATGCGAACAAGATCACAAAAACAAGCAAAACTTATAGGAAGAATTATCACATACACGATTCTGATTGCGGCAGCTATTGTTTGTTTGTTTCCTTTTATATGGATGATATCCACTTCTTTTAAAGAAACATCCGATATCTATAAAATGCCGCCGTCATTGCTGCCAGCGAATCCGACGCTGGAGAATTTCATCGAGGGATGGAAGGGTGCAGATTTTGGTATGTTCTTCCAGAACTCAGCAGTCGTAACATTTTTGGCTACGATAGGGACTGTATTTTCTTCCTCAGTAGTAGCGTATGGTTTTGCGAGATTTAAATCCAGATTATCACCGGTCTTATTCATGATTCTTCTTGGAACCATGATGTTGCCTTCCCAGGTGACTCTGATTCCACAGTATCTGCTGTATTATAAACTGGGAATGGTTGATACATTCTGGCCGTTGATTATTCCAAGTTGGCTGGGAGGGGGAGCTTTTAACATTTTCCTTTTTATTCAGTTCTTTAGAACGCTTCCGAAGGAATTGGATGAAGCGGCTAAGATTGATGGGGCGAATTCCTGGCAGGTATTTACGAAGATATTGCTGCCAGCGGTAAAACCGGTCATGCTGGCTGTACTGGTAATGGCACTGGTATATAACTGGAATGATTTCTTTAATCCATTGATCTATCTGAATTCATCTGAGAAATTCACGATAGCAGTGGGTCTGCAGTTCTTTAAGGGATCACAGGGAAATGTACAGATTGGACAGATGATGGCAATGGCACTGGTATCTTTGACACCGGTACTGTTTGTATTTGCAACCTGTCAGAAATACTTTATACAGGGTATTAAAATGTCAGGCTTGAAAGGATGATGTTACAGAAATGCCAATGAAAAAGACTATAGAGATTAAAAAAGATGAAAAGGGTTTTGGAACACTTTATGTAAATGATGAACCTTTTTTAATTCTTGGAGGTGAGCTTCATAACTCGAGTTCCAGTAATCTACAGTATATGGAAAAGCAAGTATGGCCCAGATTAAAAGAACTAAATCTAAACACAGTTCTTCTTCCTGTAGCATGGGAAAATATAGAAAAAGAAGAGGGAGTTTATGATTTTTCTTTGTTAGAAGAACTGATTTTCCAGGCGAGACGAGAAAAAATGAAGTTGATACTACTGTGGTTTGGCCTTTGGAAAAATGGAGAAAGTACTTATGTTCCAGGTTGGGTAAAAAGAGATAGCGGGAGATTTTTCAGAGCAAGATATAAAGGGGGAGAATTGTCTCAGACGATATCACCTCTTTGTAAAAATGCAGTAAAAGCGGATGCAAGAGCATTTACGGTTTTTATGAAAAAATTGAAAGATATTGATGCAGAATCACAGACAGTTCTCATGGTACAAGTGGAAAATGAAATTGGTTTTTTGAAATCAGATAGAGATTATTCAAAAGAAGCAGAGAAGCAATTTAGGAGTAATATCCCAGAAGAACTGGAAAAAATATATGGTATATCAGGGACATGGAGTGAAGTGTTTCAGTCGGATGCAGCAGAGATGTTTATGGCATGGAATTATGCACAGGCAGTAGAATACATAGCAGCAGCAGGAAAAAGGGCATATGAACTTCCGATGTATGTGAATGCCTGGCTGAATCAGTTTCCGGATAGACCTGGAAATTACCCATCAGGAGGACCTATAGCGAGAAATAAAAAAATATGGAGAAATATTGCAAAAAGCATAGATGTTTTTGCTCCGGATATATACCTTTCTGATTTTGAAGGGGTATGTAAAGAATATGCAACGGAAGGGAATCCATTGTTTATACCTGAGGCAAGGCGAGATCCGGTAACAGCTAGCAATGCTTTTTATGCTTTTGGGAAATATGGGGCAATTGGTTTTTCGCCTTTTGGGATAGAAGGACTTATGGAAGATACACGCCAAAAACAGGATAAAGAGCTTCTTGAACAACTTCAAATAGATGTACTGGCCTTCACAAGCATAGAAACAGGAAAATACCTCAAAGAAACATATAAAATTTTGAAAAATATGCAAAAATTATATTTTCGATTTAAAGGAACAGAAAATATACATGCATTTATGTGTAGAAATGAGCATGAAAGAGGTACGATTGTTTCTTTGTCTGGCTGCGATTTGGAACTGACTTACAGACCAAAAGGAAATGAAAGGCCAGGGTGTGCAGGGATGATTATAGAAGAAAATGAAAGTGAATTTTGGGCTGTAGGATATAATACTGACATTAGACTTTTGCCGAAAAAAAGTAGTCATGACTGTATTACCATTATATGTCTCGAGGAAGGTTTTTTTGATAATGGAAAATGGAGTTCTGGACGTGTGCTGAACGGGGATGAAAGAAGTATGTCTGGATTTGGACAATATGCAGAAGTACGCCATTATATTTATTGTAAAGAAACTACAGATGAGAAGGAGGGTTAGTAGTGGAAATCGGAGAATTAAAAAAACTATTTGACGATATGACAATAGAAGAAAAAGCTGGTCAATTGTTTCAGACGGTTGGTGCTATGTATGATGATGAGGCCGTAATATCAGGTCCTATGCAGGAAATGGGAATTACAGAGAAAGATATTCAGCTTGCTGGAACTGTGTTAGGTACTATGGGAGCGGAAAAGATAAAGAGGATTCAAAAAAAATATATGGAAGCTCATCCACACCATATTCCACTTGTATTTATGTTGGATATTATTAATGGGTATAAAACAGTATATCCAATTCCATTAGCTCAGGGAGCAACTTTTCAGCCGGATCTTGTGAAAGAATGTGCGGCTATGGCGGCAAAAGAGGGCGCTGCAGATGGACTTCATATAACATTTTCACCTATGGTAGACTTGGTAAGGGATGCTAGATGGGGCAGGGTAATGGAATCCACTGGAGAAGATGTATATTTGAACGGATTATATGCAAGGGCAATGGTGGAAGGATATCAAGGTGCAGACATCAGTGGCGGGGAGAAACTGGGGGCTTGCGTAAAGCATTTTGCTGGGTATGGCGGTGCAGAAGCAGGAAGAGACTATAATACAGTGGAAGTATCAGAAAGGACTTTTCGTGATTTTTATCTTCCAGCATATAAAGAGGCTGTGGAGGCGGGAAGTGCGTTAGTGATGACGTCTTTTAATACGATTAATGGAATTCCTGCAAGTGTAAATAAGTGGCTTATGAGGGATATCCTCAGAGAAGAGATGGGGTTTGATGGTGTATTGATTTCTGATTTTGGTGCCATTGGGGAGTGTGTAAACCATGGGGCAGCAGAAGACAGGGCAGATGCAACAAAAAAGGCTCTTGAGGCAGGAGTAGACATTGATATGATGTCAGGTACTTATCCGGAAAATATACCTGCACTTTTAAAAGACAAAAGTATTAGTGTGGAACTAATTGAAGAATGTGCGTGGCGTATTATGAAGTTGAAAAATGACCTTGGGCTTTTTGAAAATCCATATAAGGGTGCTGATGAAATTAAGGCTAAAGCTTGCATACTTAGTGAAGCACACAGAGAATTGGCTCAAAAAACAGCAGAAAATTCTTTTGTTCTATTAAAGAATAAAGATAATATTCTGCCATTGGATAAAAAGAAGAAAATTGCAATGATTGGACCGTATATAGACAGAAGATATATGTTGGGAGGATGGTCTTTTACAGGAAATCCGGAGGATGTAATAACAATAAAAAATGCGGCGGAAGAGAAACTTGCAGATTATGAAATTGTTTATGCTCAGGGATGCCCAATTCTTTCCGAAGATGTAAAATTAGAAGGGTTTGCAAATTATACAGAAGAAAAATTCTCACAGGAAGATTGTGAAAAAATGAAGGAAGAAGCACTGCGGGCGGCTAAAGAAGCAGATGTGGTTGTATTGGCTATAGGAGAACATTTTCTGCAGTCGGGCGAAGCTACCAGTAAAGGAATTATAGAAATTCCTAAGATTCAGCAGGAATTATTTGAGGCACTTTCGGAGGTGAATTCTGAAATTGCCGTAGTATTATTTAATGGAAGACCATTAGATATTCGCATATTGGAAGAAAGAGCGAAGGCAATATTGGAAGTCTGGATGCCCGGAACTATGGGAGGAGCTGCTATTGTGGAAGTATTAAGAGGTGCAGTTTCGCCTGCAGGAAAGCTGCCAATGAGCTTTCCATATTGCGTGTCACAGGTTCCTGTCCATTATGATGAGTTTCCTACCGGACGTAGACATCATCCTGGAAAAGATAAGGATCGCTATGTCTCGAAATATCTGGATATGCCGAATAAACCACTGTATTCTTTTGGATATGGCCTTACATATACCCAATTTGAAATATCAGATTTAGAGCTAAGTAAAACGGTTATGAAGCCGGGTGAATCTGTTACGGTATCTGTAAAAGTAAAAAATACCGGTGACAGAGAAGGTACAGAAACTTTGCAGCTTTATATTCATGACATTGCAGGAAGTGTAGTGCGCCCTGTAAAACAGCTGAAGGGTTTTGAAAGAGTAATATTAAATGCCGGAGAAGAAAAAGAAGTGTGCTTTACAGTGGACGAAAAAATGCTTCGCTTCCTAAGAGCGGACAATACATTTGGAAGTGAACCGGGAAAATTTGAGGTGTTTATCGGAAATAGCAGTGAAGTGGAAGAATGTAAAGTATTTGAATTATTGAAAGGTTAAAAAGAGGTGTATTATGCAATACAGAAATCCTATTATTTCCGGTTATAATCCGGATCCATCTATATGCAGAGTTGGAGAAGATTATTATATTGTGAACTCATCTTTTGAGTATTTTCCGGGAGTGCCGGTTTATCACAGCAAAAATTTAGTGAATTGGGAATTGGAAGGATATTGTCTGACGGATGAAGAACAGCTTCCGTTGGAAGAGAGCAGACCTTCAGGGGGAATTTTTGCACCAACGATTCGTTATCATGACGGAACATTTTTTATGATAACAACAAATGTTACATCAAAGGGAAACTTCATCGTACATACAAAAGATATGAAGTCAGGATGGTCAAAACCGGCATGGGTAGATCAGGGAGGAATAGATCCGTCGTTATTGTTTGATGGTGATAAAGTATATTTTGTATCTACAACTTCAGATGAACAGGGGGCTGGTATATTTTTATGTGAGGTAAATCCTTTTACAGGAGAAAAATTGACGGAGAGTGTGTGTATTAACCGTGGATGCGGTGGAAGATATCCAGAAGGACCGCATTTATATAAATGGTTTGGAAAATATTACCTTATGTTGGCGGAAGGCGGCACGGAATATGGACATATGGAGACAATGCAAAGAGCAGATAGTCCTTATGGTCCTTATGAACCATGTCCACATAATCCGATTTTATCTCACAAGGAAGACATGCGAGAGGAGATTTATTGTACAGGCCATGCAGACATAATGGAAGATCACAATGGAAATTGGTGGTTGGTGTGTCTGGCAGTGAGAACCTGTTCAGATGAAAATAGGAGGGTATTGCTTCATAATCTTGGAAGAGAAACATTTCTTACACCTGTCGTTTGGACAGAGGCTGGCTGGCCGGTTGTAGGAAATCATGGTTTGATTTCAACTGTTATGGATGGTCCGCTTCCGGGTGGAGAAGTGCAACCGGTAAATAGAAATTTCCATGATAATTTTTCGGATGGTAAATTTAAACTGCAATATAATTTTCTGAGAAATCCCGAAATGAAGAATTATAAATTGTATCCGGAAGAGAAGATGTTATGCCTGGAAGGTACAAAGGTAACTTTAAATGAAACTAAGAGCCCTACATGGATTGGAATTCGACAAAAGGGGTTTTATACTGAAACTGTAGTAAAAGTTTCAGCAGAAGATGTGCAAGGAATGAGAGCTGGATTGACAGCATTTTATAATGATTCTTATCATTATGAAATATATCTGACAAGGGAACAGGAAAAGTATAAAGTCTGTCTTGCAAAGCATATTCATGACATTTTTGTGGTTACAGCAAGTGCGGAAATTCCAAGAGGAGAAAATATTACGCTTAGGCTTGAAACAGATAAAACTTATTATACATTTTCATATAGTCTGGATGGAGAAAATTTCCAGATGCTAGGAACAGGATTAACGGTAGGACTCTGTACAGAGAGCACGAAAACCATGACGTTTACGGGAACATATATTGGTCTGTTTGCAGAGAATGGACGTGGTACCTTCCAGGAATTTAATGTGAAGGTATTGGATGAATAATTAAAAATAAAAACACAGCGTCGATTGTTAAGAAACAGTCGATGCTGTGTTTTAGTTTATAGAAGATTACTTGTTTAAGAGTCTTTCCATTTCCCTGGCAGATAAGTAAGTGTATTTCGTATCATCTCTTTCAGAAGAAGATCGCCTTCCTTCTCTGTAATTCTGCTATAGAGCGTCATGGATTTTGGTACGGTGACAGTATGGACAGTGATCAAAAGATTTTTATTCGGATGGATTGCGGCCGGAGGTCTGCTGGTAATTGTCAGTTGTGTGAAGTACAGAGAATTTATCATTACGGCATTTTTAAATAATACCTGGGCATGGATCAATGCACTGATGCCTGTGGTGATTATTCTGGTTGGGATAAGATATATGATCAGGGCAGTATTGAAATAAAGGGGGGATGCCATTTATAAAAAAACAGTAAATTCGCCCACTTAGGACTAGCCGCCGCGGCTGTAGATTGATACAATAAAAGAAATAGGAAATATCGATTTTTTACATGGGAGGAACACGGCGACATGGCGGGATATGTGAGTCTTCAGGATGTAACCAAGACCTATCAAATGGGTGAGGTTACGATCAAGGCTGCGGATGGGATCAGCTTTGATGTGGAAAAGGGTGAGTTTGTGATTGTGGTCGGACCGAGCGGTGCGGGGAAGACGACGGTGTTGAATATCCTCGGTGGAATGGATACGGCGACTTCGGGGAAGGTGCTGGTGGACGGAGCGGAGATCAGCAAGTACCGCGGCAAGAATCTGATCCAGTACCGGCGGGAGGATATTGGGTTTGTTTTTCAGTTTTATAATCTGATGCAGAACCTGACGGCGCTCGAGAATGTGGAGCTGGCGATGCAGATCTGTAAGCATCCGCTGGATGCGTCGGAGGTACTTGCGGAGGTTGGACTGGAAGAACGGATGAATAACTTCCCGGCGCAGCTTTCGGGCGGGGAGCAGCAGCGTGTGGCGATTGCGCGTGCGCTGGCGAAAAATCCGAAACTGCTGCTCTGCGATGAGCCGACCGGCGCGCTCGATTATGTGACGGGAAAAGCGATCTTAAAGCTGCTGCAGGATACCTGCCGGGAGAAGGGGATGACGGTCATTGTCATCACCCACAACTCGGCGCTGACACCGATGGCGGACCGCGTGATTAAAATTCGAAACGGAAAAGTGGCGGGCATGAAAACAAATGAGAACCCGACGCCGGTGGAAGAGATAGAATGGTAGGTGGACGATGAGAGCATTTCGAAAAGACTTTATCCGGGAAATCACAAAGAACAAGGGGCGGTTTCTGTCAGTCTTTTTCATCGTGCTTCTTGGCGCGGCGTTTTTCTCGGGCATCCGGTCGGCGGAAGGAGATATGAAAGTCTCAGCGGACCGGTATTATGATGAAGTAAATTATATGGATTTGAAAGTCCTTGGAACGCTGGGGCTGACAGACGATGATCTGGCGGATATCGCGAAGACAGACGGCGTGAAAGCGGTCTACGGCGGAAAGACGGTGGAAGTGCTGCATGACATCGGTGAGAGCGAGCAGGTTGTGAAACTGATCGCGCTGACGGACAGTGTGAATGAACCGCGCGTGGTCAAGGGACGGATGCCAGAGAAAGAGGATGAAATTCTTGTTGATACGCAGTTTCTGAAAAGTTCCGGCTGTGAGATCGGGGATCAGGTAACGTTCACTTCCGGAACGGAGGATCCGCTCTCAGATTCGCTGACCGGGGACACGTTTACGATTGTTGGTTCGGCGACGCTCCCTTATTATATGGATCTGAACCGCGGAACGGGCTCGATTGGAAACGGAAGCATCAACAGTTTTGCACTGCTGCTTCCGGAAGCATTTACCTCGGATCTCTATACAGAGATTTACGTTCAGGCGGACGGCGCGCAGGAAGAGGCGAGCTACAGCGATGCGTATGATGAGACGGTGAAGGCTGTACAGACAAAGATCGAAGCACTCGAGGACGCGGCGTGCGATCGGCGGTATACGGCAGTCAAAACCGAAGGCCAGGAGAAGATCGACGATGCAAAACAGCAGGTCGTTGATGCAGAGCAGAAATTAGCCGATGCCAAAACAGAACTGGATGACGGCGCACAGCAGCTTGCCGACGCGAAAGTGACGATTGCAGACAAAGAGCAGGAACTTCTCGACGGTGAGCAGACGTTAAAGGACAAAGAACAGGAGCTCCTTGACGGAAAGCAGACGATTGCTGAGAAAGAACAGGAACTCCTTGACGGAAAACAGGCCATTGCAGAAAAAGAGCAGGAACTTCTCAGTGCGAAAGCAACGATCGCCGATAAAGAACAGGAACTGGTATCCGGCAAGGCAACGCTGAAAGACAAAGAGGCAGAACTTGCGAGCGGAAAGGCGACGTTGGAAGCAAAGGCGGCAGAGCTGGAAAGTGGAAAAGCGACGCTGAGTCAGAAAGCGGCAGAACTGGAAAGCGGAAAAACAACGCTGAATCAGAAAGCAGCAGAGCTGGAAAGCGGAAAGGCAGCACTGGAAGCGAAAGCAAAAGAACTTTCTGACGGAAAGACACAGCTCGCAGCGAAAGAAACAGAACTTGCATCTGGTAAAACAGAGTTAGAAGAAAAAATGGCGCAGCTTTCGGCAGCAAAAACTGAGCTGAGTCAGAAACAGACGGAACTGAATGCGGCAAAAGAACAGCTTTCCGTAAAAGAAACAGAATTAAATGCTGCGAAGGAACAGCTTTCCGCCGCGCGTGAGGAACTGGAAAGCAAAAAAGAAGAAACCGCTGCAGGACGCGCACAGTATGAAGCGCAGAAAGCAGCGTACGAGGAGCAGAAAAACCAGTACGAAACAGCAAAGGATCAGTTAGCCCAGCTTGGCGGCCAGCTTTCAGACGTGGAAGCTGCGCAGACAGAAGTGGCAGGGCAGATCGAGGCGATTACGGCTCAGCTTGACGGACTGACAGAAGAAGATGAAGTGTATGCATCCCTGTTGGAACAGAAAACTGCGCTGGAAGCAAAGCAGACAGAGTTAGCACAGCAGCTTTCCACGATGCATGAGCAGAAAACATTTCTGGAACAAAACATCGCAGCGTTTGAGGCAGCCAGCGCTGAAGCAGAGGCTCAGCTTGTAGCAGCAGAGGCACAGATTACAGATGCGGAAAATCAGCTTGCAGCGGCAGATGCGCAGTTAACGGAAAAAGAGCAGGAATGCGCCGCCGGTGAGGACGAGCTTGCTGCTGCAAAAGAAGAACTGGAAAACGGTGAAGCGCAGGTTACAGCCGGTCTTGCGCAGATTGCAGATGGAGAAGCGCAGGCAAGTGCTTACCAGAAACAGCTGGAGGATGGAGAAGCACAGCTCAATGCAGCGAAAGCGCAGATCGAAGAAGGAGAAGCACAGATCGAGGCAAACCGCAGCAAACTGGAAGAGGGCGAAGCACAGCTTGCAGCCGCCAGAGCGCAGATCGCGGATGGCGAGCAGCAGATTGCATCATATCAGCAGACGATTCAGTCGGGCGAGGCTCAGCTTGCGGAAGGAAGAAAGACAATTGCCGACGGAGAAAGCCAGTTGGCGGACGCAAAACAAACGATAAGCAATGGAGAAAGTCAAATTGCCGACGCGAAACAGACGATCGCCGACGGCGAAACCCAGTTAGCAGAAGCAAAGCAGACGATCGCCGATGGAGAAACTCAGCTCACCGAAGCAAAGCAGACGATTGCCGACGGAGAAACCCAGCTTGCCGATGCGAAACAGGAAATCGCCGACGGAAAAATCTCCCTTGCGGATGCGAAACAGGAAATTGCCGATAAAGAAAAAGAACTTGAGAAATCACTAGGACTTCCCGTAACTCTACGTTATCACAAAACTCACTCGGGAACGATTCAAATACACTTTTCGACGGAAGAAGATTTTAACAGAATTATCAACAAGCTTATCTAGGCTGTTAATTGTGGAAAAAGGTGAATCAAACTTATCCACATCGTGAAAATGATGCCCTCCCTTTATTTTAGAGGGATTCTTTTTTTATCAACAGACTGTGGATAACTTTTATTCCCAGTGTGAATTATTTTTTTATGGTTGTGGATAACCTCACAAACTTTTCTCTTTATGACCTGTGGAAAACTTTTTTGTTTTATGATAGAATCAGAGAACAAGAATAAAGAAGGAGAATTGATGGAATGACCGAAAAAGAGCATTTTTTTTGGAATAAGCTCTTAGAGCTGGCCAAAGAGGAACTAACACAAGCTACTTTTGATTATTATGTCCTAGATACCAAGCTCATCAAAGTTCAAGATAACGTTGCTACAATTCTGCTTGAAGAAGTCAAGAAACTGTTCTGGGAAAAGAACATGCAATCTTTCATTTTGATGACTGGATTTGAAGTCTACAATAGTGAAATAAAAGTTGAATATGTCTTTGACGAGGCTCTCGTTAGCGAAATAAAACCAACTTTATCAAGCAATGACTTCAGCAATAAAAGGGAACAACAAACACCTGCTCTTCCCACTTTGAACTCGGACTTAAATAGTAAGTATACCTTTGATAATTTTATTCAAGGATTTAATCACAATTTGATTGGTCATAAATATTTTAAAGAG
>ERZ824488.957-NODE-957-length-34557-cov-5.634659_pt1 | contig 34557 bp, 22 predicted proteins | sample MGYA00519936_ERZ824488 | MGnify/ENA primary metagenome ERZ824488 (study PRJEB31778, sample SAMEA3449153) | human gut metagenome | biome: human gut; feature: human-associated habitat; material: faeces | place: United Kingdom | collected 2010/2012 ... | reverse complement strand
AATGTGACTTCTTTTTGAATTTGATGAAAAAGTCCTTGACTTTTCGTCTCTGGCGATACAGCAAAATCTATCCTTATTTCTACTGCGGTAAGATTGCAGGCGTTCAACATTCCCGAAGTTATGGACTTGACCTGCTGTGACAACATTCACCTTGAAATGATAGGTGATGAAAAGACCGTAATGTATATCATTATTCCGTCCTCAGACGATACTTTCAATTTTTTGGCGGCTATGATGTACACACAGCTTTTCGATGTTCTGTATGACAGAGCAAATTTTAAGCACGGCGGCAGACTTCCTTTTCACGTCCGCTGTCTGCTGGACGAGTTCGCAAACGTCGGTACTATCCCTCGATTCGAGGAACTTCTGGCAACAATGCGTTCTATGGAGATTTCAGCAAATGTCATTATTCAGAACCTTTCGCAGCTTAAAAAGATGTATAAGGATAGCTGGGAAAACGTACTCGGTAACTGCGACAGCCTGTTATTTTTGGGCGGTCAGGAGCCGACTACGCTTGAACACGTTTCCAAAACGTTGGGCAAGGAAACTATTGATACCCGTTCCCATAACCGTACAAGGGGCAGAAACGGTTCTACCTCTGAAAACGACGGTATCTTGGGACGTGAGCTTATGACAGTGGACGAGCTGAAGGTTATGAAAGATAACGAGTGTATTCTGTTCGTTCGTGGTATCTATCCGTTTTTCTGCAATAAATTCGTGATTGAAAAACACCCGAATTACAAGCTGTTGGAGGATTGGGACAGGGATAATGCCTACCTGATAAGTGACATAAAGACGGTGCAGTACGGTTATTACGGTGAGCAGGAAAACGAAGATTTACATTCCGAACCTGTTGAGAATTCAGAAAGCACAAGCGGCAATGTCGTTACCAAAACGGAAATAACAGACCGTAGAACTTCAGGTGAAGAAGCTCCCGACCAAGAATTTGAGCAGTCTGTCACCATTGAAGATATAATCAGCAATCAGGTGCATACGTTCATCGGTGCAAAGGAGTTCCCAAAAGACCCGAAGCACGGCTTTGCGCCTGCAAATCTTGATAATACCGAAATGGTAGTAACGGCAGAGCCGAATTTGAAACCGCCTTTTACAGAGGTAACAGACGAGAGCTATCTCGACAATTTCGATGTTATTTAATTTTATGGAGGAGTTTACATATGAGAAGAATTATTACATTTATCAAGGACAAGTTCGCAGATTTCAAGGCTTCTATCAAGAGAACGCAGATTAAGATGAAAACCAATCTCAAGGAAGATTTCACGCCTAATAATCAGCTTACCGACGAACAGCGTGAAGCAAAGAGAATGCGCTCAATCAGCAGAATTACAACAGGTATTATGGCTGCAACAATGGCGATGTCCTGTATGGGCATTACCTGTTTTGCGGCTGATGGAGCCTCTTCCGAGGGTGTTGAAACCTTTAACACAGTAGTTGAGTTTATCGTTGACTGGGTAGCAAGAATCGGTCTTGTTATCGGCTTTATCGGTGCTGTCCAGTTTGCTATGGGCTTTAAGGACGATTCTGCCGACGGTAAGACAAGAGGTCTTATGTGCCTTGCTTCAGGCTTCATCGTATTCGCTGTTGCTAAGGCTTACGATATGTTCACAGCGTAAGTGCAAGCCTTTTCGGAGAAGCCTCCGCAGTGGCGGAGACTTTTCCGAAATTTACTGAAAGGAGCTGACAGGGACAATGATTGAATGGGCAACCATTGAAGAATGGGTCAGAACTTGGCTCGACGTAATAAACTACACATTTGATAACGCTATAAATGCCCTGACAATATCTCCATTTGACAGCAGCATTACGGTAATCGATACAGCTATGACAGCAGTAGAGGGTGTGGCTCTCGTACTGGTATCAATGTTCTTTGCGATACAGCTATGTAATGACGCTATGCTGCTGAAAATACAAAGTTATGAGCAGGTGTTCAAGCTGTTTTTCAAGTTTATTCTTGCAAAGGTAATCGTTCAGAACGCAAGAGGAATAATGGGTATCCTCTTTAACGGATTTAATTCCATAGCGGACACGTTGGGAGAAACAAATTACGGATTTCTGTCATCGTTCAGCACGGACGCTATTATTGCTCAGCCTGCCGACGCAGGACTTCTGAACCTCAACTACCTTGTGAAATATCTTGAAGCAATGCCGACGTTCCTTATTCTTATGGGAGCGTGCTGGGTAATAAATCTTATTCTTATCGGCAGATTGTTTGAAATTATCGTATATAACGTAATTTCTCCCATTCCGCTTGCAACATTTGCGGGCGAAGGCTGGCACGATAGCGCAAAGGCTTTTATAAAGAGCTATGCGGCTGTCTGCTTGCAGGGGATTGTGGTGATTGTAATGTTCTACGCCTTTTCACAGGTTGCGGAACTACTGGGAGGAACGGATTCAATGGGAATAACAATAACGGCACTTGCTCTGGCATTGGGCGTTGCTAAAAGCGGACAATGGGCAAGGCAGGCTGTCGGTGCATAGCAAAGGATAATACTATGAAAATTCACTACGAAGATATTTACCCCATTACGATGATTATTGCAGGAACGGTATCCATTATATATATAATCTGCAAAATCGTGGAATGGGTCAGCTGAAAGGAGCTTTTATGATGAAAAAGAGATGTGTTGTTGTAATTATTGCAGTAGGAATTGCTGTAATCACAGGCGGTATCTGTACGGCGGTATGTGTTATCCGCCGCAAGAGAAAGAGAACCTGAATAACTGTCAAAGGAGGGTATTCCGATGATGTTTGAGATTATTATTGTCGCTTTTATAATCATAGGCTTGGTAAGCGGTGTGTACCTTGCGTACACGTTGTCCAAATTGGAAGAAAGGCAGACAACAAAGGATTGGGGGGATGGTAATTATGATTGAAATCCGTATTCCGAAAGAGATTAAAAACTACCGTGAAAAGCTGTTCTTTGGATTAACGCTTCGGCAATGTATTTGTGCGGGTGTGGCACTTCTTATCTGTGTTCCACTGTATATCTTTGGTAATAAATTTTTGCCGCAGGAAGCGTTGTCGTGGCTTGTAATTCTGATTGCCGCACCGCTTATGCTTGCAGGCTTTTTCCGTTACAATGATATGACCTTTGAACAGTTCGCTGTTGAGTTCATATATCACAATTTCACGTCGCAGAAGCGAGTGTATTCCTACGAGCCGATTTTTATGGAGCTTCGCAATGAATACATATCGGACGAGCTGGCGGCTGAAATTGAGGAAAAGGAAAGAAAATCGGCAGTAAAAAGATTTTTTAGAAAGGCAGGTATCAGACGTGGATAATTTTGTTTACGAAGATGAAATACTTGACGAGGACGGAGTTCCCGTTGAAATATATGCAGACGAACCCGAAACAACGACGAAGGTTTGGCAGACAACGGCGGCTGAAACGACCGCCAAAGCTACGGAAGCACAAACAAAAAAGTCTGTTCCCGTATATACAAGAACAGAATATCTTGCTCCCGAAACGGAGCTTACAACTATAACGGAGGTACATAGTGATGAGTTCACGCATACAGAAGAATTATCCTTGCAGGCAGAAACAGAGATGGCAGTTACAGCAGTTGCGGAAGTTCCCGAAGAATCAGAAGCCGAGGGAACAGAAGCAGCAGTATCGTCGGTTTTGTCGGAAACAGGGGTAAGCGAAACGGTAACGGAGGTTACAACTCTTGAAGCCCTTACCTCTGCGGAAACATCGGCAATTACCGTTGTTCCCGAAGCTGCCGAAAAAGCTCCTAATCAGAGCAACAGCATAGCGGCTTTCCTGCTCCTTGCAGGTGTGTTCGGTGTGGCAGTTGCGGCGGCTGTCTTTTTTATGAAAAACAAAAAGAAGAAGCTGACCGATGAGAGCGACATTTCACAGCTTTCTGCAAAGGAACGTGATGCAATCCGTCTTAACAAGCAGAAGCGTAAAAAGCCTAAAAAGAAGCGTACAAAGAATAAGCGTGTTGTACCGAAAACAACGCAGAAAACGCTACCATATAAGCGTGTTTGCGATAAGTATCTTTTCAAGGTCGATGAAAATAAGTTCAGCAAGACATACCGTTTTGAAGATGTGAATTACACTATCGCAAAGCAGGAGGAACAGGAAGCGATTTTCCTTGCATACTGTTCCGTTATCAATACCTTTGACACTTCCGCCGACATTCAGATTACGGTTCACAACAACCGTGTGAATAAGGAGGATTTCAATAAAATGGTTCTGCTCCGTCACAAGGGTGATAGCTTCGACCACTATATCGACGTTTATAACGATATGCTGGTTGAGAAGATGGAACAGGGACAGAACGGTATTATCCGCAATAAGTATCTGACCGTAACGGTACAGGCGGCTGACCTTGAAGCGGCACAGGCAAAGTTTGTAACTATCGACTTGGAGCTTGCAAACGCTTTCAAGAAAATCAGTTCTATCATTACACCACTCGCAAGCAATGAGAGAATTAATCTTCTCAAAGATATTTTCAGAAATGTTGATGAAAAAATCCGTGAGTTCGATGATAAGGACTTTAAGCGTCAGGCAGAAAGAGCGTACTGCTGTCCCGATTATTTTGAGTTCAAAAAGGATTACTTTATGTGGAATGACAAGTATGCCCGTACAATGTTCATCAAGGATATGCCTGCAAGTCTGAAGGATAATCTTCTCACGGATATTGCAAATACAAACCTTGATGTTATGGTGTCAGTGAACATTGCTCCCGTTGACCCTTACAAGGCTCTGAAAATCGTAAATCATCAGCTTACCTCTATGAGAGCGAATAAATTGCAGGCAGAGAAAAAGGCAATTCAGTCGGGATACACCTCCGATGTAATCAATGAAGATTTGAAGCACAGCCTTATTGAAGCCGAGGAACTTCTTGATGACCTCCGTTCCAAAAATCAGAAAATGTTCCTTAATAATGTAATCATTATGGTTACAGCAAAGGACTTTGACGAGCTGGAGAATAATACCGAAACTATTGAAGCTGTTGTACGAAAGCATATCTGTTCCGTATCAACGCTGAATTTTCAACAGGAAAAGGGTCTGCAATCCGTTCTTCCTCTCGGTAATTGTACTCTTAATATCCGCAGAACCCTTACAACAGAAAGTACAGCGGTGTTTCTTCCGTTTTCCGCAAAGGAAATAACCCAGCAGAACGGAATGTATTACGGTCTGAACGCACTTTCCAACAATATGATTATCTTCAATAGGCTTATGCTGAAGAATCCTAACGGCTTTATTCTCGGCTCTCCCGGTTCCGGTAAGAGCTTTTCAGCGAAGCGAGAAATGCTTAACGTATTTCTTGCAACGGACGATGACATTATCATCATCGACCCTGAACGAGAATACACAAACCTTGTGGAAGCTCTGAACGGCGAAATCATTAATGTTTCGCCTGCTTCAACAAACTTTATCAATCCCCTTGATATGACAAAGGATTATTCTGATGATGAAAGTCCTCTGATTATGAAGTCCGACTTTATTCTTTCATTCTGTGAGTGCCTTGTAGGAAAACAGGGACTTACGGCAAAGGAAAAGACTATCATTGATCGCTGCCTTAATATCACCTATGCGGAATACTTGCAGGACTTCAACCCCGAAAGAATTCCTACTCTTATGGAATTTTACGATAATCTTAAAGCACAGCCCGAAAAGGAAGCACAGGGTCTTGCACTTTCCTTTGAGCTGTATATCAAGGGCAACCTTAATGTGTTTGCGCATAAGACCAATGTAAACACAACAAACCGTGTTGTATCCTACGATATTAAAGACCTTGGCAAGCAGCTTAAAACGCTGGGTATGCTGATTGTTCTTGACTATGTATGGAACAGAATTACTATGAACCGTGCAAAGGGCAAGCGTACTTGGATTTACTTGGACGAAATTTATCTTCTCTTTGCAAATGAATACTCCGCAAACTTCCTCTTTGAGCTTTACAAAAGAGCAAGAAAGTGGGGCGGTGTTCCGACGGGTATCACGCAGAACGTTGAGGACTTGCTAAAGTCTGAAACTGCCCGTTCAATGCTGTCAAATACGGACTTTGTTATGATGCTCAATCAGGCAACATCAGACCGTATTCAGCTTGCGAAAATTCTGAACATTTCAGACAATCTTCTTGCCTATGTTACGAACAGCGAAAGCGGACACGGACTTATCTGCTGCGGCGGCTCTATTATTCCGTTCAAGGATAAGTTCCCACATAACGAACTGTACGACCTTATGACAACAAAGCTGGAAGAAGTACAGAAAGAGTAAAGGGGCGGTGTTATGTCGGAATTAAAGACAGCTATCAATCGTTCCGATGGTGTGATTTCTTTACAGAACAAGGTTATGAATCACTACGCTGTTCAGCTTCAGTCTGCTGTGGTTTCAACCGACCACAAGAAAGCGATACTCCGTGAAATGCAGTTGGAGCTGACAGCACAGCACTATCGCAGACCTGAACATCGTTCTGTTGCTTATGAGGTTACGCACAGTTCATCTGTAAAGCTGGAAATGAGTTCACAACCGAGCCTTATACAGACGGGCGGACAGGTTTCCGCCCCGTCTGTAAAAACGGCGGTTGATAACAGCTTCATAAAGACGCAGAGAAGCACGGAATACATACACACTTCAAGACTTACATATTCCGACAGTGTTAAAGAAGTTTTTAAGGCTTCGGAAAATCTTGAAGAAAAGATACTTGAAGCGGATAAGCTGTGGAGAAAAAAAGTCAAAGCCCGTGCTATCGGCATAAAACAGCGTGGACTTGAAAATCAGAAATATACAACAGCCGAAACGGACAGCGAGGGTGCGGAAGCTATTGAAATGGTCAAGACCGTTCAAAGTGCAGGCAGGACGGTTGTACAGACGGGCAGTATGTTACGAACAGCCGTAAAAAGCACCTCAAACGGTATCGGCAGTATAAAGACTATGGTTAAAAATGGTGTGAAGCTGGGTTCACGAAAGGACGTTGCAAAAATAGCAACCTCGGTCAGAGGGAGCGTAGCTAATATTGCAAAGGATACCGGACAGCAACTTTTAAAAACCAAGATTGACAAATCAAAGATTACCGATACAGGAACGGAAACCATAAAGCAGGGACTCACTGAAATGCGGTATGCTGACAATGCCCGCAAAGCCGTTCTCAACACTGCCCGTACAACTATTAAGACTGGTTATTCTATAAAAAATATGCCGAAGGATACTCGTGTTCATGCTAAGAAAATAAAGAAGAATGCAAAACGTACAAAGAAAGCTGTTAAGGCAACTGCGGCAGTTATCAAGAAAGTTTTTACATCAAAAATAGGCTTGATAATTCTCGGTATTATTGCAGCTCTGCTGCTTATCGTTGTTCTTGTAACGGGAATTGTGTCGGTAATATTAGCGTTGGTGACAAGTCTGTTTTCGTGGTTAAGCTCTCCCGAAACGGAGAAAAAGGACGAAATAGAGGTGCTGAACGATTATAAAACGGTTATTGTGGAGTATGTGGAGGAAAGGCAGGACGAGGTTGACGAAATCGTTGACGGCTTTGTCTGCGATAGAATTTCCTATCCGCCCTATTCTGAAATCAGCGAGCTTAATCAGTACGGCAACGATGAAATCATAGTAGATAAGCACAATGAGATTATCGCTATCCTTGCAGTTTTGAGATACCGTGAGCTGGAGGTCGAAGCTACGGAAATTGAGTTTAATTTTACAGATGAGGAAATTCAGGCGGTTGTAGATAAGTTCTTCACCTTTGATTATTACAACACATACGCTCATTGCAGCGGCGGTAACTGTAAGAAGAAAGTTACAAGGACGGTATATAACCAAGGAACTCCCGATGAGTATGTGGTAGTGACTACAACCTTTTATTGTGACGTTGAACATCAATGGCTCAACGGCGAGGTTACAAATCACACTCTGGAGGAAGTATTGGCTTCGTATAATTTCAGCGATGAAGAAAAGAACCTGTACAATATGTACTTGGAACAGATAAATAAAATGTTGGGTGGTGGTTGATATGTTTGATTTTTTCAAGAAGATGAAAGACAGTGAGTTTGAAAAGGAAGCTGACAAGCAACAGGACAAGCCGAAGAATGACAAGGTTTTTACCGCCATTCTCATAGTTTTCGGAGTAATTATTGCCGTCAGCCTCATAACAGGCATAGGCAATATCGGAAGCGGTGCGGCTCAGGATATGAATTTCAATTTCCGTTTCAGCATTTCCGATGGAGTTATCCTCGGCGGTTTTACACTGGCATATATAATCACCAAAATACGAAAGGGGCGGAAATAATGCTGGACAGAGAAACAAAATACACCAAAGAGCTTGCTAAATGCAGAGAAAACATCAAGAGAACCAAGAGCCTGATTGATTATCATAAGAATATGCTCAAAGCCTTTGAGAGTAAGGAAAGTGAGCTTATGTCAAAGCTGGAGAGGGTCAAGATGTCCTCTCTCTGCGACATAATCAACAAGGGCGGTTATGACATTGACGCTCTGCGTGAAGCTGTGAAAATCGGAGATTTCAGCGGTATTCTTTCCAAAGATGAAGCTGAACTCGATACACATAATGCAGAAGAAACAGAAGATACAGCGGCAGAAAACGCCGCTGTTATCTCAACCATGGATGAAAGGAAGGATGATGAATGATAAGATATGCAAATATTTCGGCGGATTTAAAAGAAGCTATGCTTAAATTTTGTATGGAGCAGTCCGCCTGTGTAGGATTTGAAGAAGTAAAAAGACTGGTAGATTCGGCTTTCACAACATTCAATAAAATCCCCGAAAAATGGTTTAAGGTTATGCCCGTTTTTAGCTATCTTCTTTATATGAGAGGAAATTATGCGGATGAGATTCTTCCGAACAGCATTAAGGAAAACGGCGTAATTATCGAGAGAGGTATAAACCTCGGTACATTCATTATTGACCACTATTCCTGCGATACAGGCGAAAAGATTGTGCGTGGATATGATGTTGTTTATGACCTTGATAAACGTGAAATAGCACTGATTTACAGAATTGAGGTTATGGATAAGGGAGTAAGAAATCTATACAGAGTTGAAACGGATTTGTTTGAGGATTTCGATGTGTGGCAGTTTATGTTTGATATAACATCCGATATTTCGGATACGCTCAGACGAAAAATAGCTTTTCCCACAACAATTATATTCAAGGGAAAGGAGGCGGTTTAATATGTTCAAACTTATTATTTCAGAAAAGCCCTCGGTCTCCGCTTCCATTGCCTATTGCATAGGAGCAACGGAAAAGATTTCCGATGGAGATACATTTTACTGGCAGGGCAACGGTTATATTGTAACTAACGCTCTCGGGCACCTGTTTGGAATAGGTATGCCGGAAGATTATGGTTGGGGAAAGTGGGAGATTGAAACGCTTCCTCTCATTCCGCAGGAGTTCAAGCTGTTTCCACTTAAGGGTTACAGCGGTCAGATTAAGCTGCTTAAAAAGCTCATCTGCCGTGACGATGTGACGGAAATTATCAATGCCTGTGACGCAGGACGTGAGGGCGAATGTATCTTCCGCTACATATACAACTACTTTGGCTGCACGAAGCCGACAAAACGCCTTTGGATTTCCTCACTTACCGATGAAAGTATCAAGCAGGGTATGAAGAACCTGCTTGACGGAAAGGAAAAGGATAACCTTTTTGTGGCAGGCTTCACAAGAGTAAAAGCGGACTGGATACTCGGTATGAGCCTTTCTCGTCTTTACAGCCTTGTGAATGATGACAGTCACAAGGTTGGCAGAGTTAAGACCCCCGTTCTTAATATCGTTGTGAGCCGTGACGAAGCGATTGCGGCATTTACAAAAAGACCGTTTTACAAGGTAGTCCTTGAAAACGGTGCTGAATGTGAAAATGTTTTTGATACCGCAGAGCAGGCGGAAGCTGTGAGAGCAAAATGTAGCGGCAAGATTGCTGTTGTATTTTCCTCAAAGACAGAGCAAAAAAAGGAAAACCGCCCCTTGCTTCACAGCCTGACTTCCTTACAGCAGGAGGCAAACGATGTGTATGGAATGACCGCCGCCGATACATTAAAGTCGGCACAGAGTCTTTATGAAAAGAAGCTCCTTACCTATCCTCGTACCGACAGCAATTATCTTTCTGACGATATGATACCGCTTGTTGAAAGTATCGTAAAGTGCCTTGTGGGATATGATAGTGAGCGTGTTCAGCGTTTGCAGGAACAGGGACTTGTGATTGACAAGCGTATCATTGACAACAGTAAGATTTTGGATCACCATGCTATTATTCCTACAAATCTCATCGGCAGGCTTGACGATGAGAAGCTGGACGATAACGAACAGCGTATCGTAAAGCTGGTAATCAATCGTTTCCTTTGTGCCGTTGACAAGCCGTACATCTACTCCGAAACAAAGTATGAATTTCTTGTTGAGGACGAGATTTTCAAGCTGACGGTTAAAACTCCGATTGAATGGGGTTGGAAGCAGTACAAGCTGTCAGAGCCTACCGAGCTTGATGACCATGCAGACAAGGTGCTTTCGGTACTCTATTCCGAAAACGCAACCTTTACCGCAGATAATATTGAGGTAAAGCAGGGCGAAACAAAGCCGCCGAAGCATTTTACGGAAAGTACATTGCTTGCGGTTATGGAAAACATCGACCGTCTGGTTGATGATAAGGAGCTGAAAGGCTTTGTCAAGGAACGTGGACTCGGTACACCTGCAACAAGAGCTTCAATCATTGAAGAACTTATTGCCGCAGGGTATATCGAGCGTAAGAAGAAACAGCTTGTTTCAACAGATTACGGCAGAGCATTTGCTGCTTCTGTTCCCGATAATGTAAAATCGGCAGAGCTGACCGCACATTGGGAACAGGTGCTTTCCGATATTGAAAGCGGGAACGGCAATGCGGATATGCTGCTTGATGAAATCAAGAACAGCGTTTCCGAGATTATCGCTTACGAAAAGGGCAGAGGCAACCGTGTCAAGGTTACACAAAAGGTAAGCGTGGGTAATTGTCCTCGCTGTGGAAGTCCTGTTATCGAAAACAGTAAGGCCTTCAGTTGCTCCGCAGGGCGTGACAAATGCGGTTTCTTCATTTATAAGCAGGATAAGCGTATCGGAAGAAGCTACAAGGCTGACGAGATTGCGGAACTGCTTTCAAATGGCAAGGTTACGCTGAAGAATTGCACCTCATTAAAGGGGAATAAGTACAGTGCGGTGTTCTCGCTGGAAGATACGGGCAAGTATGTGAACCTCAAGATAGAGGAGTTTGTGGGCGGTAAGAAAAGGCGTGGTGCATAAATAAAAATGCGGAAGCCTGAAAAGGCTTCCGTACAGAATATCATTAATTATATTTCTATGAGTTGTTCATTAGATTCTATGATTGCTGGATATCACATTGTTCAAACGACTCAATTTGGGGATTTTCACATAATTCAAGACCGTTCTGTTTTGCAATTACTATTGCAAAACCAGTATATGGGTCAAGCCAATCAGTAGAACAAATTTCAAGTTTCTTTTTGTCATCAGATTCTGAAAACACATATTGTTCTTTGTTGTCGAAAAGAGATTTTCTTTTAACTGTTAAATCATCTTGGCATATTAATGTAAACGAGAGTCCGTCATATGGTGTTAGGGAGGTCCAGTTAAAAAGTGTCCAGTGGTCAAATCCAATTTCCTCAATTTCGCTTTCAATAGTTAAATACTTGTATTTGGTTAATTCGTTTGGAATTTCAAAAGTATATTCTGTATATATGAAACCTCCTTTTGTTTGTTTTTGTTTACCAACATCTTCGTTGTCAATTTCAATATCATATATTTTATCTGAGGAAATGATACGACGTTTAAGTATTTTTCCGTTTTGGTCATCAAAAGTCAGTGTTAACGGTTCGTATTTGTCTTGAATTTTATATATTCTATATCGTATTGTACCAGTTATTATTACTTTATTCTCGGAATTGTATTTTGCTATTAGATTTATGCATAAATGCGATTTGAAGTTTGTAACAAACATCTTGGTGGATTCATCTATTTTCTTTAAAAAATATTCGTTTATGTTGGAATATTGTTCCAACTGGTTATTTGTTGGTTTTAAAATTAATGACAATGCGTTTGTTTTGTCATCCTTGGTTAACTTGCTCAAGAATTCCTTGGATACAACAATATTAGAAAGTAAATTTGAAATAAATTCTGTAAATTCTTTTGAGTTTTTAGAGAAATCAAATATTGATCCCATTACAAAAGCTATCCCCAACGTTTGTAAAAATGCACTAATAATAGGGAATACGATTTTTTGCCAACATTCTTCGATAGGGGTGACGATTGATACAATTATTGAAATAAGTATAGCTATAACGCCCCAAAATGTGTATTTGCTAAAGAAAAGTTTGTACCACTTATAAGTATCGTTGTTCTTGGAACGATTACCCTTAGAATTGTTGTCCTTGTTTTTCATAATATCCTCCAATTTATTGAGTTGTAATAACACTTTTGTATATTATATCACAATATTCGTCAAAAAGCAACAAATTCCAATTGAAAGGAGAAATTTTATTGAGCAGATTACAAACCGTCCGTGAAAACTGGACGGACATAACAACAAAGTTGCTTCGGGATAAACACGAGCTTGCACATTTTCTGCGTTTTTCCGCAAAGATGTATAAGCAGAGTTTTTCCGACGCAGTTCTCATATATCAGCAGAATCCCAATGCCACAAAGGTCGCAACTCTTGAAACTTGGAACAAGCTGGGCAGGCTTGTAAACAAGGGCGAACACAGTATTGCCGTGTTCGGTGAGAACAGCAAGTGCAAGCACCTTTTCGACATTTCACAGACAAACGGCAAGCGTGTTCCTGAGCTTTGGAAGCTGACGGAGGATTTATCCTCAGATCTTACCGCTGTTATCAATGAAAAGTACGATAAGGATTGCAAAAACATTCAGGAAACTATTGCGGCTGTTGCTGTGGACAATATCAAAAGCCGTCTGCCAGATATGCAGTATGCAGTAGGGCAGATGAAGCTGTCGGAAAAGGATATTACAGCATATCAGCAGTCGGTTGTTTCAGCGGTACGATTTGTAATCGCAAACCGCTGTGAGCTTGACAGCGATATGAAAATATCGGGCGGTATTAACCTTAATGCCGCAGATATGTTCAAGGACAGCCGTGACCTTATCCGTTTCTGCAATATTGTAAATCAGTCGGCAAAGGACGCTCTATTGGAAATGGAGCGAGAAATTGTAAATATTCTTAAACAAAGGAGAGAACGAAGCAATGACATACAGATTAAGCCCGACAGGACAGTATCTTCCCGAAATCCAGTACACGCAGAACCCCAGAGAACAGGCACTTCTGAAAAAGCCGATAGGCAGATGGGGCAGAATGTGGCAGGAGTGGGTGAAAACGGAGTATCCCACAGAGGTTCAGATATTCATAATGGAGGGTCGTTGGAGCATAATTCCGAGGGAAATCGACAGAGAAGCGGAGAAACGCTTTCAGGAGATGGACGAACAGTACCGACAGCAGAATCCCCGTCCGACAGCGTTCAGCGAGATACAGGTTTGGGAGAAAACAAGAGTGCTGACGATAGAACACAGGATAATGGAGGAAATCGTGTTCAGGCTCAGAATGTAGTAGTCCAAAGTCTCATTGACAGATTTCTTCATGCTGACTTCAACCGCCGCCTTGACAGCTACGAAACGGCTGGTATGGTCTTTATGGACTACGCAGACACGGCGTTTGACCCTGTGCAGTTCTTTGACAGATTCCATTCCGACAGATTTTCCGATACGCATGTGGAGGAAATCAGAAACATTATCAAAGCGGCAATGCAGAGTCGTGAGTATGTTCCCGAACCTGTGTCAGAGGAAGAACCCGTTATCGTAAATAACGAGGTTGTGGAAACAACAGAGCTGCCGCCGCTTCTTGACCAAAATATCATAAACGGCATTATGAAGCACGACAGATTTTTCAAGGTCAAGCGTGATGAAATTGCAGAGTTCTTCAAGGAAAACGAGGATTACGATAAACGCTGTGAGTTTATTAAAACAGTTTTCCGTATGGAAGAATATACAGAGCTTGATGTAAATGATGTTCGTGCAGGCTACAAGGCAGAAGCTGACGGTCTTACCGTTTGGGAGGGCAGTTATCTTTCCCGTACAAAGGAGTCAAAGTTAAGTTGGGATTTGGTGCAGAGCTTTACCGCCGACCTTATCGACAAGGGCAAATATCTTGATGAAAAGCCGAAGCTTGCAGTTGAAGATGTAAAGCCGAGCAATGACCTGCATATCCGCAGTTTTTCCGAACAGGACGGACAGATATTTGCAGAGGTTGTGCAAGGTGAAAAAAGCTCCGTTGCTCCCGTAAAGCGTACCGATGAGAATATTCCATATATCGAAATCGGCGGTAAACCTCATAAGCTGACGGATATTCAGAACTACGATTTGGAGCAGTTTGAGATATTCCGTTCTCCTGTTACTCACGATGTCAATGGCTATTACGCCGATGATTTGGCGGAGGGTGATACCGTTAAACTTGACGGAGAGCTGTGGACGGTAAAATCAGCGACTACATATTCCATTTCTCTTGTAAATGACAGCGGTGAGAAGAATATATATAATTCTCCCGAAAGCAAGTGGCAGGAAACTATTACAAAGGCAGGCTTTGAGTTTGTTCCCGAAAAGGCACTTGAAATTTCCGAGCCTGTTTTTGCTGAACCTGAACCCTTTTACACACAGGGCGAACAGCTCACATTTTTCGGAGAGCCTGTTCCCATAGAGCAGACAGAAAAGAAAACAAGAACAAAGCCTGTGAATATTGCAGTATCCCATACTGCTCCCACAACGGATATGATAAATCACGTCCTGCGTGGAGGAAGTGCCGAGCCGAGAAGCCTTGAAAGAATTGTAGCACAGTTTCAGAAAGGCAAGAGCATATCCGAAAACGCTGAATTTCTCCGCAAGGAATTTGGCGAGGATGGCAGAGGATACAAGTATGCATCTCCCGATTTCAGCAGCACTGCACTTGTGTCAAGCTGGACGGACAATACGGGAATTACTGTTGCTATTAGCAATACTGCGTTTTCCGAAGGCAAAAACGCTCACCTTGAATGGAACGAAGCCGCCGAGCGTATCAGTGAAATGCTTGAAAACGGCGAATACTGTTCACAGGACATCATTGACCGTGCGATTGACAACGATATGAAGGATATTGCGGGCAAGCTGTGGTATCTTCATCAGGATTGCGAGGTAGAATATTTCATTCCCGATGAAATGTTCAAGGGCGGTTTTCCCGACAGCACGGAAAGAATTAAGGCAAGCCTTACCGATTCCGCAACCTTGCAGAAATATATTGACGGACTTGAAGATTTAGTCCGTCAGTACGAACAGGACAGAGATGTTCTGCGTTTCCATTTCCATAAGCCGAAAGAGCTTCTTTCCCGTCTGAAAGATTTACAGCTTCCGAAACGTGATTTTATCACAAAATCAGATTTCAGCTATGAGCCGAAATTCTTTGTGACAGAGGACGAAAAGGACAAGCTGTTGATAGGCGGAAGCGGTGTGCAGTACGGCAAGTTCCGAATTGAAAAGTTTTTCAAAGGAGAGCATACCGAAAAAGAAAAGATTGCTTTTCTGAAAAACGAATATGGCATAGGCGGACAGGGACGGTCAGGCTTCAACGAATGGCACGACGCAAAGGGTATAAGCTACAAAAAAGGTTCGCTGTCAACTCCCGATTGTGAAGCGTTTCTGAAATGGAACGAGGTCGCAGAGCGTATTGACAGGCTAATTGCTGAGGGCAGATATGTCACACAAAAGGATATTGACGAGCGTATCAAGGACGCAAAGCGGACTTTGAAAAACAAAACTCCCGATGATGATTATGACAGGGCGATGATTGAACAGGCTAAAAAGGTTCTTGAAGAATACGGTGTTTCTCCCGATAAAGAACCGAAGCAATCACCACTTCAAAAAATCATTGCAAAGGCAGAAGCAGAGGACATTCCCGTAGAGATTACAGACGAGCCTGCAAAGGAACGTGCTGTCTTTATGGATAACCGTGATGAAACATATATCGAGGTTCAGCAGACCGAGGGCGGTGTGGAGTACACAATTTATGCTCCCGACCTTACTCCCGTTGACGGTGGTGAATGGGAAATGGAGGAGGCAATGGAGCTTGACGAAGCTGCCGCCGCACTCTTGCAGACTTCAACCTATGCTCTTACCGAAATTTCCGATTATGATAGATTTATTGAAATTGCAGACAGAAATACAGAGCTTGATGTTCCTGCCGAGCTTGCAAAGCTGAAAAATGAGGCTTTTTCTGCACCTGTGCAGAAAGTCAAAGATCCAACGCAGGAACAGCAGACGGATACTCCAACAGTAAATGATCCCGAAAAGATAACTGCTATAAAAAACGAGCCGAAAAGCGGTGTTCCGTACACCTACCATTTCAATGTCAATGATGTTGTGACTGGCGGTGCAAAATCAAAGTTCAAGGCGAATGTTGAAGCAATACAGGTGTTGCAGAAAATTGAAGCCGAGAATCGCTACGCAACTCCCGAAGAACAGTCGATTATGGCAAAGTATGTAGGCTGGGGTGGTATTTCGCAGGCATTTACAACAGACAGAGCCGCCGAAAGTTTAGGCGGTAATTTAGGTGAAGCCGCACCAAACGGCTGGGAAACTGAGCAGAAACAGCTCCGTGAGCTTCTCACACCCGAAGAATACAAGGCAGCGAGAGCTTCAACACTCACAAGTTTTTACACACCTCCGGTCGTTACCGACGGTGTGTATCAGGCGCTCTCGCAGTTCGGTTTTGAAGGCGGTAATGTTCTTGAACCGAGTATGGGCGTAGGAAATTTCTTCTCTAAAATGCCTGAAAATATGCGTGACAATTCCCGTCTTTACGGTGTAGAACTGGACAGCATTTCGGGCAGAATTGCACAGCAGCTCTATCCAAAGGAGCGTATTCAGATTAAAGGCTTTGAGCAGACCTCTTTCAATAACAACAGCTTTGATGTTGTTGTGGGTAATATTCCTTTCGGAGATTACCGTGTCAGCGATAAAGCCTACGATAAGCTGGGTTTCAAGATACACGATTACTTTGCCGCAAAGTCTGTGGACAAGGTAAAGCCCGGCGGTGTCGTTGCACTTGTCACAAGCAAGTTCACTATGGACAAGTTGAATGAAAAGGCAAGACGATACCTTGCTGAACGCTGTGACTTGCTTGGAGCAGTCAGACTTCCGAATACTGCTTTTAAGCAGAACGCAGGAACAGAGGTCACTACGGATATTATCTTTTTAAAGAAAAGAGAAACAATGACAGTTGAGGTTCCCGATTGGGTTCATATGAGTGAAACGGCGGACGGTATCCCTTGCAATCAATATTTCGTGGATAATCCCGATATGGTGCTTGGTACTATGGCTTGGGACGAGCGAATGAAGGGAAAATACGGCGATGACAGCAGAGTGACAACCTGTGTTGCCGATGAAAGTATTCCGCTTTCGGAACAGCTCAAGGCGGCTATTGCAAAAATCGAAGGCAGCATTGAAACTGTCAGAGCCGAAGAAAAACAGCGTGATGAAGCCGACATTATCCCTGCCGACCCGTCGGTGCGAAATTTCACACATACCGTTGTTGACGGAAAATTGTATTTTCGTGAAAACGAGATTATGACGCAGGTAGCCGAAACGGGCAAGACCCTTGACAGAATGATGGGTATGCACAAAATACGTCAGGCGGCTATGGCAGTAATCGACGCGCAGGCGGCAGGTTGTTCCGATGAGGAACTGAAAGCACTCCAAACAGAGCTTAATGCCGTATATGACAAGTTCAGAAAGGCTTATGGAAATATAACGGACAGCGCAAATGAACGCTGTTTCAGACAGGATGATGATTTCAATACCCTTGCGGCACTTGAAATTGTTGATACAGAGAAAAAGACAGTAGAGAAAGCGGAGATTTTCTCAAAGCGTACCATTCAGCCCGAAGTTACTGTAACAAGGGTTGATACTCCGCAGGAAGCATTGCAGGTATCTCTTGACCGTATAGGTAGGGTGGATATTGCATATATGTCACAGCTCGTTGGCTGTGAGCCTGAAAAGCTGATTGCCTATTTAGGCAATGACATTTTCAGAAACCCCGCCGCAATAAAGGAAGATGAACCGCTGTCGGGATATGAGGAGGCTTCCGAATATCTTTCGGGCAATGTCAGAGAAAAGCTGAAAATTGCAAGGGAATATGCAAAGCATATTGACAGCGATTTTGAAAAGAACGTTACGGCTCTTGAAAAAGTTATCCCGAAGAACCTTGAAGCAAGCGAAATTTCCGTCCGTATCGGTGCGAACTGGATTGATGTTGAGGATTACAACAGATTTCTGAAAGAATATGCAAAGGCTGATACAAGTATGTTCGGACACCCCGTAACCCGTACCAAAATGGGTGAATACAAGATTGAGGGCAAGTATCAAGACCGTTCTATTGCGGCATATCAAACCTACGGCACAAGCCGTATGAGCAGTTATCATATTTTTGAAAATCTGCTCAATCAGCGTGATGTGGTTATCCGTGACAGAAAAGAGGTTGACGGAAAGGTATATTATGAGGTCAATGCAAAGGAAACCCAGCTTGCAAAAGAAAAGGCAAGACAGATGAAGGAAGCCTTTAAAAGCTGGGTATGGGAGGATATTGACCGCCGTGAAAAATATGTTGAAAGGTACAACGAGCTTTTCAACGCAATTCGTGGCAGGGAGTATGACGGTTCACACCAAACTTTTTCCGGTATGAACCCTGCTATAAAGCTGCGACCACATCAGGAGAACGCTGTACTGCGTGGAAAACTGGGCGGCAATACGCTTCTTGCTCACTGCGTAGGTGCTGGAAAGTGTGTGACACGTTCGTAACTGAAAAGGTTACGCACAAGGTCGTATGAAAATGAAATATTTGAATACGGTTCTTGGAGAACTGATATTCCGACAGGTGGAATGATAGGGTAACGCCTTGAAACGCCTGCCTTAAAACTGCGATATGCGGTAATTCCATGCAACAGGAATTATGGTATAAAGCTCGCAGAAGTCGGCAGAAGTTTGCCCAAACAAAGCAGAAATGCTGTTGTGGAAAGTGCCTCAGAGGTGAGGTATGCAGATGATATGCCGGAGGTCTATAAAGCATCTATGGTCAGAATGTCATTGTTGACTGACGAAATCCCGAATGTACGGGTCTAAAAGGCGCTGCGGCAGAAATGCCGTATTCCGAATACGGAAGTGTATGAGGGTGAGTAAAAATTTTTACTATGAAAATCCTTGCAGTGTTACAGGCACTGGATATGCACAGGCTCAGAGGGACACCTAAGGATGTATGTGAACAGATAGGAATATCGGAACGTGGAAAGGTCGGAACACGGAGTTGGGTGCAGACTGTGAAGTGTTGGATTGGAAAGTGAATTTTCATATAACAATTCTTTATCCGACTGAGAGTAGTGCCACAGTACCGTTGAAGCCGTGGAAACACGGTGGAGGGATAGGCACGAGTCAACAGTAATATATAAATTTCAAATTACACAAATTCAAAGGTTCGAGTATGACTAAGAAAAGCGAAATCCATTCAAGGAGAGTAACTGACTTTGGCAGACAAGAAGAAAATTCCCAAAAAGCAAAAGCTCCGTAATGCTGAATATTACGATATGCAGTCTGTATTTGACAAATTGTATGCAGACAGTAAAAAGGGACGGATTTTTACCTATTTGGTTGAAATCATAAAAAGTCCCGAAAATATCAAGCTGGCATACAGAAATATGCGTAAAAACAGCGGAAGTAAAACAGCAGGAACGGATAAAAAGACAATAAGCGATTTGAATAAATGGAAGGAGGTAAATTTAATAACCCATGTTCAGCGAAAACTGGATTGGTATATTCCGCAGAAAGTACGCAGAGTAGAAATTCCAAAGGATAACGGAAAAACACGCCCTCTTGGGATACCTACAATTATGGACAGGCTGATACAGCAATGTGTATTACAGGTATTGGAGCCGATATGTGAAGCAAAATTCTTTGAGCGAAGCAACGGTTTCAGACCAAACAGAAGTGCTGAAAATGCAATAGCACAGGCTGAACGCATGATGCAGAATATGAATTTGCATTATGTAGTCGATGTTGATATAAAATCATTTTTCGATAATGTCAGTCACGGAAAATTGCTGAAACAGATGTGGACAATGGGAATAAGAGATAAAAAGCTCTTGTGTATAATATCGGCTATGCTGAAAGCGGAGATTGCAGGGATAGGATTTCCCGAAAAGGGTACACCGCAGGGTGGCATCATATCACCGCTGTTATCAAATATAGTTCTGAATGAACTTGATTGGTGGGTTGCAAGTCAATGGGAGAATATCCCGACAGAAGCCAACTATATCAAAAGGATCTATCCGAACGGAACATCTGACAAATCAAGTCAGGTCTATCACCTGCGTAAGACAAAATTAAAGGAATGCTACATTGTGCGTTATGCAGATGACTTTAAAATATTTTGCAGAAAGCGTGCAGATGCAGTTAAAATGTTTGAAGCAACAAAGTTATGGCTGAAAGACGGATTAGGACTTGAAATAAGTCCCGAAAAGTCTGAAATCGTAAATCTGAAACGCCACTATTCCGATTTTCTCGGCTTTGAGCTGAAAGTAAGGAAAAAAGGCAAGAGTAAGGACGGCAAGCCAAAATACGTTGCGGAAGCACACATACAGGATAAGAAGCTTGTTAAAATCAAGGCTTATTCAAAAGAAATTATCGGTAAGATACGACAGACCTATAACCCTGGAATGGAGTTCAAACTGATACAGATGTATAATTCCTATCTGATTGGTGTTCATAATTATTACAGCATAGCAACTCATGTGAATTTAGATTTTCAGTAAATCGCTTTTGATGTCAAAAAGAGCCTATACAACAGGCTGAATCACAGGATAACCAAAAAAGGTACAATTACAAACAATTATATAAAAAAGCAATATGGAACAAGCCGTGAAATGCGCTTTATCGGCGGTAATGCCATTGTACCGATTGCATATGTACAGCACCGTGTCCCATTGGACAAGAAACGTATTATCAACAAATATACACCGCAGGGACGTGAGGAAATTCACAAAAATCTTGAGTGTGTGGATTTTGAAATTCTGCATTATCTTATGAATAATCCATGCGGAACACAAAGTGTTGAGTACAACGATAACAGAATTGCTATGTATGTTGCACAAAAAGGCAGATGTGCTGTTACCAAAGTAAAGCTTGCGGTTAATGAAATAGATTGTCACCATAAAACGCCCATTGAATACGGCGGTGGTGATGAATACAAAAATCTCATAATCGTTTCTGATAAAGTGCATATTCTGATTCACTCTGTAAACAGCAGAACGCTGAAAAAGTACCTTGCATTGGTAAATCCTGATGAAAAGCAATTAGCAAAGATAAATAAACTGAGAATAATGGCACATATGCCTGAAATCTCAACAAATGGTGAATTGCTCACAGTCTGACGTGTAAATTTGAACAAAAATTACTGTTGATGGAACGCCGTATGACGGGAAACTGTCACGTACGGTGTGGGACGGGGGAAAACTCGGAGATTATATCAAAGAGTTACCTATCGTCATCGTTTGAGATGATTGCAACAACAATGGAAAAGAAAAGGCTCGGACTTATCAACAAAGGCTGTGTTGTTGTTCCGAAGCACCTTACCTTGCAGATGGCAAGCGAGTGGATGAGATTGTATCCAAACGCAAAGCTGCTGGTTGCACGTCCCGAAGATTTTACTAAGGACAATAGGCAGAAATTTATTGCCCGTTGTGTAACAGGTGATTATGACGCAGTAATTATGTCTTTCACGCAGTTTGAAAGAATACCGATGTCAGACCAGTACCGCAAGCAGTTTATGGAACGTGAGCTGAACGAAATTATGGACGCTCTTGAGGAAGTCGATGACACCGACAGAGTTTCCGTAAAGGCTCTTGAACGTCAGAAAAGGCAGATTGAAGAACGTTTGGAAAAGCTGTTGTCCTCCAAAAAGGATAACTCCCTTTGCTTTGAAAAGCTGGGATTTGATTACCTTGTCTGTGATGAGGCTCATAACTACAAGAACTGCTTTGTTACAACAAAAATGTCGAACGTGGCAGGTGTACAGACAACAGCGGCGCAAAAATCAGAGGATATGCTTATGAAAACGCAGTATCTCAATGACAAGTACGGCTGCAATAATATCCTTTTTAGTACCGGAACTCCTGTGAGCAATTCCATGGTAGAGTTTTACGTTATGCAGAGATACCTCCGCCCCGACCTGCTTAAAAAGGCAGGCTTGCAGACCTTTGACGATTGGGCGAGTACATTCGGTGAGGTAGTATCACAGCTTGAAATCAAGCCTGCGGGCAACGGCTTTCAGATGAAGAACCGTTTCAGCAAGTTTGTTAATATCCCTGAACTTATGCAGATGTATAAGGAATTTGCGGATATTCAGACCCCCGATATGATTAAACTCCCTGTGCCGAAGCTGAAAACAGGAGAGCCGATTGTTGTTACAGCAAAAACCGATGACAGACAAAAGGCATATATGAAAGAGCTTGCGGCACGTTCCGAAGCTATTCACAACGGAAACATTGACCCGTCGGTTGACAATATGCTGAAAATAACGCACGAAGCAAGACTTTTGGGACTTGATTCACGCTGTATTTTCAAGGAAGCAGAGCCTACTCCCGACAGCAAGGTTATGAAGCTGCTTGACAACCTTGAACAGAATTACCGTGAAACTATGGAGCAGAAAGGTGTGCAGATTGTATTCTGCGACATTGCAATCAACGAGGATTCGGAGCATTTCTCGGTATATGAAGCAATCAAGGCTGACCTTGTGAAGCGTGGCATTCCGAGAGATGAAATCTGCTTTGCGGGTGACGCACAGACAGATAAGGCAAGAGCCGAAATGTTTGAACAGCTCCGAAAGGGTGAAAAGCGTTTTATCATCGCTTCGACCTCAAAGCTGAGAACAGGTGCGAACATTCAGGACAAGATTTGTGCAATTCACCATTTGGATATTCCATGGAAACCTGCCGATCTTACACAGCAGGACGGACGAGGTATAAGACAGGGCAACAGCTTTGACGAGGTAGGTATATATCACTATCTGACAGAGGAAACCTTTGACGCATATATGATGGGTATTATAACGAACAAGGCAAAGTTTATCAATCAGATTATGACGGCAAAAGACCCTGTGCGTGTTTCCGAGGATGTGGACGAAATGGTGCTTACATATTCGCAAATGCAGGCAATAGCTTCGGGAAATCCTATGATTAAGGAGAAAATTCAGCTTGACAATGATGTTGCAAATCTGAAAAACCTTGAAGCAGAGCATAAGAAAATGGTGTTTTCAATGCAGGAGCTTGCGGAACGTAAGCTGCCGCAGACTATTGACAATTATGCGGATTTGCTTCAGAAGGCAAGCGGGGATTTAAAGGCTTTCCAAGAACAGCACCCCGACAATGCAGAGTTTAAAATGGAAATTGACGGAAAGACTTTTGATGAAAGAGCCAAGGTGGGCGAGGAGATTGAAAAAGCAATCATAAAATGCTCAACTACGGGAGAAACGGTAAAGCTGGGCAAGTATTTCGGCTTTGACGTTTCCATTGAGAAAAATCCTGCTAATGGCAATTTCTTCAACAGCGGTACGCCCTGTGTTGCTGTATTGCAGGGTAATCTGAAATACACCTCCGAGGTATCCCTCGGAAACAACGTGGGTAACGTCCGCCGTATCGAAAACCTTGCAGGCATTCAGATAAATCAGAAAATTCAGCAGCTTTCCGCTAATCTTGACAAGGCGAAAAGTGACCTTGAAGAAGCAAAGGCGAATGTTGCAAAGCCTTTTGAACGTTCGGCGGAGCTTGCGGAGAAATTGAAGCGGCTTGAATATGTAAATGCACAGCTCAGTACAGATAAGCAGGATGACGAGCCTGTTCCTGTTTCGGATATTCCGACAGAGAATGAGCCTGTGCAAGCCGCAAGTGTGGTAGTTGCTATGCCTGTTTCCGCATATACGGCGGACAAGGTAAATCCGAAGCCGCAGACTCCGTCTGTTCCTCAGAATAACACTCCGAAGCCTGTGTATAACAAAATGAAACGATGATTGGAGGTATAACTATGGCATACACAAGAAAAGAATACACCCCCGAAGAAAGAGCCGCCTACAACGCACAGAAACAGGCGGAAATGGACGAAATTATAAAGCGTATCGACGAAGGCGTTAAAGCGGTATTTCAGTCCGAAAAGTACAAGGAATATCTGAAATTCGCTTCAAAGTTCACCGACTATTCCGCACGAAATACTCTCCTTATAAATTTACAGCGTCCCGATGCTACTCTCGTAGCGGCATACGGCAAGTGGAAACAGCTTGGCAGACAGGTTGAACGAGGTCAGACAGGTATTGAAATTCTTGCACCTGTTGCATACAAGACAAATCAGGTGCTTGAAACGGAACGTCCCGCCGTTGACGAGTTCGGCAATCAGTTATATAACCCTGATGGAACAGAGAAAATGGAAACGGTTACAAATCCTGTAACAGGACTTGCGTTTAAGAAAGTCTATGTTTTCGATGTTTCGCAGACAAGCGGAAAGGAGCTTCCCGAACCTGTTACTGAGCTGACGGGAGATATAGATAGTGCAAGAAAAGAAGCCGTCTTTGCGGCTCTCAAAAAGGTTACTGGCATTGACATTGAGTTTAAGGATATCAAGGGCGGTGCAAAGGGATATTACAGTGCAACTAACAATGAAATTGTAATCAAAAGCGGTATGAGCGACGCACAGACCTTGAAAACTGCCTTTCACGAAGCTGCACACAATCTTTTGCATGATCCTGCAAAGGATATTGTAACGAATAAATCTCCCCGAAACGAAAAAGAGGTTCAGGCGGAATCCGTTGCCTTTATGGTAGCGGAGAAGTTCGGAATTGATACCTCGGAATATTCTTTTCCGTACATAGCTTCTTGGAGTGATGGAAAACAGCTTGAACAGCTTAAAAATGCGTTGCAGGAAATACAGGAAGCGGCGAAGAAAATTTCTTCCGCAATCGAATCGGAGTTGCTGAAATTGCAGAAACGTAATCTCACAATGGATGAAAAGCTGGCTGACACAGAGCTGAACAATATTCAGAAAGCAGAGTTCCTTATTGAAGATTGCGCCGACAGAGGTGTAAATTTTTCAAAGGAGGATACCGATAAAATTCTTGATTTTGCAGGCAATCACGAAAATATATCCGATACGGTACAGCTTGTAACGGATATGGAAGAAATTCAAAGGCAGCGTGACAGCTACGGCTATGACTTTGCATATATGACGCCGATTGATACAAAGGAGGCTGCTCTTGAAGCCTATGACAGAGGTGAAGCGGTATATCTTCTTTATCCCGATAATACGGAGGGAATGGCAGAGTCACGCTCCGAAATTGAAAATTTTGAGGGATATTTTGGTATCGAAAAAGAGCCGAGTCCTGATGTTATACGTGAGCAGAACAGCGAGCTGATACCTGTTTCAAGGGAAATCGCCCTTGAAATGTGGGATAAGGATTTGGATGTATATGTTGACGGTGTTCGTGCTGAAAGTCGAGAAGATATTGAAAACGCTCCCGAAACTGCAAAGCTGTATCTGTCTGAATTTCAGTACACAGCACAGCTTGAATTTGAAAAGTCCCAGCGTGGCAATGTTGACAGAACAGCCGAACCCGTAAGCAAAAATCCGAATGTTATCGGAAACACACCATACAAGGAACTTGGTGAAAAGGGTCAGCTTGAATATATTACAAAACTCAAAACCCGTCACGCTCTGAACATTGCAAAACAGCTTGACGAGGACGGTGTGAAATTCAGTGGTCTTAAAAAAGGCACTGTTACCGCAATTACCATTAACAAGGCTGATAAGGCGAAATATGAAGCGGCTGTTGCAAAGGTCAAGGAAAGCTATTCAAAGAGCAAGGAACAGACCGCCGAGTCGCTTGCGGACAAAGCTCCTGTTCCAAAGCCTGCACCCCAAAAGCCTGTGAACATAGCGGCTGATATTGACAAGACGATTTCAGATAGCAATTATGAGTTGTACCGATATAACTTGAAACAGGCGGCTGCAACGGTTATTGAGGAACACGGTGCGGAAAAGGTAAGCAGAACCCTTGCGGAATATATTGTCCGTCACGATTATGACGGACGGATTTCTGAAAAGAACAAGGAATGGGCAAAGAGCTTCGATATTCCCGAAAACAGGTATCCTCCCGTATTTCATACGCACCCTGTTGTGCTGGACGGTTTCATCACGGAAGCACAAGCACAGATAAAGGCACTTGAAAAGTCTGTCAGTCAGCCTGAATTGCCTGACGTTTGCAAGGATAAATTCCTGTTGCCTGTTGAACGTGTAGAACTTCGTGACAATCATCGTGGTATTCCTGAAACGAAATACTACGATTCGTCAGTGAATGAATACTTTGTTGACGGTATAGGCTGGCTTGACAATGCCGCCTATGACCGTGAGCAGAAATTTTCAGAATTAAGTCCAAGGGACTTTTATGCAAAGGTTACTCAGATAAATTGTTCCTATGTGGATACAGAGGGAAGAACAGGGCAGATTGACATTTCAAAAAAGGACTATGACATTTTGACCGAAAAGACCTATTCAAAGGAAAACAGCGAAGCATACAAGGCGGCGAAGGACAAGCTGGAGCAGAGAAAACAGGAAGCAGGGATAAAGCCGAAGCCAGTTGAGTATTACGCTGTCCGTCAGACCTCTGACTGTAAATTTGCGGTAGCAACAATAAGTGCAGACGGACTTGTAACAGTTGCAAAGTCAGGTATTGCTACTATTGCGGAAGCAAAAAAGGCTCTGCTTGATATTTATAAAAGCAAGCAGAGTACTGTTAAATGTGAGTTAGTTCACCCTCAGACCCTTGATGAGAAATCAGCGGAGATTTACAGAAGTCAGACAAAGGAGCTTCCTGCCGTAACCTACCGTATTACCCCTAACCCCGACAAGAAATCACCCGATACTCACATCTTGCAGGAGTATGTGAAAAACAGCGATGATACCTATGCGGTGGGAAAGGTTATGGCAAAGGGAGATTATGAGAAATGCAACAGCAAGCTTGCAAATCTCATTAACGCTCCGAAACTTGAAGCACCCGTCAAGACTTTTGAAATCTATCAGATAAGGCGAGTTGACGAAACCCGTGATGTAAGGTTTGAGCCTTACGAAAGGCTGTTAAAGTCAGGTTTGAAGCCTGATTTCAAAACCTATGACAAGATGTATGAAGCTGACGTTTCAATGTTAAGCGGCAAAAGCACGGGCGAAAAGCTGGAGTCAGCATTCTATGTTTTCAATCAGGAACGTCCCGAAGATTTCAAGGGGCATTCGTTAAGCGTTTCCGATGTGGTGGTGCTTGATGATACAGCGTATTACGTTGACAGCGTAGGATTTAAGCCGTTGAAAGACTTTATACCGCTTGAAATTCAGCAGAGCCGTTTTCTTGATACGCTCCCTCAGACCTTGCAGGGTATATACGATAATGCGACGGAGCTTGAAGCTGTTTCGGATAAGGCTCTGAAGCTTAATATACCGCCCGAAATTATCCGAGAAGCCTGTGATATGGTAAATGGCGGTGAAAACCTTGATAATATGGCAAATGTTTATGAAGAAAAATTCACAGAGAAAAACGCTCCTGCGGAAGAAGCTCCCGAAATAGAGAAGCCAAAGCCGCAGAAGAAGCCGAAATTATGATTGGAGGATTGATAATATGATTATGATGAACAGCGTACTTACAGTCGAGGAAAGATGTATGTTACAGTCCCTCGGCTGCAAGGATAAGGCTCAGGCTCTCTCCGTGCTTGGAGAAATGAAGATGATACTCCCTGTTCGTTCCGATTTGTTCTCGCAGGTTGTACATCTTTCTGAAAAACTGGAGAAAGAGAAGATAGATTATGCTTATGAGATGTCGGCGGTGGGGTTATCAGATGATGAAATAGCATAAATAGTTGCGGCGGTATCGTTTTTGGCGATACCGCTATACTTGTAGGATTACAATAGAAGCGTGACAGATGATAAAAAAGAGTAGCGGAAAAGCAAAACCTGTGTTACAGTTAAGTTGCGACAATAAAAGCAACAGGAGGTTAAGCAAATCCGCCATGAATACTGTAACACAAATTACCCGCCGCCGTCAAGCCATAATCGAATATTCAAAGAACAAAGGTGTAACAGCCGCCGCACGCAGATATAATGTGAGCCGACAGTATATATACCGTTGGAGAAACCGATATAACGGAACGTTGGAATCGCTAAAAGACCGTTCGCATCGTCCTCACAGCCATCCGAAACAACACACCCCGGAAGAACTGAAGCTGATAGAGAATATGCGTAAACGCAATGCCCACACAGGGCTGGTTGTGCTATGGGTAAAGCTTCGGCAAAAAGGCTATACACGGTCAATTACATCGCTGTGGCGAATGTTGAAAAAGCGCAATCTTATGCCTGCCAAACCGCCAAATCCCAAATATGTTCCAAAGCCATACGAAAAAATGAGCTATCCCGGTCAGAGAGTCCAGATAGATGTTAAGTTTGTTCCTGAGTCCTGTATTGTAGGTGACGCAAAGGCTGAGGGAAAGAAATTCTATCAATACACTGCAATTGATGAATATTCACGTTACAGATACCTTGAAGCTTTTGAAGAACATAGTTCATACAGCTCGGCAGTATTTCTGGAACATATGCTCAAGGCATTCCAATTCCCTGTAGAGTGCGTTCAGACCGATAACGGACAGGAATTTACAAAACGACTCGGCAGCTCTGCAAATCCGACTCCCACGCTGTTTGAGGCATGCCTCAAACAGCGTGGGATAAAGCACAAGCTTATTAAACCATATATACCTCGTCATAATGGCAAAGTTGAACGCTCACACAGAAAAGATAACGAGTATTTTTATGCCGTGCATAAATTTTATTCGTTTGATGATTTTAAAAGGCAGCTTGCTGTTCACAGCAGAAAATACAACAATTTCCCTATGCGACCTCTTAACTGGAATTCTCCCGCTTATTATATTCAAGCTTTCTTAGCAAACGGAGAGGTTTTCTAATTATTTGTAACGCATCATTGACAAACCAACAATCGTTTTTGGCGATACCGCTATACTTTTGTTGAAATATGAGGGATAATGTGGTATAATAATATAATAAAATTACGAAATATATAACATTACGCTATTATATATCTGAGGTGATAGTTGTGCATTTATCTAAATTGAGAATTGAAAATATGCGGTTATTTAAAAAACCTGTTACTATTAATCTGCACAAAGGGTTAAATCTTCTTGTCGGAGAAAATGGTTGTGGAAAGAGTACAGTTATTGATGCTATTCGTATGCTTTTAAATGAGTCGGAATTTTCTCATAAAGGGATAACTGCAGAAGATTTTAATTCTTCGGGATGTGCTGAAAATACGTCGCCTTGCCGACTTTTCATTGTTGGTGTTTTTTCAGAGTTAACAGATGAACAGAAAGTGGAATATTTAACGTGGCTTAATCACAATTTTGATGCCAGACTTAATGTTGAATATTTACATAGCACTAATGTTAGAGGAAATTATAAACAGAAAAGATGGGGCGGTTGTTCAAGTAATAGCGCATTTGATTGGGAACCTTTAAATGATATTCAGTGCGTGTATTTACCGGCATTGCGTGATGCTGACAGATACTTGAGAGCCGGTCGTGGTTCTAGACTTTCTAGATTATTAACTAATTTATCAGCGGATGAGTTAAAAGAAAAGCGTAAAAACAAAGAAAAAATGGAATTAGAAACAGAAGTTGCTGCTTTTAATCATAAAATAGAACAGAAAACAGATATAGAGCGTGCCAATAAATTGATTAATGATAGTTTAAAAGAGTCAGCGGGTTCTGTTTTTGCTCAAAGTACCAGCATAAGGTTTAATGAGCTGTCATATGAACGCATTGTTGAGTCGCTTCAGCTATTGTTTTCAAATGAACTTGATGTAAAAGAAGATACTGCTTTTTTCAGTCTTTGTGAAAACAGTTTAGGATACAATAATTTGATATACATAGCTACTATTTTAGCTGAATTTGAGGGGTTGAAGGAAAAATATTCATCGCCTAGAATATTACTTGTTGAAGAATTAGAGGCACATTTACACCCACAGTTGCAGATAAAATTGCTTAAATATTTAAGTAAGCAGGCAGCGGAACACGATATACAAGTTATAATTACAACCCATTCTGCAATTTTGGCAGCGGCAACACCTATAAATCAAATTATATGCTTTAATCGTTGTAAAGATGGAATATCAATAACTCCAATTTCAAAATGCGAATTAGAGAATGACAGCGAGAATTTTATAAATAGATGGCTTGATGCAACTAAATCAATGCTGCTTTTTTCAAAAGGTAATATTTTTGTTGAGGGAATTGCTGAAGCAATACTTGTACCAAAACTTGCAGAAATCCATTTAAAAAGCAAAGGGTCATTAGGAGTGACTTCATTAGAAGATGCGGGCGTTTCTGTAATAAATTTGAATGGAATTTATTTTCAACATTTTATTAAAATGTATAGTGGATATAGAATATCCATTCCTGAACAAGAAGAAAGAGAAACCAAGACAGCGTATAAGGAACGTGTGGATGAATTTAAGAAAAAGAATTCATTTGCCGAAGGTGAATTTAGAAAGGTAAAATATATTAAAGTAAAGTGTGCGGTAATAACTGATAATGACCCTGTTGATAATCAAGAAAAATTTATCAATCCTGATAATGGGGAAGAAGTAGTAAAAAAGGAACCAGCTACACCTACTAAAGATAACTGTTTACTGAGTGGAAATCCGCAAATTTATCTAAAGGAACAACTTGAAAATATGACCGATAATTGCCGTGTATATTCAAATTTAAAAACGTTTGAATATGATTTAGCAATCGAGAGTCACAGCAATGCAAGAATAATGCTTGAAATAATTCTTGATTTAATAACGACCAATGGAGATATTGCGGATAAAGCACAGAAATATATTGATGAGATTGACAAAGAAAAGCGTGAAGATGAATTTTCAATAAATGACGCTGAAATGGCATTGTTTATCTTAAAGCAAATTGATAGCTCTTATCTAGGCAAAGGTCTGTTTGCACAATTATTATGTGATAAAATAGATGATAGTTTTATTGTGCCTGATTATATATGTAAAGCTATTGATTTTGTCTTGGGGTTGGAGGAAAATAATGGCTAGAAGAAAAGCTTTGTTAGAGCAAATTTGTGGTTTTTGTGATATTCCTCAAACAACGGGAATATGTAATGGGGTACTTGCAAACAAGAGCAAAGAAACAAATAAATGTATATTTGATTGTCTTTCAGAAGAACAAATTGATTATATTTACTCGGATATTAAGGCTAATGTGTATTTAAACGCCTGCCCTGGAAGTGGCAAAACAGAGGTAATAGGTTTAAAAGGTGCAATCGAAATAAAAAAATGGGATGAACCTAATTCTGGAATTGCTATATTAACTTTTACTAATTCAGCAGAAGATGAAATTAGAAGCCGGACTGTAGAGTATCTTGGACATCAAATAGATTATCCTCATTTTATAGGTACATTTACAAGTTGGTTGCACGGATATGTTGCCAATCCATTTTTAAGCTTTTTAACAGGCTACACAAATAAAGAAACATTAGACAACAGTGTTAGGTTAATTGATTCAGACTGTTCAAGTGGTTTTTTACATTCATTTGAAACAAAATATCCATATGGCTCTTTAGGTAAATTAAAAGCAAATGAATATTATTATGATTTAAAAACAAAGAAGTATATCTATCTTGGTCATCAACGAGATGGACAAGATACGCTTGACTCGGTAATAGCTAGCGAAAAATACAAGAAAAAGGAACTGCGCGAGAAAAAAATAGCATTTTGGCAAGCAGGTTTTATACTTTATGAAGATGTGGAATATCTTTCTCTAAATCTATTAATTAAAGAAGAGCATATAGCAACATATATTGCTAAAAGGTTTCCTGTGATATTTATAGATGAGTGTCAAGATTTGTCATTTGTTGAATTGCAAATCCTAAAATGTCTTAACTCTCGTGGTTGCAATATTCATATTATCGGAGATTTAGACCAATCTATTTATGGGTTTAGGAATATTGATCCTTCTGACACAAATGCTTTCGTAAGTGAGTTATCAATGGATGAAATGCGATTGTCGCAAAATCATAGAAGTTGTAGTCCGATTGTCGAATCATCAATGTTTGTATTGAATAAAAAAGACAAGATTACTTCAACGCAACCCCAAAAATTAGATAGACCGTTAATCGCAATTATTTATAAAAAAGGCGAAGAATCACAAGTGGTTTCAAAATTTGAGTCTTTAGTTGATGTAAATGGGTTAAATATAAAAAACAGTCGCATTATAGTTCGCAATAATAATTTGAGAAACAAAATGTACGGCTCAAAAGATGTAAGCAAGTCCATTAATACCATTGAAGAATTTGCAAAAGCCTTGTATTGGCATTATAATGGGTGTTCAGTTGAGGATTTTCAGCGTAGCACTCAAAGTTTAGCAAGAGCAATTCAAAGAGCCTTTTTCTCTGAATCGGAACATCAAAATATTACATATTTATATAAACCGGTCGAGATGGAAAGTTCAGATTGGCGTAGATGTATAAATGATATAAAAAATGCACTTGTATCTAGTATGGGACTTAATAATTTTGACCTTACTTGGGAAGAGTGGAAGAAAGCTTTACAAAAAGCCTTGACGTCCGATTGTGCAAGTAAATGGAATCGAGGTACATTGAAACTAGGAAAACTCAGAAATAATTGTGCAAAGCAAAAAGTGCAAATTGATATCGGCTCTGGAAGACAAGCTGAATTTAATTGTGCCATTGAAACTATTCATAGCTGTAAGGGAATGAGTTTAGATGCTGTATTATTTATGTCGGCATATTCTAAAAGTAGTAACGGCGAAAACTCACAGAATAATGGTTCGCATTGGCATAGCTGGTTTGTAGATGATAGTGGAATTGCAAGGGAAAGCAATAGATTAGCGTATGTAGCATTTTCTCGTGCAAAGCATTTACTTGTTCTTGGAATTCCTAACCCTCAGACATCACCGATTGATGAAGAACATAAACAGTTACTTATTGATGCTGGTTTTGAAATTATTTCAGTAAGTTAGCAACGAAAATAAATATTAATCTGATTAATTTAAGGAGAATTGTTATGTCAGCTGAAACTGAAATCAAATATTTGTTGGAAACATTGTCCGCAGTTAAGTATAATAGAAATAGATTTACATTGTTTTGTGGTGATAATAAATTTATATTTGGAGTTTTTTCGGCTAAAGGTGAAGATTTTCCCATTGCTAAATCATTGCAGTATAAGACGATATATGATACTTTGATAGACATAAATCAGAAGATACATTATTCTTTTAAAAAAGCTATTGAATATTCATATTCGGATGCTTTGCAAAATAATTTTAACATAATAAGTAATGAAATATCTGAAGAAGAAATGCTTGCTTTTTATTATCTTGAAAATGCTATGTTCAGGACATCAAGCTCTTGGGATATGCTTGCTCAATTATATCGTCTATATTTTGATATTAATATTTCAGCGGACAAAGTATATTATAAAAAGATTTTTAATCCTCAAGAGCGTTTTTGCAAAGGTTTTGAGGATAAGGCAAGGATAATACACGCATACATTGAAGAATCTGACGATACGGAATGTGATGGTATGTGGAAAGGAAATCATTCATTTGTAAATGGTATGCGAAATAAAATGACGCATAGAAATTCTCCGAATGTTTCAGTTGCAAGTGATTTTGATATGAATTTAAAATCGCACCCTTGTATTGTTTTAAAACGAACTATTGAAGATTATGCTGTTTCCTTTAAATACATAAGTGAGATATTAAATGATATTGAAGCGAAATGCCAAGAAGAAATCACGAAAACTCTATTGTAATTAAAGAAAGGTAAATATATGGGACGTGCAAAAAGAAAGAGGAAAGCAAAAGAAAAGGCAAAACGTAAGGCAAAAATTAAAGCAGGCAAATTGGTGAGGTTTGTTTTATCAAATTCTCCTGTAAAATATAATGGGTGGTCTAACAGATATAATTATCAAAGTAATCTTCACCATCTTATTTATAAAGATGCTACTTTTACAAATGATAAATTCCAAAATTGCATTATAACAGACTGCAACTTTAAGCAAACTTCTTTTACAGATGTTGACTTTGCACATTGCAACCTTAAAGGTTCTACATTTAAAAATTCTCGATTAAAAAATGTAACTTTTTTTGATTGTAAAATGAAATCGGTTGATTTTAGTGGAGCGACTTTTGATAATGTTGCATTTATTTGTATGAGTATTGATGCGACAAAAAATCTTCCGTCCAGCGGATATGTGATTATAAACAAATATCCGCAAATCACTCATCAGCGGTTGTTAGAAAATGCTATGGCATTATCGCAATATTCTCAATATTATAAATATCATATATTAAGGCAACACCGTACAATGCCGCCAATAAATTCTCACAAATCAAGTTAAACGC